>Ga0209647_1001501_pt1 | contig 19774 bp, 11 predicted proteins | sample GraSoi_2013_60cm_FD_185827 | JGI IMG/M metagenome (GOLD analysis project Ga0209647, IMG submission 185827) | Grasslands soil microbial communities from the Angelo Coastal Reserve, California, USA - Sample 9_17_2013_60cm (SPAdes) (version 2) | ecosystem: Environmental > Terrestrial > Soil >... | reverse complement strand
GAAATGGGCGTCAACAAGTTTTTACAGGCGGTAATGGGGCCAAATGCGCAGACGCGCACCGGCACGGCAACACAAATGGCCGGCAACGGCACTACTGGCAAGACGGCTAACGAAGCTCGCGTAAGTGTACCAGGTTCACGTACCAGCAGGGCAGGGCGGACAGGCGAGACTGGCAGTGCTGTAATCGTGCGTCCCAAAACCATTGATTTTGGGGAGGTCTATCCAGGCCTATCAGCCCCCATCTTGCTGGCAATCTCCGGTGTCAAAGGCGCCCTGGTCAAGGGCACAATCCGCCCGGTTGAGTCGTGGATCGTACTGGACCAGGCGACCTTCGACGGTATGAGCACACCCATACGAGTGCGAGCCGACAGCACACGCTTGCGCGGTTCTACACATTATACGGGCACGATCATCGTAACGCCTGACGACAGCGAACAAAAGATTGCCGTGAAGGTGGAACTGGATGTGCTTGGCTACAGTACGTCCACGATGCCAGCTATCGCAGGACAAACAGCGCAAGAGGACGAGGATGACCTGGTATACCAGCAAAGCACCTCATCCACGCAAAAAAGTACCACAGTCGCAGCCGCCAGGGGTAATATATCTCCGGCTAGCCAGCCCTTTACCAGTGCCAAAGACAGCGAGTACAAAGCGAAATATGGACAACCCGGCAACGGGGGCTGGGAGGTGCTACAGGTTTCACAGCGGCAAGCGGTACGGATCAGGTATGGCCTGACATTCTTCGCTGCATGTATGCTCGGCGCTCTCTTCTACATTATCTTGTCACGTATCATGCCATCTTCATCGCTGCTCCCACCCAATCCATGGTTTGTAGGCGTGCTGATTGGCCTGGTGCCTTTCACAACTTTAGGAGCTTTGATCGTCAACTGGAGCACCTCGTGGAGCTTGCGCGAAACGCTTAACCGCGTCATTACAGGATTGTGTACGGCATTACTGGCACTGGGACTAAGCGAGGCAATCTGGCAAAATCTACTGGGGGCAGCCGCACCACCATTACACCTGGTAGTGATGTTGCTTGTGACCGCGGCCGGGGCAACTGCCGGGACTTCTCCCAGGTTGAGTGACCGGATGCTCAGGGGTGGCATCTGGGCCATGCAGCATATGCGCCGGCTGGTGATCGCCTTATCAGTGGTGGTCGGCGGAGGGTTGGGCTATGCTTTGACGAGTGGGTTCGCCTTTGGCTGCTTCGTACCCTTTGGTGTGCTGCTTGGCATTGGCGTCGCGGTAGCACTGGTGCTGCGCCTTGATCGCCTCATCAAACAGAAGCTTCCGCGTCCATGAGCAACCTTCTCCCGAAACTGGTAGTAGTGCTGGGGCCGACGGCGTGCGGGAAAAGCGTACTGGGTATCGCTCTGGCACAACGTTTTAATGGAGAAATCGTCTCAGCCGATTCGCGCCAGGTCTACCGGGGCCTGGATATCGGCACGGCCAAGGTGACTCCGGCGGAGCAAGCCCTTGTCCCCCATCACCTGTTGGACATCGCCGACCCACGCGAGATCTATAGCGTGGCGCAGTTCCAACGAGACGCCATGGCCGCCATCAACGCTATCCTCGAGCGCAGGCATCAACCATTCATGGTTGGTGGTTCACCTCATTACATCCAGGCAGTAGTGGACAACCTGGAAATCCCGCACATAGCGCCCCAACCCGAACTGCGAGCCCAACTCGAAGCGCGTCCCCTGGCTGAGTTACTGGCTCAACTCGAGATGTTAGACCCCCAAAGCGCCGCCACCATCGACGGCAACAACCCTCGCAGGGTAATCCGCGCCCTCGAGGTAAGTCTTGTCTCGGGTAAACCTTTCTCCCAGCAGCGCGGGCTGGCCGACCCGCTATACCAGTCGCTATTGCTGGGCATAGATTGGCCCCGGAGCATATTGTATGAAAGAATTGACGCACGTGTTGATGAACGCATGCGGCAGGGGATGGTGCAGGAAGTACAGCGGTTGCTGGATGAAGGGGTGAGTCACGAGCGCCTGGAAGCGCTGGGATTGGAATACAGATTTACCAGTCGATGGCTACGCGGTGAGTTTAAGAGTGAAGATGAGATGGTGCAGAGGTTGAAGCATGCCATCCACGATTTTACCAGGAGGCAGTTGACGTGGTTCCGCAAGGATACGAGGGTTGCGTGGGTGGAGGGTGGAGAGGTGGCGAGGGTGGAGGAGATGGTGAGGGGATTTTTGGAGTGAGCAATACATTTTCTGTTTTAGAGATCATTATAGCCGTTAGTGGATGGTCATTATAGGCTTTAAGCAGATAATCATAGGCCCCGGTATTTAGTTTCCATATCTCAATTAAGCGGTGCAAATCGAACAACGGTCCGCTTGTGACGTACCGCAATTTATCGTAGTAGAGAGCAAGTTCCTTGCTTTTAATGACATCGGTGCCACTCTCAAGCGTTTCTAGATAGCCTGCAGGTATACTGCGATGAAAATGCCCAATGCGCCAGTGCGGCTGCGAGGGCAACCTGGCTAAAAGAGGATCAGCTAATGCAGGGCGATCGACAACATGAACATATGGACCGGCCTCAAAACCAAAAAAACCGATCCTACTTAGGACTACTGCTACCTTTTGATTGGAGAATCTTGCTTGCAATCCATCTTGTGCGTACGAGGAATTGGGCATTTGTATGCCACGTAGCGCATTGAGAATACCTGTGGCATCTATATAAGCAGCACGCTCGTCAGCTACGCCTCTCCCATCGATGATTACGTTGCTCGTGATGATGGGATACCAACGAGAGTTAGGTGCAAGGAAGCCGAAGAACACAACGCCAGCAAGAACAGGAATCCAAATCCATTTGAGCGAAGGATAGGAACCCCGGACAAGCAAGATCATCACGATTAAAAAAGGTGCCGTTAGAAACCGCCCTGCCATAAAATCCCCCCCAATTTTGAGAGTATAGAGAAAATACAGTACTATGCCTAAGAGGAAAGGAATATTTCTCCATTCTCGCGAGAGGAAGGTCAGGGAAAAACCAGCAGCAATGATGATGAACAGAATTGGATCGAATTTAGCTGAACTGATGAAATAGCCTATCCCCTGATGGAGCAGTTGAGCGACTCCAATACCTGTATCCAGCTTTGCATATGCAGTATTGGGAAAAAGAAAGCCATAATACCACAATGAAAACGCTTCCCAAAACACGAAAGGCAAAAATCCTAGCAGCGCGGCTTTTATATTCATAAATGTGGGAGATTTGTACAGTTTATAGATAAGGGGTGGCGCGAAGAGTAACAATGTATCCATACGATTAAGGGCTGCCAGCGCAGCAATCAGTGCGAGCCAGAATATGGAGCGTGCATTCCGCCTGTCCGAGTAGAAAACAAGCATGAAAAGGACTATCAGCAGATGTGTTAATGGATTCTCTAAACCGGAAGTAGAATAATCCACAAACGATTTGGATGCCGCGAGAATCAGTATCCCCATTGCAGCAACATATGGAGACTTAGCTAAGTACAATGCAAAAATCCCTATAGCGATGAAAGAGATAGCTATTGATAAGAGAAGGGCCGAGTAATAGATTTGGCGCGTACAAAAATAGACAACCGAGAGGAAAAACATCCAGAGGGGATGAGTATAAACTTGTACTCTCTCATCAATATTCCATGTCAGACCAAATCCGTGAATAAAGTTATCGACGGTCCTAAAAGTGATGTAGGCATCGTCGCTTAACCACCCATCTTTGATAATAATAAAGAGGAAAAAGGTGAGCGAAACAGCGACAAGAGTTTTTTCTTTTCCTTTTCCGCTTTGAGAAGCCCTGCTCTCTTGAAGATCATCGATTGCAGGAACAACTGCTTGCTGTGAGTCGGCTTGATCTGGTCGAATGGATGAAGACTGCCTTATGAGCGAATACCATATTCTTGTAAAGAAGCCTGATGAGAACCTGAAAAAACCTGGTATCAAAGCAGGAAAACGCTGCATCTTCGTGTGACTCCTTTTATATTATACGTATACATCACCTGCTCTACTCCGCCACGATTGTTTCGGGCTCTGGCTGCAAGGGTACAGCTTGCGAACCATCCTGCGTGTCGTTATTGGCATGCCCGTTAGCGCCCGTCAACATGGGCGTTGATGCAGCAGCTTGTTCTGCGTATGCGGAGACAGTTGGCAGATTGTTCTCCACAACCAGGCCGTTGTCGATGTAAATGTGGTATGGAAACATGGCAGGATCGAATGTACTGCTGTGAGAGACGAAGAAGATCTGTTCGAAATGCTGGGAAAGCAAAGTGCCAGTAACCAGGTCGACGAGGGCCTGCAAGCGGTCGTCGCTGGCAAGGCTCAATGGCTCATCTAACAAGAGGAAACCGGGAGCGGCGCTCACCTCACGCGGCAGGACGGCGATGGCGAATGCCAGGCGCAGTGCAAGGGAGATCTGGTCGGGAGCCCCTCCTGAAAGATCGGATTGCGAGATGTACTCGGCAGCGGCTGGCTCCCAGACGCTAAGCTGGAATGCGCCACCACCGGCAACGCCATCTTCGGGTTCAGTGGAGAGGCGCATATCATGATAGTGCCCACGGGTGAGTAGTGGCAGCAGTTGCTGCATGTAATACTCGGTGCGTGGCAGCACCTTACGCATAAGTCGCTCAATGGCTGCGTCAATCAACAACCTACCATGTTTCTTCGTCTGATAGCTGCGTTCCTGCTGCTGCATGTGTTCGCGTGCCAGTCCCGGGTCAAGTTTCTCCTTGCCTGTATCAAGACGTGTACTGAGTTCCAGTTCCTGTTGTTCGAGCTGGCGTAGTTCTTCCTCAACAACGGCAAGCTGCTCTTCCAGGCGAACGCGATCCTCCGGTGAGTTCTCCCCGACCAGTGGCCAGACGGCAGCGATACCGGTAAGGGTGTAGGCTTTGGTGGGTGGCCGATTACGCTGGACGAGCATGGCAGCGATACGCTCGTGGGCCTGCTCTATATCATGCTTGCATAGCTCTATCTTGGCCTGAGAAGCGCCTTCCTGTACCTTGAGTTGCTCTAGCTCGCTCAGCAAACCCGGCTCGTTAGCCTCCTGCATTTCATGCTCGCAACGAGCATGCAGAGCATGCAGGGTTTCGGCAAAGGGATTTGGAGGCATAATCCAACTGCCAAGGGTAGCACTACACTTTGCGAGTTGCCGGTAGAGCTCAGAAAGTGACTCCTGGCGCTCTTTGAGCACTGAGGCCTGGGCAGTGTGACGATCCTGGAGTTCGAGTTTACGGCCAAGGGTGATTTGCAGTGCCTCGAGCTGTTTGCGCGCAGCAGCCTCGGCAGTGCTAACGGAAGCCTGCCCGAAAGAAACGCCTGAAGCCTGGACACGCTGGCGTAGAGAGTCCTGCAAGCTGCGCAAACCGTCTCGTAAGGTGAGTTGCTGCTGGCGCGTATCTTCGAGCTGCTGCATAGGGTTCCCAGCCTGGAAACGCTCGTGCTGCTCCTGCATCGCTTGTTTACGATGAAGGAGGACATCGAGGGTCTCCTGGTGAACTTTGAGTTGTGCCGCCAGCTCAGGTTGCAGGTCCATCCTGGCATCGAGAGTAGCGATTTCACTTGCCGCGGATTTGATAGCTTCTTCGACGTGGGCGTGTAATTCTGCATCTGAAGGCGTGGAAGATGTGGTCGAAGGCCGGGTATCTGCTGTGTCGTATGCGTTTGGCGCACTATCCAGGGGGATAGGCAACCCCTCCTGGCCCGCGGCTGTAGCTATCTCGCTGCGCAGGCGCTCAATGGTTTCCTGGTCGTCAAGTAATTTCTCGTCGATACTGTCCCAGCTCTCCCCCTTGCGCATGTCTTGTAGGCGTGCTTTTTCCTTGCGATGAGCAGCAACAGCTTGCATGGTAACATTGACCTGGTTACGGGCAGCGGCTACCTGGTTACGGGCTTCGTCGAGCTGCTGTTGCAGGTCGGCGCGACTTTCCTCCTGCACCTGCATTTGTTGCAGGAGATACGCAGCTTCTTCGACGGAGGACGGGACAACGCCGCCGAGAGAACGAATTTCATGCTCAATTTGAGCAAGATCGTCATGACTACCATTCATGCGTGCAGCGGTTTCGCGGGCAGCAACCATCATGCCGAAGCGGCTGATGGAATCCTGCATCTGCCGATTGGCTTCCTGCTCCTTCTCGCGTGTATTGCTATACTTTTGTAAGGTGAATCCCGCTCCAGCGAGGAGCAAAAGAGCGGCCACGCCAGCAATAGTGGCAAAAACATACGACTGGCGCAGCACTTCAATCAGGGCAGCGCCACCACATAGAATTAATAAGACAACACAGGCAATAAAGAGGCCAAGTTGTATGCTGGCGGTACGGCGGATTGCGAGGGCTGCGAGAGTGAGCTGCTCTTGCTGCTGGTGAGCAGCCATGACGTGTTGCTCGGTATCAGTGAGACCCTGGGAAAGACCTTTTACGCGCTGCCATTCTTCGAGCTGGCGATGGATGCTGAGTTGTTGCCAGCGCTTTTCTATAGCGTCAGCACGCTGCTGCACTTGCTGTGCTTCTTGCTCAACGAGTGCAAGTTCATGTTCAGTTTCTTGTAGCTCTGCTTGCACCTTTGCAAGTTCAGCACTATTTTCTTCGGCCTTTGAACGACCGGCAATCCTGTTGACACGTGTTTGCTCGGACAGTTCGAGGACGGTAAGTCGTTCAGATAGAGCCCGTAAACGCCGGAGACGCGCTTCCGTCTGGGGTCGCGTCGAGCGATGCTGTTCCTCTAATTCATGTTGGGATTGTTGTGTCTCTTCAATGAGCATGCGTATATGCATGACTTCTTCATCAAGTTCCACAAGCTGCTCTCGCATCCGCTCATCCTGTTTGAGTTCCTGCTCGAGCTCCTTGATAGCGTTGACGGCGTCAAGCAAATCCGCAGCCATACGCTCCAGGGTACCAAAGGAGCGGCTAAGCTCGGATAGGTCGCGCACACGTTGTTCGAGGGCAGGTAGATCTTCACGCTCGCGCCGCTCAATATCAGTAAGCTGGTGTTCGAGTTCAGGCAGTTCGCGCTGCGCCTCGGCGATGGTGTCGTAGGCGGCGATGAGTTCATCAAGTATGCTCTGCGCTTTTTTGAGCTGCTGTACGCGGCTCTGCTGGCCTTTGATTTCTGCGCGTTTGTGCGCAAGTTCTTCAAGCGCAAGTTCTTGTTCTGCGATTTCGGGTTCTTGCTGGCTAATTTCGTCGAGGTCTTCGCGAATGGTTACCGCATCGAGGGCTGCTTCGAGCTGACCGAGTTGGTTGCTCAAATCAGGTATGCGATTCTGAACTTCGGCCAGTTTGAGACGTTCAACACTTTCGGCGAGCAGGCGCTCATCTGCGCCGATTACTTTGAACTGCTCGGACAGCCGGTTAAGTTTTTCAAGCCCAAGCAGTTTGCGCACGGTATCCTCGCGTTCGCTGCCACCCAGGTGTTCAAGGCGACTCAATGCTTTCTGCTCTATAAAGCAGGAGTTCCGCAATGTCGTCCCGTCGATACGGCCTATCTCAGCGATGATACGCGCATTGGCGGCTTCAAGGTTGGTGACGAGTTCTTCCTCTAGCATACCGAGCTTGTATACTTTGAGTGTAACAGCCTGGCCTTTACCGCGTTCGATGCTGCGTACGACGGTAAGTTCAGTTGGTCCAATCGTCAGTGTGAGCGTGACAGTAGCCTGGGTTTCACCATAGAGGATCAGATCGTCGTAGCGCCCTTCTTCACCTTGCGAACTTCTTTTTCGCTTGATGGCGAGGGATTCACCGTAGAGAGCAAAGTAGATGCTTTCAAACAAGGTTGACTTGCCTGCTTCGTTCGGGCCCTGGATCAGGATACTGCCCCGTTGGGGAAAGTGCAGGTTAATTTCTCGTAAGAGCCTGAACCGTTCGACTGTCAGATGTTTAAGAATTATCATGTATTTTTACTCCAAAGGTGAGTTGCCAAGCAGGTTATCCGCCTATCCGCAGGGCACTTGGGCGGCGCAAGCGTCCCCGCTCCTCTCCCGTCCCTACGCGTCTCGCCCCTACGCGGGAGGAGAGGGTTCGCCTAGATGTAGCGGAGGGCGGTCAACAATTCCTCTTTGGTGGCCTGCAAGGCTTTTTGTTCCTGCTCGTCAGGAGCAGCAGCGATCCATTCGTCTGCAAGGGCGATCAGTTCTTCACGGGGAGAAAGGCGTTCGTCTCTCCGAGAAGCGCTCTCATCCCCGGCAATAGGTACCTGTCCGGTCAAGAATGAAAGGGCGCTTTCGTCAATTGCCAGGGCGAAACAATGTTCTTCTCCATATTGCCGTATCTGATTGAGATCCAGCTGATGATATTGGCTGCGCGTGAGTTCGCCTTCCAGTCGAAGTTGCACCATGGCATCATCAGAACATAATGGGCGAAGGCGTTCTAGAACACTCGAAGTGCAGTCAACATGGGATACTTCTATGTCCTGTGGCCAGAGCTCAGTTGTCTGTACAACAAGGCGGCGCAATTGGAGAGCATCTACGGCGATGTGCTTGCACCAGCGAACACCACCGGCAGCCAGGCCGAGAAAGACAAAACCCGGGTCATCATCAGGATCACTGAAGTCAATATGCTGCGTTGCTCCAGCTATGATGACATCACATTCGCCGATTGATAAGTGTCGATAGGCATGATGGTAGCCAGCCAGGATATAGCGAAATGTTGATTGCTCCACGATACTTGCACGGGTGACCTGGGCATGTATGTCGAATAAAGATGTTGCGGCGAAGCCTTCAATAGGAGCATGCAGCACAAGTATAGGGATAGCCACGCGCTCTATATCATCGTGTACGTGCATTCGCTTCAACGGATCCCCCTCCTGGCCGGCGAGGACACTGAGGCCACACATGCCGATGAGCGTACCTCGTACATCAAAAATAACGGGTTCGAGAGGTAGTTGGCCTGAAGTATACGCTTTCGAGGCGCCCAAAGATGGCTCGAAGTAGTGGAGCGCCCCTAAACGCGCATAGCTGATTTGGGGCGCGGGAGCAGACGAAACAAGTGCTGCTTCTCCGCCATCTCTCGCGGAGAGAGCTTCGACCGGCGTATCATGGAGACCACCAATAGCGAACGCTCGAATACCAGCCTGGCGCAATTGGGCGAGGCGTTCAGCAACAAAACTGCGGTCCTGCTCATCTGGATTGGTAGTATCAAAAAGGTCGCCAGCCTGCACAAAGAGATCGACACCTTGACCGATGGCAAAATCAGCCGCCTGCTGAAAAGCGCGGCGCAGTCGCTGCTTGTATTGCTCGCGCTTGCGAGGGTATTGACCCAATGCGGCAGATCCTAGATGGTTGTCGGCAGTTAGAACAAGCGTGACAACCCCACTTGCTTGCTCTTGCTGATCGTTATTTGATTGCATTAAAGCAGGATTCTGCTCCATATCTTTTGCACCATCGTCCTATGTTTGCCTACAGGGCAATCAGAAAAATAAACGCCGGTTACCTGGGGTTAGGGATAATACATCTACTCTAAATAGCAGAATTCCTAATTCGTCTAATGACGAGTCTACCATAAACTGCAATGTTTAAAAACTTGTAGCACAGAAATAGGGACTATTTGGGGAATGCCGAATCTTATTGGAGTTATCCAGGAAGACAAGTAACTATTCAGCAGGGGGTTCCAAGAGGCCTTGCAGGCCCCTTGGCGGGGTGCGGGGGCACCCCGCCTTTCTCCCTCACCCCGCCACCGGAGGCGGCACAAGAGAAAGGTCCCGGTACAAAAGTAATGGTCTTGTCAGAATCTGCAACGTTTCACTATTCAGAATAGTCTAATAAACAGAGTTTGGTTAATCTTCTAAATAATGCTGATTTCTTTATTATTAAGCAAGGGCACTGCACGCCATGAATAATACAGTTGGAGCAAAACAACTTTTTAAATTTAGTGAGGGGAGATCGGTGGAGGGGCTGGTACATCTCGACCGGGAGCGAGAGAACAGGCGAGTACTGCTCTCGTTTGCGAATAGTATCCAGGAACGAGATATTGTGACCTATGATCACTCGCGCAGAGTGGCAACATATGTACAACGATTGGCTCGCTATTTAGGCTGGAGCAGGCGCGATGCTCGTGATCTTGCCTTAGCGGCTTTAGTCCATGACCTCGGCAAAACGTGGATTGCAAACGATATACTACTCAAAGCAGATGTGCTTTCCGACGAGGAACGCCTGACAATGGAGCGCCATCCTGTAATCGGGGCGCGCATTCTGATCGGCTGCGAAGTGCATCCCTTTTACGTGGAAACAGTGTTGTATCATCACGAAGCATGGGATGGACGAGGCTACCCTACAGGCTTGAAAGGGGAGGAGATTCCCCTGAGCGCACGGATTTTGACCGTAGCAGATGTCTACGATGTTTTAACATCGCAGCGACCCTACAAAGCGGCTCTATCAAAGGATGCAGCACGAGAGCGCCTGTTGATCGGTTCGACGGCCAGCTTTGATCCGATGATTGTGCGCGCGTTCCTGCATCTTTTGGATGCTCAACCCGATTTTACTTTGCCACAGCGCATCTGCGCGATACCTACACCTGCGAACCACAAGTACCGGGCTATTGGGCGCGCTTAGAGCATAGCTGCGCCATCAATCTAAACGCTACATGATGTCGCGCAGCTCAAATACTGGCCCATCACGACAAACGAGTTTTGAGCCGGCATGGGTATCTAGTTGACAAGTAAGACATGCACCATTGCCACAGACCAGGGGCCGCAGCACAGCAGCCTGGGCGAAGTGCCTAAGACGCAACCGCTCGTGAGCACTATAGAGCGCCAGGGCTGTTTCATGTGAAACACTACAGCAAGCTGCATCTGCCCAATCCAGGTAACTTCCTAGCTTTGAAACCTGGCCCGTCAGATCTCCTTGCAGGCCTACGCTGCCATCACTGGTGATAACCTGGTATTCTGCCTCTGCAGGGAGCAATGCGGGGGGATAAATACCTACTGCATTCTTACTGTGTTGGATGATCGTTACCGCCAACTCTTGTTCAATCGCACTCTGAGCAAGGAACGTAAGCGCGGCAATATACTCCTCCTCACCGATCAACAAAAGATTCCTGACAGCGGGACGCACTATCCACCCGTGCCCCAGTGGCCCCAGGACATCTAGCAATGCACCCTCCTGTTGCTTTACCAGCCACGCAGTTCCACGTCCACGTACATGCACGAGTAATGTGCAAAGTCCTTGCCTTCGTTGCACGCTATGGATAAAGAAAGGGCGACGTAATAGTGGATCGGTGGCCAGTGTGTCACAGCAGCGCACCATACAAAATTGGCCTGGCTGCGCTGCTTGAGCGAGTTGCGGTGCATGTACTTCTAGCAAATGCACCCCGCTATGTATCTCGGTATTTGCGGTGATGATGACAGTGGAGAGTCGCACTATCTTTTCCTGCTTGTGTTTATCTTTTTCCAGTAGTGTATCACAGTGACAAAATAACGTGTGACGGAAGATATCACAATTTCTTGACATTAGCACAAAAAAAGCTCGGAAAATGTGCATTTTGACCACATGTTGTGTTAAACTAGGAGAAGGGAGAGTGACAAATTTCGGAACACAATCCGTCCACATATAGATAGTCATTGATCAAGCCTAGATCTCCAGGAGGGTCTATTGTGCCCATTATATTTGATCGCAGCATCTGCCGTGATCTAAATGAGACTATCTCGCGTGAGTGGCTCATCACCAATGGACTGGGAGGGTATGCTGCAGGCACAGTTGCGGGCGCGCTGACGCGCATGCAGCATGGTCTGCTCGTAGCATCACCCCGCGACGAATCTTCGCCACAACTTCTATTAGCGAAGATAGATGAAGAAGTACTTTTTGACCAGCGTACCTACTACCTTGGCACAAACGAGTACCGGGACGGAACCCTCAACCCGTCAGGCTTTGTACACCTTGAAACCTTTCGCCTCGAAGAAGGCTTTCCGATTTTTACCTACCGGCTCGGTGGGATCGATGGGATCCTGCTCGAAAAACGTATCTGGATGCCTCAAGGTCTTAATACTACTTATATTCAATACCGCGTGCTCCGCCCAAGTGCTGAGCTTGGACATGTGTATAGAAATCCCAGCAGGAACGGCGTGGACAGGGCGTCACAGTACAGCTACACGCGTTACCATGAACATCCCGATGCACAACAACGGGTTATCTCACTGACACTCCTGCCATTTGCCGCGTACCGACCATATAACGAACCTCAACGTGGGAACAATGAGTGGCACTTCCAGGTGCAAACCCACCAGGCGGAACCCATTCCCTATGAAGGCGTACAACAGCAGCAGAGCCGCGCTGAAAGCGCCATGGCCGGTTGTACAATTCGCGCCTGGGATGGGGCACAACCATATCACATCTTTGCGGTTGGGCACGTAGACAGCGAGACAACCTTTATTCCCACGGGCGTCTGGTACTGGCATTTCTTACGACGGCACGAAGAGGCGGCAGGATTAGCCGCAACAGACGATCTATACCTTCCTGGCGTCTTTCGTGCTAAGCTTTGGCCTGGAGAGGACTCTTCCTTAATGATAATCGTTACCACCGAGGAACTGTCATCACAAACCTTCAGTACGAGCAAGCTCAGCCTTTCCTATAAGGATGCGGTAGAATACCAGCGCAGTTATGCGCAGCCACAGCGCTATTTTGGAGAAGGTGGTGAAACAGCACACACGCTTCCCATACTGCCTGTCACTCTCGCGTCGCATTCAACCGAAGAAGATGAGGAGTTCCTACGTCTCCTCCTACAGGCCGCAGGACGCTTTCTAGCAAAGCGCACTATAGCGCGTAGCGACTTTCCAGGCAGCCAGTCTCCGTTCTTTAATAACACTGAGAGCCTTCCTATTGTTATTCCCGGCTATTTCGATATGCAAGACAATACCCGGGATATGTTAATTGCCTTTCCAGGGCTGATAGTGACTACCAGGCGTTTCTCGGAGGCCCAGCGCATCTTGCGTGGTCTTGCACGCCATTTTAAGCAGGGACTGCTGCCGGACCGTTTACCTTCACCTGGTATTCCTTTAGGTGAACAAGACTATGGAAGCGTAGATACTACGCTCTGGTACTTCTACGCACTTGACCATTACCTGCGCGCCACTCGCGACTATGAACTGCTTGATGATCTCTATCAGCGCCTCGTCGAGAGTATCGACTGGTACATACAGGGCACGTATAACGGTATCCGTGTAGATCCATGTGACGGATTACTGGCAGCGCAACAGGCAGGAAAAGCGCTGACCTGGATGAATGCCATCGTCAAAGATGTTCCTGTTACACCCCGCTATGGCAAACCTGTCGAGGTCAACGCTCTGTGGTATCATGCGCTTTCTCTCCTGCGCGAATGGTCCCAATTACTCTTGCAACAGGGAAGAATTCGCCATGGCACTAGCTATTACAAAGAGCAAAGCCTGCAAGTTGAGCGTAGCTTCAACGAACGCTTCTGGTACCCTGCAGGTGGCTATCTCTATGACGTAATAGATGGACCGGATGGGGATGATCAGAGCCTTCGTCCGAACCAACTGCTGGCATTTTCTTTACGCTATCCCGTGTTGGACGAAGAGCGTCGCAGAGGGGTACTGGAACTTGTCACGCGGCAGCTCGTTACGTCATTTGGATTGCGCAGCTTAGCTCCATCTGAAGTAGGCTATCGAGGCCAACTCCCGGAAAATTTGGAGGATCAGCAACGTATCTTATACCAGGGCAGCGCGTGGCCCTGGTTAATCGGGCCCTTTACTGATGCTTTGCTTTGCATGGAGGCACCGGCTACCTCGACAGAGCAGTATAATAATGCATGCCTGGAGCGGGTATGGCGCCGGGGAATCCAGTTACTTGAGCCATTTCGCCAGGAACTCAGCCGGGGCATGTTGGGCATGTTCGCTGGTGCATATGAAGCTGACTCGCCACAGAAGGCCGGACACATGGCTGCATCCGCCCCCAGCATTGGAGAAATCCTGCGCGTGTATAACCTTCTAGCGCACCTGGGTGTCAGCTATCAACATCATGCGCTCTTAGTTTGAGTGCAACGCTGTCACTTCTGCACATTTTTCCACCAAGTTATCCACATCGAATGTGGATAACTTTTGGAAGTGAGAGTGGTAAAGACGAGAGGTAGGGATAATTATTTCGCCCCGACCTCATAAACCTGGTGGATAACTTTTCCACACCCTACGCATTTTGATCATTAACTGCCAATTTTTCCACATTCGATGTGGATAACTTTTCCACACTATGCACATCAGGCCGAAAGACATCTAATTTTCCACAAATCCGGTGGATAACTTTTCCACATTCCGGCAGAGATTGTCAGGTCAGCGGACTTTTCCACAAATCCGGTGGATAACTTTTCCACATTTTCCACAAAACTTACTGTACTGATATTTGACAAAGAAACAAATATGGATTCTATATAAACTATTAAGAAACGGTTAAGAAGCAAAAAAAAGTGGATAAATCGGTCAAATTTGTGGACAACCCTTCAGGAATGTGTATAAGTGATTTGATTCTCTTCCCCTACTTATTATCTCAAATAAATTCTCGCGTAAAATTCCGCAACTTTCACCTGCCAAGAACTTTCCTACAATTCTAGTAAATATCTTTTCATGCTCTCCACGCTCAAACCATAAGCCCAGCTTTTATCCACATCTGCGGTGAATAACTTATTAACATATTTTTCAAAAAGGGATAGCCACCAAAACTTATCCACCGAGCGGTGGATAAGTTATCTCCGCGCTGACAGATCATCGGATTACCTCAGCATGGTTATCCCCATTACCTCTGAGAATATCCACTATCCATCCACGCCTATCCCCGCTCTATCCACCACTGTATAACGTGGGGATAACTTATCCCCACGTTATACAGTGGCTCTAGAGGCTGCTAGCAGCCTGCACCAAAACAGTTCAGCGAGTTTTTTTGGAAACCTATCCACTTATCCACAGAGCCTACTACTACTACGTAATACTTTTGATTTTAAAAGAAAAAAGAATCATAGTATATAGGGACTGTGGATAAGTGGATAAGTTACTAATCCCTGACGGATGCGTTTCAGTTTTTGCATGGATCATTAAGGACTCTAAGCATGTGCGCTGGTGCACTGCTCTGCGCTGTGCTGATTTTCCTGTGACCCGGTATCCGAAAAGGCTGTATTTTCGTGTTAACTAATAGTACGATTGTAAGAATTTTTGCCATAACGGCGTATATTATGTATAGTAGCGCGACTTTCTGCGGTATGGCTCGTTATTATATCTGGTGTGAGATAAAACGGTCAATTTCACCAACCATGTTTGTCCGAAGGACGCGTCATGGCATCGCTTATCGAAACAATTAAAGCAAAAATAGACGTGGTGGATGAGGTTGGTTTGGTGGTTGCTTTACGGAAATCGGGGAAATCTTTTCAAGGGCTTTGTCCGTTTCATAATGAGCGCACGCCATCGTTTTATGTCTTTCCAGAGTCACAAACCTGGCGTTGCTTCGGTTGCCATGAGGGTGGAGATATCTTCACCTTCGTTGAGAAACAGCAGGGAATGGATTTCCGGGAGGCTTTACTCTATCTGGCGGAGAAGGCTGGCATTTCGGTTGAAGAGTATAGTAGTCCGAACCCTGAGCAGGAGCGTGAAACGAATGCTCTCAAGGAGCGGCTGCGCAAGCTCAACGAAGATGCGGTGTTGTGGTTCCACCAAATGTTGCTGCGCTCGAAAGAGGCCGCGGATGCCCGCGCTTATTTGCAGAGCCGCGGCATCTCGTCCGAGTCGGTAATTGCTTTTAGTCTTGGTTATGCACCGGATCACTGGGATGCTTTGAGCAGCTACCTGCTTGGACAAGGATATACCGAGCAAGAGTTGGATACCGGCGGATTGGCGCGTCCACGCGAGATGGCAAAGGTGGGAGCGAGTACAATGGGGGGAGAGCAAAGTGGCGGGGTCTACGATTACTTTCGAGGACGTATTATCTTTCCCATCCGGGATATGCGAGGTCGGGTGATTGGGTTCGGCGGGCGTGCTCTGGGCGAGGGTCAGCCGAAGTACCTCAACTCACCTCAAACGGTACTGTTTGAAAAAAACAGTGTATTGTATGCCCTGGATATGGCGCGAGATGCCATAAAGCTGGCAAAACAGGTCATTATTGTTGAAGGGTACGTGGACGCGGTTATAGCTCATCAATACGGGACAAAACAGACGGTAGCATGTATTGGCAGTGCTATCACTGAAAAGCACATTCAACAGCTGAAAAAACTTACAAAGCAAGTTACACTCGCTTTGGATCCGGATGCGGCGGGAGTGGCCGCGACTGAGCATGGTATCCAGGAAGCGTTAAAAGCCTTTGACCGCACTGTTGTGCCGGTACCGGTAGTGGCGAATAATCGCTGGGCAGCTTCGAAAGGATACCAGCGTCATGAACCGCGCGGGCTGATCCGCCTGGAAGAGCAGGTAGATGCAGAGATCAACGTGTTGCAACTACCTGCGGGCGAAGACCCGGATGAGGTGATCCAGCGTGACCATTCCGCGTGGGTCTATGCAGTTGCCCATCCACTCCCGTTGATGGATTACTACTTTGTCGCGAGAACTGCGGGCCTGAATTTACGAGAGCCAGCCGGTAAAGCCGAGGCTGCTAAACGTTTACTTCCTGTGATAGGCACAATTTCAGATCGTGTTAAGCGAGATGCCTATCTGCGGAAACTGGCTACGATGATCAGTATTGAGGAACGCAGTCTATATGATGAGTTACAGCGGGTGCTGCGCGGGCAGAAGTCAAATGGTGTCATCGCGGAATTTTCAGATCGCGCACGGCAACAACGCCCAATTGGAGGCGTCAAATCGCCAGGGGAGATGTCCCTCCATGAAGAGCAACCTGGAGTCGGCAGTGGATCTGCAAGCAGCAACGGGTCCGGTGAAGCGGAGGAGGAAGAAGCAATACGCAGTTCCAGGGCAAATGACCGGCGAGAGCAAGAGTCACGAACATTTGGACTTGACAAACGTATTAAGGATAGGATAAAATGGGAGGACTACCTGATTGGGCTACTCTTGCAGAATCCTGGGTTATGGCCGCATGTTTGTGGTATAATAAACGATGGTGACTTTGCAGGGACAGACACGCGAGAGTTGTACCACATTTTCAACTCAGTGCATCAACGTGATTCTTCCCCCTTATTTCAATCCTTTGAACAGTTTGTCCCTCCTGCGTTGCTGGAAACGGTAGCACGAGCGCGGAGGAATGTTGAATCGAGGTCTCCCCTAGACGGAGCCGGACTGGTTAAGGCAGCAGTCCAATGCGCTACACGGCTCAAGCGTGCACGTTTAATACAATCGAATACGGAATTGCAGTACCTCATGCGAGGTGCGACAGAAGCTGGGGACGGTGCAGTCAAGCAACAACTCCAGCGACAATTATTGGATATTCACAGGCAATTACGGACAATTGATTCGGCAATGCATTTGCAAGGTTAAAACTTCTACAAATGCTTGCTTGTTCGGACCAATTATGGAGAATCGAGGAATCATCTTAATTAAGAACTACCTTCCATTCCTCCTGAGTTATAGTGGAGGAATGGGCATTAAGTAGGATCAGCGGGCAGGGTTTATCGTTTTTATAAGTTTATCATCGCCTGTTTTGCTGAAGGGGGAAAGAATGGTGAATCAGGAGCAAGAAGTGCTTGAACTAGTTAACAATGAGCGCGTAGTACACACGGAACCATTGAATGACACTATGTTTACTGTTGGATCATTTGTTGACGAGTCCATTTTGGGCGGTAAAGATGAAGTTTTTGAAATTGATACTATAGGTTTAGATGCTCATGCTACTACGGGAGGAAGCTTTGTAAGCCCTGCCGATCAGTCTGAGCCATATAACCTGTTTAAGCTACGGGACGAAGAAGCTATGGACGCCCTGGATCCAACCAAGGAGCCACCAGTAGACTGGGAGCCTGGACCTGAGGACGAGGTAGAAGTCGAGGCCATGGCTCACACGAAGTGGGACGACCTGCATGATGGTTTTGGTATAGTTGTTGCCGACCTGGAGAGCAGCCTGGATGACCCGGTACGCATGTACCTGCGCGAGATCGGACGTGTTCCCCTGCTTAGCGCGGAGGAAGAGGTGCGGCTGGCGCGGCGTATGGAGCGCGGCAGGTTGGAACTGCTCAAGCCAGTGATAAGCCGCGACTATAGGATTATTGAGGATGGCGAAGAGGCCCAGCGTCGCCTAACCGAGGCCAACCTGCGGCTTGTTGTCAGTGTGGCAAAAAAGTATATCGGCCGGGGGATGAGTCTGCTGGACCTGATCCAGGAAGGCAACATCGGCTTGATTCGTGCTGTTGAGAAATTCGACTACACGAAAGGCTACAAGTTTAGTACATATGCCACCTGGTGGATTCGCCAGGCGATCACACGTGCTATTGCGGACCAGGCGCGCACAATTCGCATCCCTGTACACATGGTGGAGACGATCAATCGCCTGATTCGTATCAGCCGCCGTTTGCTGCAAGACCTGGGCCGTGAACCCACGTCCGAGGAGATTGCGGAGCAGATGGAGATCAGCCCTGAGAAGGTACGCGAGATCATCAAGGTCAGCCAGGAGCCAGTGAGTTTGGAGACGCCGATTGGCGAGGAAGATGATAGCCACCTGGGTGACTTCATTGAGGATCACACTGCGCTCGCTCCTGCCGATGCCGCCAGCCATCAACTGCTCAAGGAGCAGGTGGAGGATGTGCTCGAGAGTCTGACCGAGCGCGAGCGCAAGGTTCTCCAACTGCGCTTTGGTCTGGATGATGGCCGCAGCCGCACGCTGGAAGAAGTGGGCAAAGAGTTCCATGTCACGCGCGAACGCATCCGTCAAATTGAAGCCAAGGCTCTGCGCAAGCTCCGTCATCCAAGCCGCAGCCGCAAGCTGAAGGATTACCTGGACTAAATAACAGTTTAAGCGTTTGTCAAGAATCGTAGGGGCGCGATGCATACGGCATCGCGCCTTATTTTTTTGCGGGGAACCGGTGCTGGGAAAGCTGCCGTGTTAGGGGTCAGCGCATCCAAACCTGAAAACTGTACGCTAAGGTTGAATACGTTGACCCCCTTAAGAACGCCCAGTCTGTTTGAGGAACACGTCGTCGAGCGTGGGCCGAGAAAGTGAAATCTCGCGTCCCCCCCATACCTGCGCCGCTGAGCGACCTGAGTATGGCCAGCAACGCCTGCTCGACGTATAGCCCCTCATCGGAGGAGCGGCTGTGGTGCGTTCCGCCTGCCTACCGTACCGAGTTGCGGTTGTAGACCGCTCGCGCCCACAGGTATCCGATCAGGGTGAGGCCAACGCACCAGGCGACGGCGAGGACGGCGCTGTTTCCGATCGGGGTCCCCAGCAACAGTCCCCGCAGCGTGTCGATGACGGGGGTGAAGGGCTGGTACTCGGCGAACCAGCGCACCCCGACCGGCATCGAGTCCGGGCGGACAAACGCACTGCTGGTGAGCGGTAGCAGCAGTTGAAAGATGAGGGAGAGGCTATTCGCTCCTGCGGGCGTTTTGCCCACCAGACCGAACACCACCCCCATCCACGTGAGCGCGAGGGTGAACAGCGCGATGACGCCGAGCGCCGCGATCCAGGCGACGGGACCCGCAGAGGGCCGGAAGCCCATGAGCAGCGCCACCCCGGTGACGAGGACGATGGTGATCATCGTCCGGATCAAGCTTCCGAGAACCTGTCCAGTCAGCACCGAGGCGCGGGAGATCGCCATAGTGCGGAAGCGGGTGATGATACCTTCGCTCATGTCCATGCAGAGGTTGATCGCCGTCGTCGCACACCCACTGCCCACAGTCATGAGGATAATCGCGGGCGCGACGTAGTTGATGTAGGCAC
>Ga0209647_1001500_pt1 | contig 19775 bp, 18 predicted proteins | sample GraSoi_2013_60cm_FD_185827 | JGI IMG/M metagenome (GOLD analysis project Ga0209647, IMG submission 185827) | Grasslands soil microbial communities from the Angelo Coastal Reserve, California, USA - Sample 9_17_2013_60cm (SPAdes) (version 2) | ecosystem: Environmental > Terrestrial > Soil >... | reverse complement strand
CATCAAAGCGCTCATCGCCTCGCAGCTCCAGCTCGATGCGGGCCAGGAACTGCTCTTTCTGGCGTATGCGCAGCGGCTTGCCCGTCGGATCCCACCCTTCGTAGTAGAAGCCTCGGATGAGCATCGGGAGCTGCGCGCCAAGCTGCGCCACCTCCTCCACTGAGAGCCGGTCACGCAGCGCATGCAAGGTAGCTCTCAGGGCCGTATACGCCTTGTGCCTGTCGGCCCAGCCCAGCGCCTGCATCAGGTCGTGGAGCCAGCTATTGGTTTTCTGCAGCGTCGTGTCGAATACCTCCAGACCAGTCGCACTCATCGCATCATCTCCTTCTGCTTGCCCGGCGGCGCGTCGACCGCATGCAGGATCGTGCCTCAAGAGGGGAGTGTATCTCCACATCCTGCGTTTCTCTGTTCTGTCGCGAACAAAGCCACCGCCGGTCCACCGCCCACCTCCACCGGTGGCCACGGCACATCTACACACGACCAGGGCTCAGGCGAAGAGAGCGGCACGCCGTCGTGTTTTCGGGCAGCGGCATACGTTACGGGTAATCCGCTGCAGCGTTAATTTCAATGGTATGGTGTTGTCCTGGAGTGGAGTCCACGTCATCGCCAGTAGCCATCTCTTGACCGGGTTACCCCCTCCACCATCGCCTGTTTCCTCATCTGGAAAGGAGGCGCATACCCCGCTCAACACCTTCGACTGCTGTGACTTGCCCGTTCTCGCGGGGCCAAACAGAGATCGCCATCTCTGGGAGTCTGGCAAACTGCCTCACCTGTAGTTGGCCGGATGGAGTCTCGCACGCGCGGTTCCGCATGGAGATACGCGGCTCTCCCTGGTATCCGCTGGGTTGTTGGTATCGGGGAGGTTTTGCTGGGGTTCGAGGAGGAACTCATGATTTTCGCCTTTTTGCGCACGCCAGTGCGCCGCTACGCACTGTTGACGCTCGTCGCGTTGGCGCTCATTGCAGCGGTCTTCGTGCCCGCGGCGCTAAGAAAGCCATTCGCCGCGCAGGCAGCTCCGTCAGCGTCTTCCAGCCAACCCAGCTTCGGCTCGAACGTCTACATCTTCAATCCCGGCATGCCACAAAGCGATATCCAGGCGACGGTCGACGCGATAGCAAACCAACAGGTCTCAAACCAGTTCGGAGCTCAGCGCTACGCGTTGCTGTTCGAGCCTGGCACATATGGATCCAGTACCACGCCCCTCAACTTTCAAGTCGGCTACTACACTACTGTAGCGGGCCTCGGCCTTTCCCCAAACGACGTCGTCATCAACGGGTCCATCTACGTCCACAACCAGTGTTTCGGCCCGAACAATTGCATCGCGCTCGACAACTTCTGGCGGTCGTTGTCCAACCTGACCATCAACGTGAACACGCCGCACTTCGGCTGCTATAATGGCGAATTCTGGGCGGTGTCGCAGGCGGCACCGATGCGTCGAGTCCACGTCAACGGGTTCGCCACCCTGATGGACTATTGCACCGGTCCGTCGTTCGCGAGTGGCGGCTTCATCGCCGATTCAGCATTCACTGGCAGCACGATCGTCAATGGCTCGCAGCAACAGTGGCTGGTCAGGAACAGCACGCTCGACGGCTGGACCAACGGCGTCTGGAACCAGGTGTTCTCAGGTGTCGAGGGTGCGCCCGCCCAATGTTTCCCCAGTCAGAACTCATGCGGTGGCCCGTATACCACGCTCGCGACCAGCCCAGTGACACGTGAGGCGCCCTACCTGTACGCGGACGCCGCGGGGCACTACAACGTCTTCGTGCCCTCGGTGCAGAGTAACTCTGCGGGCACGACATGGGCCGGCGGCGCGACGCCCGGCTTGGCCATCCCCATCGAGCAGTTTTTCGTTGCGCAGCCGACGGACTCCGCGGCGACAATCAATCGAGCATTGGGCACTGGCAAGAACCTCATCCTGACCCCAGGCATCTATCACCTGGACCAGAGTATCAACGTCACGCGTCCCGATACCGTGGTGCTCGGTCTCGGCTTCCCAACGCTGATCCCAGACAACGGCATCGTGGCCATGACCGTCGCCAGCGCGAAGGGCATGATGCTCTCGGGGCTGCTCTTCGATGCGGGAGCCGTGACCTCTCCGGCGCTGCTTCAGGTCGGCAGCGGCCACGCGCGCAGTGACAATGAAGCCTCCGATCCATCTGTGCTGTCGGATGTGTTCTTCCGTATTGGCGGCGCCGAGGCGGGCAGTGCGACGAGTAGTCTGATCGTCAACAGCAACAACGTCATCCTGGATGACATCTGGGCATGGCGGGCCGACCACGGCAACGGTGTGGGGTGGACCAGCAACACGGCCGACACTGGCGTCATCGTCAACGGCGACAATGTGAGCGCGTACGGCCTGTTCGTCGAGCACTACCAGAAGTACGAAGTGATCTGGAACGGGAATGGTGGCTCAGTCACCTTCTTCCAGAATGAGATGCCCTACGACCCGCCCAGCCAAGCGGCGTGGATGGAGGCTCCCGGTGTGGACGGCTGGGCGGCCCTCAAGGTTGCCGACAGCGTGACCAGCTTCAGCGGCTACGGGATGGGCAGCTACAGCTTCTTCAATCAGGGCGTCAACATCTATGCCGCGCACGCGTTTGAGGTCCCTGATACCCTCCCGGCGTCAAGCCTCCACGATCTGCTCACGATCTTCCTCTCCAAGGCCGGGTTCGGTGGCATCCTGAACGTGGTCAACGACACCGGCGGCTCGTCGACCATCTCCAACCCGGATGTGCCGGTCACCGTGGTGAGCTATCCGTAACGGCTTCACGCCTCGACCGATCGTCCGATCACAGGCCATCCAGCTCCGTCTCCATGGGGGCGGAGCTGGATGAGCCGCGCTGCGGGGCGGGCGATGGATAGGCCGCAGTGTAGATCGCCGAGGTGACGGGGAATGATGCCATACTGCTAATAGGTGGCTGATTGCCGACCAGCCACAACAGTCCGGACGGCAACGGATAGATGTAGGCGTTGGGCGGATCCTGGCTCGGGATGACGCCGAGCGACTCCCAGCGCGTCGCGTCGTGCGCGAGTCGAAACAGGCTGACGCGCGGCGTACCATCGCTCTCGTAGCGGTCGACGGCTGCGGCAAGGACTGAGCCATCCGGCGCAATGCCGACGAGAGCAAGAGTCGAATTCGCGGTAAATGGTTGCCCTTTCCCGCACGTCGGGCAGGTGAGCGTAAAATCGAGTGCTGGGCGATCCTTCCAGGTGTTGCCCCCGTCGTCGGTGCAGGCGAGGCGGTTCTGCTGCTGGGCTGGCGCGACGTCCACTGGCTGGTCGGAGGCGCAGATGCGTCACGGCGCCGCGCCAGTAGGCCATTGGACAGCGAGGTATTGCATGCCGTTGTCGGGGGCGTCGAGCTGCTGCCACGTACGCCCCCCGTTGGGCGAAACCCAGAGCGATCATGAGAGTCCGGCTGGTGTGGAGGCGCTGGCATAGGCTAGCAGCGCGCCGTTGGTTGGGTTCAGCCAGAAGGCGTGCGGCCACACGTGCGCAACCTCAAGCGCTTGATCGTCTGTATGCCAGGTATGCATGCCGTCGGTACTGATATCCAGGTGTTCGCCCGTGTCGAGGAGCGACGGATTGTCCACACGGAGGGCATAAGTAGCGCCTTGGTAGGTTGCCAGCTGAAGGTATTCATGGGTGCCCGCGAGCGGGAGCCACGTGCGGCCACCGTCCGTCGTGGCAAAGGCGAGCTGACGTGGGCTGGTCGGGCTGTCGCCAAGTTGGTACCACGTCAGGTGGACGACCGCGCTGCGCGGGGCGAGCGCGTCCACCACTACGGTGCATCCGGCGCTCTGGTGCGTCGGCAGGTCGCTGACCTGCCTCCAAGTTGTCCCGCGGTCATGCGACGCCCAGAATTCGTAGGTCGCCACAGCGCCGTCGGCGCGTGTCACACAGGCGTAGAGAGTGTTTTCATCGCCAGGCGTCAGTCCAAAGAACGCGGAGGTATCAGACGGCGCGCCCTGTTGGTTCCACGCCGACGGAAATGCTACCCGCGACCATGAGAGGGGGCGGCCAGCTGTGACGACTGCCGTTGGTGTGGCGACAGCAGTCGCAGAAGGCGTGGGCACCACCGCCGTGGCCGTAGACCGCGAATGTGTGCTCGAGCCGGCCCTATGAAATGCGAACAGTTGAGCGAAGCCTACGGTGATGAGCAGCACCGCAGCCACGGCACCCAAGCCGACAAACGTCCGCCGCGGGTCTCTGTGACCTGCGAAGCGTCGTCGGGCCTGCGGTGTGTTCACACTCCGCAAGCGCAGATCCGTCCAAAAGTGGGTCACGTCGAGCGTAGGCTCGGGGATGAGTTCTGAGCCGCTCTCCTGGCTGAAGCCAGGAGGTTCAGGTCGCGACCATCGCCCCCTTTGCGCTGCTCTCACCACCAGGGCTACAGCCTCAGCGTCCTCAGGTCCGACTAGGCGACCCTTCTGCAAGCGACCCACTCTGACTCGGGGCAACCCCAGGGGGCCGACCAAAGGCGGCAGGCAGACGCCTGCCTCTCGCGGGTTGGTTGTTGATGGCCTGCTCATACGCCGCTTGCAGGGTGGGCTCCCACCCCGGCCAGGCCGTCTGGGCTTGACCTACGTCGAGCAGGGACGTGTCCGGATCCACAAAGCGTGCCAGATAGGCCGAGAAGAGGTCCCGCTGGGCGCTAGCCCCACAGGGACAGGTATGCCAGCGCTTGGAGCGGGCTTTCTTCTTCACGCGGCCACAGTGGCAGGTTTGGGAGAGTCTTGCCCGCCAGGGATTGATGTCTACGATCGTCCCGCCAGCACTTCCAGCCAGGCGGGACAAGCGCTCGACAAACATCCCCGGCGCGCAGAGCTGGACCGATTTGCCATAGCTCCGTTGCCAGGCCCGATAGGAGAGGTGTTCCAGCTGAAAGGTAGTTCCCAACATCATCAGTCGATGGGCCAGCTGCCCGTGGCTGCGCTTGCGGGTGGCGGCCAGCTTCCGGTACACCGCGCGCCGCCTGGCCTGGGTCTGGCACTGACGCTTCGAGACGTGCCAGCGCTTCTTGCCCTTCCGTACGCGTCCACGTTCGTCGTAATTCTCCGGGTTATTGGCGCGGCGCTGCCGGTCGAGCTTCCGGTCCAGCCGTCGCAGCGCTTTGGCATCTGGGGCGACCTCGGGACAGAAGGGCTGGAGCAGGGCTTCCTGTGCGGCCACCACCGCGATGGCGCTTGGTCCCAGGTCCAGGCCCACGACCCCCTGACCGAGGGCGTGCTGGGGTTTCTGGAAGGGGACCCCTTCGCACACCAACTGCGCGTAGAAGCGATTCTTCGCTCCCAGCTTGCGTCGCACCAGACGAACATACTTGACCGGGCACGCCAGTCCATGAGCCAGCACCACATCACGAGCATCCAGGCGCGCGGGCAGTACCAGGCCCTTCCACTCGATGCGATCGGCGCACCAGCGGATGCCGCTGGTGTTGACTTTGCCCTCGACCGTGTCCAACTGGTGCTTGCCCTTAAAGCGCACGCGCTTCGCCTTGCCTAACAGCAAACGGTTGGCCGCGTCATACGCCCGGCTGGCCAGTTTCTGGATGGTCAGGCTATCCAGATGCTCTCCCAGCCAGGACTGTCCGAGCGGCTGCGCATAGGCATGCAGCTCATACGCCGAAAAAGCGTGCTGACCCCGAGCCTGGGCAAAGAGCCGTTTCCGCTGCGGATCCTCGCGGGGCAGTGTCCGAGCGCGTTGGAAAGCTTTGGACTCGCGCACCAGCCGCGCCCGGATGCGGGCCTGTCCCAGACAGGCATTGTACACCTGACGCGCGGCTTCTAGCCGGGCGAGCAAGATACGTTCCTGGGGACGGGTCACCCGCAGCGGTACCTCGCACACAAACGAGGGCGTGCGCTTGGGCGGATCAGCAGCGGGACGGGTTCGCGCCGCCATGGGTGCCCCGTGTTGTGGATGAGGAACAAGTGTTCTTGGGTCAGTGTACCACAGATGAGGCGGCATGGCAATTCGTGAGTTTCGCGTGAGGCGCTGCATCCCCTGGTTGAAACGCAGGGACATTCGCGCTTCACGTTCGGTAAGATACCCGGCATTGCGCACCGTCCGTCCCCTGCTGTTTAGTCGCTATCTTCAACGGAGCAAGAATAGCACCCGCGTGGAGCAGGCTGATCGCCGGCTAAGCAGCGTGCCGGCGGAAGCCGCGCTCGTAGAGGTAGATGGCGACGCCGATGAACAGCCAGCTCGCCTCCGCGAGATGGGGGCTGACGAACGCCAGTCCGATGGAGACCAAGGCGATGCCCGGCGCGATCAGCAGGCGCCGCGTTTGGTGCGTGATGACCGCCGCATCGAGCTTGGCGTCCACCAGCCGGTGATGGGCGGAGGCGTAGCGCCACAGCGCCAGCAGGACCAGGCCGGTCGCCGTCAAGCTGAGCGCGTAGAAGACGGCGGCGGCGGTCAGTTCGCCGAAGCGACCAATCACGTTCGTGGGAACCGGCAGGAACGCGACCGTCAGCAGGAAGAGCACGTTGAGCCAGAGCAGCCCGCCGTCGCTGCGCGTAATATAGTGAAAGATGCGCTGGTGCGCCATCCAATATATGCCGATGACGATGAAGCTGAGGGCATACATCGCGGTGGATGGCCAGAGGAGGCCAATCAGCACTTTCGGCAGGCCCCTTGCCTGACTGCCGCCGGGTATACCGATTGTGAGGACCAGCAGCGTGGTGGCGATGGCGAAGACGCCGTCGCTGAGGAAGATCGTGCGCTCCAGCGCTGTATCCCTCTCGGCGCGCTGCGCGTCTTGTTCAGGCATGGCCGCGTTGTCTCCCGCTCGTGACACGCGAATCGGCCGGCATCTCGCCATGCTGTTTACTTTGGCAGAAGGAACGCTTGCGTGAGACGCCGTGACCTGCTGGACGCACTAGTCGAGCGCATTGTCGCACGCGATGCCGCGCATCCGCTACGCGTGGCAGTGGACGGCATCGACGCCGCCGGCAAGACTACGCTGGCCGACGAGCTGGCGGCGCCGTTGCTGGCGCGTGAGCGGCCCGTCATCCGCGCCTCGGTGGACGGCTTCCACCGGCCGCAGGCGGAACGCTACCGGCGCGGCACGGCCTCGCCGGAGGGCTACTACCTGGACGCCTTCGACACGGCGGCCCTGTGTGACGCGCTGCTGCTGCCGCTCGGCCCGGGCGGCGCGCGCCGGTACCGGCGCGCCAGCTTCGACTTCCGCACGGATCGGCCAGTGCATGCCCCGCTGGAGGAAGCCCCAGCGGACGCGGTGCTCGTCGTGGACGGCGTCTTCCTCCTGCGGCCCGAGCTCGTCGCGCACTGGGACTACCGCATCTTCGTCGAGGTCCCCTTCGCCGTTGCGCTAGAGCGTGCGCTGCGCCGCGACCTGGCGCTCTTCGGCTCGGCGGAGGCGGTGCGCGTGCGCTACCAGCAGCGCTACATCCCCGGCCAGCAGCTTTACTTCGCGGCGGCACGGCCACAGCAGCACGCCCACGCCATCGTGCGCAACGAGGACCCAGCCAACCCGGAATTGCTCCTGCCGGACGCTGGCTGATGCTACACTATCAGACAGCAGAGCATAAACACGCATCATCAGACAGCAGAGCATAAACACGCATCATCAGACAGCAGAGCATAAACACGCATCATCAGACAGCAGAGCATAAACACGCATCGCAAAGGATCCCGCCATGGCCAGCAAAGAAGTCGAGCTTCGTGGACATATCATCGATTCGTACATCCTGCCGCGCGTCTGGGGCGCCATCGAGGATGCCGGCGCACGCTTCAACGTGCGCGAGATGCGCATCGGCCAGAGCGAGACTGAGACCAGCTACACCCGTATCGAGGTCGTGGCCGATAGCGCGGAACAGCTCGACGACCTGATGGGCGAGCTGCAGCGCCTCGGCGCGCTGCCCGTCACCGAGCGCGACGCGCAGACCGCGCCGGTTACGCAGGCCGGCGTGCTGCCCGACGACTTCTATTCCACCACCAACCAGCCCACTCAGGTACGCGTCGGCGGGCGCTGGGTCGAGGTCGAGCAGATCGAGATGGACGTCGCCATCGTGGTGGAGCGCGCGGCGGGCCGGGCCTACACGCGGCCGATGCACGAGGTGCGCGTCGGCGATGAGGTGGTCGTGGGTTACGAGGGCGTGCGCGTTGAGCCGCTGGAGCGTCCCCGCCGGCGCGAGGCTTTCGCCTTCATGCAGAGCGCCGTCTCGTCGGAGCGCGCCAAGGCGCTCGCCATCCACTCCGTTGCCGAGGCGATGCGCGAGGCGCGCAGCCACGGCGGCCGCATTCTCTTCGTGCTCGGCCCGGCCATCGTCCACACCGCCGCGCGCGAGCATGTCGCCGCGCTGATCCGCCGCGGCTACGTGCAGGTGATCTTCGGCGGCAACGCCATCATCGCGCACGATGTCGAGGCGGCGCTGTTTGGCACCTCGCTGGGCATCGACTTGAAAACCGGCGAGCCGGTGGAGCACGGCCACCGCAACCACCTGCGCGCCATCAACGCGGTGCGCGCGGCGGGGTCGCTGGCCTCGGCGCGCGAGCAGGGGCTGCTCGGCGACGGCATCGTGGCGACGGCGCTGGAGCATGGGGTGGAGCTGGTGCTGGCTGGCTCGATTCGCGACGACGGCCCCATGCCTGGCGTCATCACGGACTCTATGGCGGCGCAGGCGGCGATGCGCCAGGCCGTGCGCGGCGTCGAGGTCGCCGTGCTGGCCGCCTCCATGCTGCACGCCATCGCCACCGGCAACCTGCTGCCCGCCGCCGTCAAGAGCGTGGTGGTGGACATCAACCCCGCCGTCGTCACCAAGCTGGCAGATCGCGGCACCGGCCAGGCGCTGGGCCTCGTCACCGACGTCGAGCTATTCCTGCGCGCGCTGGCCGACGAGCTGGCGGAATAGGCAGCGCGGAGGGCGTGTCGTACCGATGCCGTTTGGGTCGTTTAGAGAGAGCACAGTGGGCGTTGTGTGAGCGCCGTCGTGCCTTCTATGAGATGTAGCGGCTTACTGTCCAGCCACCCATGCGGATTCCGTAGTATCAGCAGAGTCAACAGTATCGGCACGGTACCGGAGGTCGAGCGCATGCAGGATACGAGCAGCGGCAACATCACCGGCACCCTTGGGTTCGTGCCCCAGTCCGCGCCGCAGCAGAGCCGGTACGACATTGCGATCGTCGGTGGGGGTATCGTGGGGCTGGCAACCGCGCGCGAGCTTTTGCTGCGCAAGCCTGGGCTACGCCTCATCGTGGTCGAAAAAGACGCCGCCATTGCCTCGCAACAGTCCGGCCACAACAGCGGCGTCCTGCACAGCGGCATCTACTACGCCCCCGGATCGCTCAAGGCGCGGGCCTGCGTCGAGGGGCATCGTCGCCTGATAGCCTTCTGTGAAGAGAACGCGATTCCGTTTGAGCTCTGCGGCAAGCTCATCGTCGCCCTCGATGAGAGCGAGCTCCCGCGGCTCGAAGAGTTGTATCGGCGGGGTACCGCCAACGGCGTCACGGGGCTCGAGATGATCGGGCCGGAGCGCCTGCTCGAGGTCGAGCCGCACGCCGCCGGAATCAAGGCTATCTGGTCGCCCAACACTGGCATCGTCGACTACACACGCGTCGCCGCCGCCTATGCCCGCAATGTGCAGGAGCGCGGTGGCGAGATCGTGGTGGGACATGAGGTCACGAACATCGCTCAGCTTGGCTCGTCCGCCATCCTGACCACACGCCGGCCCAGCGACGGTGGCGCGGCGGGACCTGAGATCGACGCGGCGCATGTCATCACCTGTGCCGGGCTACAATCCGACAAAGTCAGCGCGTTCGGGCACGGCACGCGAGACGTGCGCATCGTGCCGTTCCGCGGCGATTACTATCTGCTGCGTCCGGAGAAGCGCCACCTGGTCCGCGCCCTGATCTATCCGGTTCCCGATCCACGCTTCCCCTTCCTCGGCGTGCATTTTACCCGCCGGCTGGACGGCGCCATTTGGGCAGGTCCGAACGCGGTGTTTGCCTTCGCGCGCGAGGGCTACGGGCGCTGGGACCTCGCCCCGCGCGACCTCTGGGACGCGCTCAGTTACGGCGGTTTCTGGAAGATGGCGGCGAAGTACTGGCGAACCGGGCTGGAGGAGATGTATCGGGATTACTCGAAGCGGGCGTATGTGAAGGAGCTCCAGCGCTACCTGCCAGACCTCCAGGCGGACGACCTCCTGCCGGGCCCCAGCGGGGTGCGTGCGCAGGCGGTGGCGCCCGATGGGCGTCTCGTAGACGACTTTCTCATGCGCCGCACGGCAAACACCATCCACGTGCAGAATGCACCGTCCCCAGCCGCTACCTCCTCGCTGGTCATCGCCAGCATGATCGCCGACGAAGTCGGCAGTGCGCTTGTTCGAGATTAGTAGATACTATCTGCCCGGTCTCACCGGCATCACTCCACCGCCGATGGGCAATGCCATCCACTCGCTCCACGACATCACCAGGAGCGGCACCCGTAGCTCGGGACCGCGTCCGATCACCCCGGTGAGCCAATAGGCCGCGGGCTGGGCAAAGGTCACGCGCAGGTGCAGCCACGTCGAGTCTATGCCGAGAGCATGGCCTGCCACCAGGGGAGGGAAGTCCAACTCGAGCGCATGCGTCGTGAGCGGGGAGGCGCCCTCTTGCGTCGTCAGCGCGATGCGCAGCTGATCGCCGGCGCCGCCATACGCAACCACGCGCACGCCAATCATGACCGTGGCCGGGAAGTTCTTAAGAACGAGCACATTCCCCGCGTTTTCAGCCTCCGTCCCAACGCCGATAGGCCACCAGACGTCGTCGTCCCCAGGACCTCGGCCGCTGAACGACGTGCTGCCGAGCAGCACCTGCCCGGGCGTTGGCTCCGGCCGGAACATGTACAGAGTCGTTATCCAGGGCTGTTGCGCATTATCCATGACAGCCGCTCCTCGGTGCACGGGTGCACTATTCGATAACGCGTGCCCATGCGCAGGGCGTCGCGCCCGCGTGACATCTGGTGCGCCGGCACGTGAGTGCCGTGAGTATGTACCGTCCGCGCTGCGGCATCAGTAGTAGCGCACGCAGGCACCTCGCGGCACCTGCAACACGAAGCGCTCCTCTGGGATCGGTCGATCGAGCACGAGCTCAGTGAACGCGGTTCCCGCATACACATCCCCTGCCAGCACCGCCTCCGCCCGCAGTAAGATGCCATGTTGCGTCTCGACCAGCAGGGTATAGAGATCTGCTCCCGGCCATAAGCCCGGATCTGACTGTGGGTCGCGCACCGTGCCTTGGACCACGTCGGCTTGCTGTCCAAGCTCCTCGGCGCTGCCTACCATGTGCAGGCGTAAGGTGCCGAGGAGCGGAGCGGGGTCGAGCATGACGAGCAGCGCCCGATCCACTCCGCTATACTTCTGCTCTTCTGGATGCGCGGCCCGCGCGTTAGTGTGCACCTTGTGCTTCTCGTCCTGGCTCCAACTCCACCAGACGGCTCCATTGATCACCGACACTTGGTGCGGCTCGCTAAGCTGGCCGTGACTGTCTGCCCTTAGTCGTTCAACACGCCAACGCCAGGGTTTGGCCATCCAAAAGCGGTAGTATTGTTCGACCGCTTCCTCGCGCAGGGTGTCTGCGGGCTCGGCTGCTGGTGAGGCGTCAGCACGTGCCCCAGCAGCACGTAGTGGCGCAATGCTGCCGGGAGGGGAGGTGTGGCGCCACGCCTCATACGCGCGTCGCGTACACTGGGGTTCGTACCAGAGGCGCATGGTTCCCTGCGCACTTTGCAAGCGATCCCAGGCAGTATGCAGCCGCTCCAACACCGCGCCGAGTGACTGCATAGCTGCCTCTATTCCGACTCTCCGGGGATGTAAGCCGCCCGCGCCAGCTCGCGGAAGCCGGCGGCGTGCGCCAGCGCCAGCGAGGCGGCATTCTCCAGGTGCGCGCTATAGATGGGCAGCAGGCCCTCGGCCAGCACCGCCTCCGTCCACAGCACGGTCGCGGCCAGCGCGTATCCACTGCGGCGCGCGTGAGGCACGGTTTCCACGCCGAGCTCGCAGGCGAAGGCGGTCCTGCGCGAGCTATGGGCCAGTGCCACGACCTCGCCGCCAACGATGACGCCACACTGTGGGGCAGTGGCGGGCTCCAGCCGGGCCGCGATGCGGGACGCCCTCAGCGCTGCGGCGTCGTGCGCCGTGAAGGGGCGCGCGCGGCGGGCTGCCTCCGCGGGTGACAGACGCGGCGCGGCCTCCCGGCGCAGGATGACCTCCCGCGTGATCCCTGGCTCCGTCGTCTCGCTGGCCGGCCGCGCCAGCGCCTCCTCCGCACGCATGAGCAACGCGCTGCGCGCTTCCTGGGGCACGGCCCAGCCCCAGCAGCGCACAACAGCGCCGTTTGCCAGGAGGCTGAGATGCAACGACCAGGGCGAAGCCGCCGGACCGGGCGGCAGATCGTTGTCACCGGGAGCGAGCGGCGGCACGCGCACGTCCCACACCGCCTCGATGTGCCGCCGCAGAAACTCCAGGTCAGAAAGCGCCATGCCTTTGCTTCCTCCGCTTCCTCCACGTCCGCTCACGCCTGGCTCGTGCTACGACTGCTGCTCCAGCCCGGGATGCACCTGCTGAATGATGCGTATGGACTCGTCGGCCACTCGCCGCGTGCCTGGCAGCAGAATCGGCCGCAGCAGGCGGATCGTCTCGATGTAGAGGCGCAGCGCCGCGAACGCGCGCTCGATCAGCGTGAGCGGAGCCAGGACGGGCGTGTGCTCCATCTCGGCGCTGCCTACCGCCACGGCGTGCGCGCGCGTCCAGGCACTTTCTAGCCCGAGCTCCTCCCAGAGCTGCCGGTAGAGCGTGTTCTGGCTGACCACCAGCATACCGCGCTGCGTCGCCACCGCCCCCGTCACGAAGTGTGCGAGTTCCCCCACCGCGAAGGCCATCATGGACTCATCCCGCGTGGCGATCCCGCCGAGGAGCTTGTGAACGTACTCGGGCATCTGCTGCAGCACGTTGTCGGCAAAGGCATCGGCAGCCGGCTGCAGCGGCTCCCAGCGGAACGCGAACGCCTCCTGCTGCAGGCGCGCCAGCGAGCCGTCTTTATCCAGCAGGATGCGCAGCTCGCGCACGCTCGGCACCGCGTAGATCGCGCGCTCGGGCTGCGTCATCTGCGTCCGCCAGCCTATCAGCGCCTTCGGCGAGATGCTGATGAGCCGCCCCGCACGATATTCGTAGCGCTTGGGCGGCAGCGCCGCATCATCGGGCAGCACCGGCGCGAGGTCCACATCGCTGTACAGCGTCGGGGCGCCGCGCGCATAGCTACCGCCGAGGTAAATGCCGACCACCTCACGCGTGTCCAGCTCGGTGACGAGCTCGGCCAGCAGGCGCTCGACCTCTGTGTCTGTCATCGCACGCCTCGCTTTTACGAGCATCGAGGAGCGATCGGCCTCCTGCCGACACCCCTGAACGCATATCATACCATTCCACGCTGGCCGTGCCGCGTGCCTGCTCTGCCGCCGCTGCCGCATGCTACACTGAGGGCGGGGGATCTGACAGGTCCGCCGGGCCTGACACCGCATACAGGTCGTCTGGGAGTAGCTGCGCATGGCAACCAGTGCCGAGGAGCTCGCGGCCGTGGTGGCGCAGCTCCCCCCACGCGAGCAGGAGCGCGTGCTCAGTTTTGCGCGCGCCCTGGCCAATCCGCCGGTCTTTCCCCACACGCCGCTGCCGCCGAGCAGCCCGGGGTATATAGCGGCACAACTGCGCGTCTCACCGGAGGCCGGCAAGGCGATGGAGCAGGCGCTGGAGGACACTGAGCGCATCGATCCCGATGAGTAGCATTCCACCGTCAGGGGGAGTGGTGTCTATCTGCTGGATACCAGCGTCCGAGAATGAGGACGCGGTCCTCGCGGTCAGGAGCGGATGGAGTCCGCTCACCACTCCATGAGACTGTGGGCGCAGCGACCAACAGCCGCCAACGATCTTCTCCCAACTGTCTTCCCTCCCCATGTCACAGACGGCCGGGGCTGTCTCGTCTCTAGGCCAAGCGTCAATTCTGGGAGCAGGGAGGTGATGGGTATGCGGGTGTTCGTGGCAGGCGGGACCGGAGTTATGGGGCGGCGGCTGGTGCCGCAGCTCGTGGCCCGGGGCCACCAGGTGACGGCTACGACGACGAGCCCGGCCAAGCTGGGCTTACTGGCGCAGCTGGGCGCAGTTGGCGTCGTGATGGACGGGCTGGATGCGGTCTCGGTCGGTGAAACGGTGGCGGCCGCCGGGCCGGACGCGATCGTGCACCAGATGACCGCCATTTCCGTGGCGCACGCCGGCAAGCCCGATATGAAGCACTTCGATCGGTGGTTCGCCACCACCAGCCGGCTGCGCACCGAGGGGACGGACCACCTGCTGGCCGCCGCCGAGGCGACCGGCGTATCCCATTTCGTCGCGCAAAGCTACGCCAGCTGGAACGGAATTCGCAAGGGCGGATGGGTGAAGTGCGAGGAGGACCCGCTGGACCCGGAGGAGGGGACGGCGGCGCACGCGGGGATGGAGGCGATCCACCACGTCGAGGACGTGGTCCTCAGGGCTGGCGGCGCAGTCCTGCGCTACGGCGGACTCTATGGGCCGGGCGCCACCGACGATCAGGTGGAGCTCGTGCGCAAGCGGCAGTACCCGCTCGTCGGGGGCGGCACCGGCTACTGCTCGTGGGTGCATCTCGACGACGCGGCGAGCGCTACCGTCTTGGCTGTGGAGCAAAAGGCGCGGGGCGTGTTCAACATCGTCGACGACGAACCGGCCCCGGCCAGCGAGTGGCTGCCCTACTTGGCAGCGTGCGCGGGCGCACAGCCACCGCTGCGGGTTCCCAAGTGGCTGGCCCGGCTGCTGGCCGGGGAAGTGGCGGTGATGATGATGACCGAGGGGCGCGGCTTCTCCAACGCCAAGGCCAAGCGGGAGCTCGGCTGGGAGCTGCGCTATCCGTCGTGGCGCAAGGGCTTCAAGGAGGGGCTGGCGTGACCCGGGCTGAGGAGTTCGAGGAACTGCGGCCGCGGCTGTTCGCGATCGCCTACCGGATACTGGGCAGTGTGAGCGAGGCCGAGGACGCGGTCCAGGAAACCTGGCTGCGCTACGAGGCCTCCCCGACACAACCCACGTCGACCAAGGCCTTCCTCTCGGCCGCGGTGACCCGGATCTCGATCGACGTGCTGCGCTCGGCCCGCCGCCGGCGGGAGGAGTACGTCGGGCCGTGGTTCCCCGAGCCGCTGCTGACCGACCCCTACGAGGACCCGGAGCGCTCGGCGGAGCTGGCCGACTCGGTGTCGATGGCGGCGCTGCTCCTGCTCGAGCGGCTGACCCCGCTCGAGCGCGCGGTCTTCGTGCTGCGGGAGGTGTTCGGGTTCAGCTTCCCCGAGATCGCGTCGGCCGTGGGGCGAGCGGAGGCGGCGTGCCGCCAGCTCGCGGTGCGGGCGCGCCGCCACATGGACGCGGGCCGGCCCCGGTTCGAGGCCGACCGAAGGGAGCGCGAGGAGCTCGCCGAGCGATTCTTCGCCGCCTTCAGGGAAGGGGACGTCGACGGGCTGCGGGAGCTCCTTGCCGCTGACGTTCAGATGGTCGGCGACGGCGGCGGCAAGGCCCCGCAGTGGGCCGGGGACAGGGGCATCATCGGCGCCGAGAACGTGGCCCGGCTGCTCGCCGCGCTCGTCTCGCCGTTCGTCCGGATCGGCGGCGTAGTTGAGCCGCACGAGGTGAACGGCCAGCCGGGCGCGATCTTCCGCGTCCGGGACGGCAAGGTGCTCAATACCTTGACACTCGACATACTCGACGGGCGGATCCAGACGATCCGCGCAGTGATCAACCCCGACAAGCTCGGGCATGTGGGTCCGGTGGCGGACGCCTGGGCGGTCATCCGCGAGGCGAACCAGGCTCGCCGGCCCACGGATTGACCGGAAGAGCTGACTGCGCTCCAGACCTGTACAAGCAGTTCAACGGCAATTGGTGGATCAATGGCCTGCGCGTCGAGCAATGGTGAGCGCAGCGTGACTGGGCGGACGCACAAAGCGGCCTTCCCCGTCCCGGCGCTAGGACCGCTCGGCGGTCTCGGCATAGGCCGCGCCCAGCACGTCGTCTGCCGCGGGCGGCGGCGCTGCTGTGCCAAAGACCGGCGGCGCGTGGCGCACGCGTGGATTGAATGTCGCCACCAGCGCGATCGCGGCGAGAAACACCTCCATGATGAGGATCGTCGCGATGGGGCCGACGCGCTGTAACAGGATGCCGGTCAGCGCGAGACCAAGGGCGTCCAGCGAAAAGAGCAGCAGCCGGAAGACGCTGTTGACTCGCCCCTGCAGCGCGTCTGGGATCAGCGCGCGCCGGTAGCCGAACTGCACGATGTTGTAGATACTGTCCACCACACTGAGGGCGAAGAGCGCCAGGCCCAGCGCGAATAGGCCAGGAGCCACGGCAAAGAACAGCCAGAACGCGGCATAGAGCCAGCCGGAGGTGATGATGATCTGCCCGAAGCTGAAGCGCTTCTGCACAACGGCCGTTGTCACCATGCCCGCGACGCCGCCGATGCCGCCCGCCGTAAGGATCGCCCCAATCGTGCCGGAGGAAGCATGCTGTCCCTGCGCTAGCACGATGACGATGAGTGTCGTGCCAGGGAAGACCAGACTGCCGACGCCCGTCATCAGCGCCATGAAGCGGAGCAGCCGCTGGCGCCACAGCCAATGCACTCCCTCGGCGATCTGCTCGCGCAGGCGCAAGGATGTCGCGGCGCGCTCCTGCTGGAACCGGCCTCGGATCAAGAGCAGCGAGGCAAAAGACAGCGCATATGAGATCGCGTTGGCGAGGAACGGCAGCGCTTGCGCGATGCCGAAGAGCACGCCGCCCAGCGGCGACCCGACCAGCTGCTGCGCAGTGAAGGTGCCTTCGTTCAGCACCGTAGCGTCGGCAAGCTGGTCTTTGGAGACGAGGCTGGGCACGCTGGCGGTCTCGGCGAGACTGAAGAAGACGTAGAATATGCCCTCGGCCAGCGAGACCGCGTAGAGCAGCGCGATGGGCGGCCGCCCCAGCACGAACGCCACTGGGATACTGGCGAGCGTCACAATGCGCCCGACCTCGCAGACGAGCATCACCCGCTTGCGATCCAGGCGATCTACTAGCGCGCCGGCGGGCAAGCTGAGCAGGACATACGGGACCGTGCGCGCGGCGCTGATGAACCCGGCCTGCGCCGGCGAGCCGGTCAGGGCCAGCACCAGCAGCGGGAACGCCAGACGGGTGACGCCGGTGCCGACGGCGGAGCCGATCTGCCCGCTCCAGAGCAGCATATAAGCGCGATTCCGCCATATGGGGAGCTGGGGCGGCTCCTGCGCGCGCTCACTGCCCGCCATCACAGCAGCCCCCCGTGGCGCTCTCGCCTGTGTTTCATCGCGCGCGGACTTCCACATCATCCCCATCCCGCACAGTGTTCCCCAGGTCAACGCTGGCGCTCGTTGCGGCTGGGGAAGCGTCGTTCCGCCGGGTCGTCGGTCGCCGCGCGAAGCCGCGGTTGACGAGATAAATGCCTGCGAGCGCCACTACACCGCCGAGCAGCTGAGTCTGCGAGAGCGCCTGGCCGAGCAGCGGCATCGCGAACCCCGCCGTCAGCACGGGCTGGCCCAGCAGCGTCACCGAGACCACCGAGGCCGGCAGATGGCCAAGCGCATAGTTGATGGCCAGCCAGCCCACCACCTGCGAGATCAGCCCCACAGCCAACAGATCCAGGTACGCGCGCCCAGAGTAGCCCAGCAGCGGCTGCCGTGTCACCAGCGCGAACACCAGCAGAAAAAACGCCCCCGACACGCCAGGGATCCAGAGCGAGGTCAGGGTGTCGAGCCTGGCGCGAATGCGCTGCGTCGCCAGCATGTAGACGGCGTAGGAGATGCCGGCGGTGAGCGCCAGCAGGTCGCCTACGCCCAGGCTACGGTCGCTGGCAACGTCGTGCCCGGCAATCACCGCCATGCCGGCGAGCGCCACCGCCAGCCCCAGCCAGTAGACCTTCCCCAGCCGCTCGCGGAAGAGGAGCAGCGCGCCCAGGCCGACGAAGATCGGCGCATTGTTGGCGAGCAGCGTCGCCGTGGCCACCGGCACTACGAAGAGCGCAGTGCCCCAGAGCGCGAGGTCCGACGCGAAAAAGATGCCTGCCACCGCCGCCAGCGCCCAGACCCGACGGTCCAGTGACACCCGGCCCGTCGCTACCCCGCGGGCCATCAGCGGAGTCAGCACCACCGCCGCGATCGCGACCCGATAGAAGGCAGAGACGGCCCCAGGCGTGCCGGACCAGTGAGTAAAGATCGCCGACAGGGCGATGCACACGATGCCCAGCGCGAGCATCGCGTAGACGCGCAGACGCGTCGGCGCGGCGGCGGCGCGGCCAGCGGCGACCACCGGCCCGCGCGAAAGACTGAGACTGGGATTGGCCATAGCGCCCTCGGTTCCAGCGGATGGTTTGCAGGTGTCGTGCGCTAGCCTCGCGCCGCTTCGGCGCGCTCGGCTGGCAGCGGCAGCGCTTCGTGCGCAGCGGACGAGCGCCGCAGGCCGCGCAGCGTGCTGTTGGTGACCATCGTGCCGAGCAAGATCAGCAGCAGACCCGCCAGGGTGTTCCACGACACGGTTTCGTGCTGCAGCGTCACGCCCCAGATCAGCGCGGTGCACGGCAACAGATACGTGACAACGGTGGTCCGGCTCGCGCCCACATTGCGGATCAGCGAGAAGTACAGCAAGTACGCGACGGCGGTGCCCATCACGCCCAGGATCGCCATCATGGCGATGGCTTGCGCTGAGGGCACGCGCGTCGGCACGCCGGTAATCAGGACCAGCGGCAGCGTGTAGACCAGCGCCGCTACCTGCATCGTCAGCGGCCCCACCAGCTGGCCGGAGCCGGCATAGCGGCGCGCCAGCAACGCGCCTACGCCATAGGCGGCGGCCGCCAACAGCACCGCCAGCTCGCCGATGGTGCTGTTGAGGCCCGTCCCCGCAAGATTCAGCGCGCCCGGCCCCACCAGCACGCCGACGCCGACAAAGCCAAGCAGCACGCCCGCTACGCGTCCACCGGTCAGCGCCTCGTGGCCGTTGCCGGGCCACCAGCTGGCCAGCAGCACGGTGAAGAGCGGGGTGGTGGCGTTGAGGATCGAGGCGACGCCGCTGGCGATCCGCGTCTCACCCCAGGAGATGAGCAGGAAGGGCAGCGCGATGTTGACGAGGCCGGCGACCAGCGCCAGCCGCCAGTAGCGGCGCCAGCCGGCGAGCAAGGCAGGCTTCGCGGCCACGATCAGACACAGTGTGGCGATGGAGAAGAGCAGCCGCCCGGCGACCAGCACCGCGGGCGTGACCTCCTGGACAGCCACCTTGATGAACAGGAATGACGCGCCCCAGATCAACGCCAGGGCAAAGAGCACCACATAATAGCGCAAGCGCATGAACCGCCAGCCCTACCCGCCACGCGACATTAGCTGCGCGCGGCGTCAAGCCACTCCAGGCCACGCTCCCAGTTGCGCGCGAGGAGGCTACGGATGCTCTCCATGTCGTGCGCGGCGAAAGCGGCGATCAGCTGCTCGTGGTCGTGTACAGAGGCCTCGCGGTTGGCGGCGCCCCAGAAAGCGCGCTCGATGCGGCAAACCTTCGATTTCAGCTCCGCCAGCAACGCCGCGAGCTCAGCGTTCTGCGCCCGAGCGATGAAAATGGCATGGAAAGCGGTGTCGGCGGCGCTCGCGACCGACGCGTCTGCGCTCGCCAGCGCCACCGCCAGCCGCGCGTTCTGCGCGCGCATCTCATCGAGCGCCGCGTCGTCCATCTGCGCCGCTGCGAGCCGGC
>Ga0209647_1001499_pt1 | contig 19785 bp, 20 predicted proteins | sample GraSoi_2013_60cm_FD_185827 | JGI IMG/M metagenome (GOLD analysis project Ga0209647, IMG submission 185827) | Grasslands soil microbial communities from the Angelo Coastal Reserve, California, USA - Sample 9_17_2013_60cm (SPAdes) (version 2) | ecosystem: Environmental > Terrestrial > Soil >... | reverse complement strand
AGCTTTTTTCGCGCCTGGTAGAACTCCTCCGGGACGTCCTTTGGTGGCGTGGTGTCTTTGAGCGTCACCATCATCACTGCTAGTCCGGGACGCGTGAACGTCTCGACACGATCGTACCACTGGAGCTCCTGCATCCGCTTTTCCATCGGATCGGCGACGAGATCCTGCATCTCCTGTGCAGTGGCGCCCGGCCAGGCCGAAATGACCGTCAGCACCTTGACCGTGAAGGGAGGATCTTCGGCCCGGCCGAGATTCAAATACGAAAAGACGCCGATCAGGCTAAGAGCCATGATCAGGAATAGCGTGATCGCGCTCTCGCGGACAGCGAGGACGGAAAGATTGAAGCCCTTCATTGCATGGCCGCCTTTGTGTCGGCGACACGGACGCGCTCCCCTTGGTGCAGGTAATGGCCGCCCATCGCGACGACTTGCTCGCCGGGCTCTACTCCGCTCGTAACTTCCGCGGCTTCGCTGCCGAGCAGGGTCACTCGTACAGGGTGATAGGAAACCTTGGACGTCTTGGGATCGACAATCCACACGCCGGGCCCCTGGCCCTCGTCGTCAAGGGCGCCGAGCGGCACGCTTAGAGCGGTTTCTCGACGGTTGGTAGCGATCGTCAGTGTCACGGTCGCGCCGAGCGGGGCCTGCGCGCCGCCGCCTTCCATGACATACCGCGCCTCGAAGGTTCGTGTGCGCGGGTCGGCAGCATCCGAGAGCTGTCGTAGACGCGCCGGCACGTGCGTGCCATCGCCATAGAGACTTACGTCCGCGATCGATCCGATGGCGGGCCGAACCGATTCTGGCAGGTCAACCGAGGCTTCTCTATGTCCGGCGTGCGCTAGGCGGATGACGATTTGGCCCGCGGCGACGACCTGTCCTGGTTCGGCCAGCGTCTCGACGACCGTGCCGTCGGCGTCGGCAAGCAACAGAGAGTAGGCACTTTCGTTCCGGGCGACCTGCGCCTCAGCTTCAGCAGCGACGAGCTGCGCATTGGCGGAATCGAACGCCGCCCTTACTTGCTCGTATTTTTGCACGGTCGCCCAGCCTTCCTTGCGCAGCTCGGCGTAGCGCTTTTCATCCGCCGCAGTTTGGATTGCGACAGCCTTTGCTGCGGCAACTGCTTGAACCTTTGCTGCAAGGGCAAGTCCGAAATCGGTGCGGTCGATCCGCATGAGGGGTTGTCCCTCCTTGACCACCTGTCCGGTGTCGACCAGTCGCTCGACGATTTTGCCCTGAACGCGGAAACCGAGATTGCTCTGAACTCGGGCTGCGACGACGCCGGTATAGGTCCGGTCGACGCCGTCGGCATGCTGAACCGTCGCCACGTTGACTAGGCGGTCCATCTGCCGTGGGTCCTGGGTCGCCCGCAGCTGAGGTTCGCACCCTGCGAGACCCAAGGTCACGATAGTGATTGCAGCCGCAACGATGGGCGATGGCGCTCTGGACATCGGATAGTTGAGCGGGTGGAGTGGCTGAGACGACGGACGCGGGTCGGGCATTTCGATGTTTCCTGTTGCGGGTGTGCCGTGCTTGAGGTTCGTTATTGGGGAGTCCTTGCTTCGACATCGGCTCCCACCCGCGGTTGGCCGAGCTGTGCATTGAGTGCAGCGACCTCGCTTCCAAGTGGCGGACGCGGTCATAAAGATCGTCGTATGGCGTGCGCTCCAGTGCTTCCTCGAATGCGCGGATTCTTCTCAACGCAGACTGAAGCACGCCGACGAATCCTGACTTTGTCCCAGACATTGGCACCTCCTTGCCGCTCCGATGGCCGACCGGAATGATGTTCGCCAGAGGTGTTGTTGTGGCCGGCAGCGCCAGCCGCGGTCATCGGCGGCTTACCGGTCAGTTCGGCGATCATCTTGCCTTCGCCCGAGAAGATGCCGTTCTGATAGTCGAGGGCGACCGCGCAGAAATGCTGGATCATGAACTCAGGCACTGTGTAGTGACCGGTCTTACCAGTCGCGCCGATTACCAAAAACGTCTGCGTGCTCATCATTCATCTCCTGAGTGGATGGTTGAGGTTGCGCAAATGCGAGGGTGATCTCCGCCCCGACACGAGGGATGGCGACGTGGCCACAAAGTGTGTATTTACACAGTTGTCAGCAAAAAAAGAGAATCACCCTCCGAGGTTCGATTCCAAGATCTCGTCGCGGAGCCGGATGGCGCGGCCACGTCCGACTTCACGTTCGAAAGCAGCCTGCGCCTTTTCCCAGAGCGGCGTTGCCTCGGTGACTTTTTCCAATCCCGATGGGGACAGCATGACGTCGAGGGCGCGACCACGTCCAGAGCGCTCAGCAACGACCCACCCGGAGGCTTGGAGCGGTTTCAGAGTGCGAACCAAACTTGTCCGCTCCATGATCAGCATGTCCGCCAACTCGTTAATCTTGAGTCGCCCGTGCGCCTCCAGCAGCGCCAGGATCGAAAATTGCGATGACGAAAGCCCCACCGGCACCAAGTGACTATCGTACAGACGGCCCAGATGACGAGCATTCTTCCGGGCCGCGAGGGAGTAACAGAGATGGGGTCCGCTTGGTGTTGCCATGGAGTCGATGCTACTGTGTAATTGCACAGTAGCACATAACTGTGTAAATGCACAGTGTCAAGTGGATTTGCGCTGACGCGCCCTCCAACACGGCTGTGCCTGTCGAAAATCAAATCCGGACATATTCGTGGTGCAATCCGGCGAGGACCGGGCGGCAAAGAATACGCCCTGCCCTCTTCACGGGGCGCGATAGAGGCGCATCCTTGTCCACGAGGCAAACAGCCTTTCGGAGGCGGCGCGCCGCCTCAAGATGCCGATCTCGACCGTCAGCCGCCGCATTGCCGATCTCGAGGACCAGCTCGGCGTCCGCCTGCTCGAACGTTCGACGCGCAACCTGCGGCTCACCGAGGTTGGGTCCGAAGTTCTTGAGCATGCCCAGCGCAGCGCCGAACTTAGCGAAGCAGTCGACAGCATCGTCTCGAACCAGCTGTCGACTGTCTCAGGCATTTGCGGCTTTCCGCGCCGCCCAGCGTCTCCGGCACATTGCTTGCGCCCCTGGTTGGTGCATTCCAGGCTTCCTACCCCAACGTCCGCGTCCAGATCTTGGTTACCGACCGGTTCGTCGATCATATTGCCGAGGGAGTCGACCTGGTGTTCAGGGTCGGCGCGCTGAGGGATTCGTCCCTCGTCGCCCGGAAGATCCTGACCTACCGGCATCTGCTTGTAGCGAGCCCAGCCTATCTCGAGAAGTGCAAGCCGCCCGTAACACCACAGGACCTGCTCAGCCACCGGCTGTTTGCGTTCTCGGGTTTGAGGCCGGAGCATAGCTGGAGCTTTTTTCATGCGAACGGAAGGGACAAGGAGACGCTGACATTTCCACCTTACCTCTCGATGAACGACTACACGGGCCTTGCGTCCGCACTGCTCGCGGGCACCGGCATCGGCGATTTTCCGCCGGTAGTGCAGCCTGAGCTATTGAACGATGGTCGGCTCGTCGAGGTCATGCCGAAATGGCGATTCCGCGCCTTCGATCTCTATGTGGTCCATCTCGGCAACCGGCACATCCCGCGGGCGGTGCGCGTGTTCAAGGAATTCGCGGCGCAAATGGTACCGACGCTCATTCCCACGCCTCCGACTTGAAGCCACTCAAATTTCAGTGCATTGGCGAGCTGGGCGCTGATGTTCCAACAGGTCAACGGCTTCATCGTCAGCCGGCCGGCATCATTCTATGGGAAGCCGCCATTCCGCGTTTTCTCTGAGTCTGATCACGGTATCTCGAATCAAATCCTCGCACATACCTGCGGCCTCGTGCCAAGCGGCATCATCATCCGGCAACTCGAGCTGTTGGCTGGTTGACGATACGCCTTGGCGGACCCGTAGCGAGTAACTAGGCATATTCAAATTTTAGAATCCTAAGGTCACTTTTGTCCGTTCGGTCGCCGACACACCAAATACGACTCTCAATGTCCGGATGCCATGTCCGTTCTACCCCCGATAGCGACCGAACTGCGGACATCGTGGAAGGTCCGAAAAGTGCAAAGAGCGGCGCAATGCATTGCAACAAAGGGCACCGCTATTCGATCACCTCGTCGGCAAGTACAAGGATCGAATCCGGGATGGCCAACCCGATCGCCCTCGCGGTTCTGAGATTGACGACCATCTCGAACTTCGCGGCCTGCTCCACGGGTAGATCAGCGGGCTTTGCGCCTTTGAAAATCCTGTCCACGAAGTATGCGGCGCGTCGATACATGGAAGGAAGGCTCTCCCCGTAGGACAACAGACCGCCAGCCTCTGCCCACCCTTTCTCCTGGAACATGCTCGGCAGCCGCTTTTGTATCGCGAAATCGATGATGTCGTTTCGATGCTGCATCGTTACCGCATCCTGCAAGACGAGGAGCGCCTCGGGGTGCTCTTCGGCAATCGCGGCAAAAGCAGCCGCGAAGTCCTTCGGTCCATGCACCTCGTGGGATTGAAGCGCTAACCCCAGTGGACGCGCCGCATCTTGCGTCTCTTTCCAGGCGAATACGATTGCGGGGTTTGCCGGATTCCAGAGCGCCGCCGCCCGCGACAGCCCTGGCAAAAGTCTCTTTAGTATTGCCAAGCGTTTTGCGCTGACTTCGGCGGTCAGCTGCGCACCTCCGGTAAGATTCCCGCCGGGGTGGGCAAGGCTGGCAATCAAACCGGTGTTCAGCGGATCAATGGCGTTCGGGTGCACGATTGGAATGGTCTTGGTCGCGTTCATGACGGCAAGGGCCGCGGGCGTGGTCACCACGACGATGATGTCGACATTCAGTCGAACCATCTCCGCCGCAAACTCCTTGAAGCGCTCAGCCGCGCCGTGTGCATACCGGCGCTCAACGATGAGGTTGCGGCTCTCCTCGTACCCGTAGTCACGCAGGCCCTCGAACAACGCATCATAGAAACGTTCGTGTCCATGGGCGATAAATCCCATCCGCCAAACTTTGTCTCTCTGCTGCGCGAGCGTATCGAGCGGCCACGTCGCCGCACTGCCGAGGAGCATGATGAACGTGCGTCGTTTCATTCTGCAACCTCGCCGTCAAGCTTGTGGCGATGCCAGGGCCTTCAACCAATGCTGAAAATAGCACATCTTGCTGCGGCAGGAGATGCTGCGCTGCGGGATTCAAACTGCGGTATGTCTGCTCCGGGTCTTGGCTGTGTAAAAACGCAGTGGCACCGCGATGGCGTAGAATGAACATTCCACCAACTGTCGCCTCCGGGCTTTGAAATTTCACGGGCCTGCTTGGTTGAAAATGATTTCGGAAAATTATTCTCGTCGTCTTTCCATTTCTTGAGTTTTTACACAGCCAGGGTCAAACTGAGAAATACTCGGAACGAGCAGATATTTTCCGCGCTTCCGCCCATAACAGACATCCTCGGCGGCCGTTTGGCTAGATCACCGAAAAGACGGAAGAGGATTCCCGGTCAAATCGGCGTCCGATTGAACTCATAGGCTCGCCAGCCTGCCAGCGATCCCAGATCTCAGACCGCTGAGCCGCCGAGTAATAAATGCGACGTCGTTGTTTCATGGCCCACACTCCATCTTCTGCTAAAAGATTAGTGTGTTGCGCTGACCAGTTGAACCCGCCGCCAAAACCGAACGTTCCCTTAAGTCGGCTGTTGGACCCAGGCCGCAGGCCTGGCCCGCATTTCAACCCGATTGGCTGTTTCTCTCTCTCGCCTCTTCGCCGCAAAGTGCTAGAATTTAAGCTGTCCTGAAAGATCGAATGACGCCACGCGAGCTTATCGCTTTCGTCGGTGCCCCGGGCTTCAGTTCGCCGGAACAAAGAAAAAGAGCGCAGGCTCTCGCCATTGGCACAAGGGAGGACATCATCATGCTCGACAAAGCCCCGAACGGAAAAGTGTCTGATTTGCTCAACGCGCTCGACAAGGCGCTGTCCGCGGGCGATGTGGAACGCGCCGTCGATCTGTTTCAGACGGACTGCTACTGGCGCGACCTCGTGACCTTCACCTGGAACATCAAGACGATGGAAGGCAAGGAACAGGTTCGCGACATGCTCAAGGCGCGGCTCGCCGATACCAAGCCGTCGAACTGGAGAATTGCGGACGGCGAGGACGCTTCTGAAGCGGATGGAATTACAGAAAGCTGGATACAATTCGAAACCGGGGTCGCCCGCGGATTTGGCCACCTGCGCCTGAAGGACGGCCGAATCTGGACGTTACTGACGACCATGAGCGAACTCAAGGGGCACGAAGAGCCGGTTGGCTTCGACCGTCCGATGGGCGCTAAACACGGCGCCGAACGCAATCGAAAAACGTGGAAGGAAGAACGCGAGGCGGAAGCCCAAGAACTCGGCTACTCGCGTCAGCCCTATTGCGTCGTCGTTGGTGGCGGTCAGGGCGGCATCGCGCTCGGAGCCCGGCTGCGCCAGCTCAATGTGCCGACGATCATCGTCGAAAAAAACGAGAGGCCTGGCGACAGCTGGCGCAAGCGTTACAAATCACTCTGCCTGCACGATCCGGTTTGGTATGATCATCTGCCCTATCTGCCGTTTCCCCGGAACTGGCCGATCTTCTCGCCGAAGGACAAGATCGGGGACTGGCTCGAAATGTATACAAAGGTGATGGAGCTCAATTACTGGGGCTCAACCGAATGCAAGAAGGCATCTTACGACGAGAAGAGCCGCGAATGGACCATTGTCGTGCAGCGCGACGGCAAGGAAATCATCCTCAAGCCCAAACAGCTGGTACTTGCGACAGGAATGTCAGCCAAGCCCAACATGCCGAAATTCGAAGGCACGGATATTTTTAAGGGCGATCAGCACCATTCGTCGCAGCATCCGGGGCCGGACAAATACAAAAACAGCAAAGCCGTTGTGATCGGCTCGAACAATTCCGCCCACGATATTTGTGCCGCGCTTTGGGAAGCCGGAACAGACGTCACTATGGTTCAACGCTCGACGACCCATATTGTGAGGTCGGACTCGCTGATGGAGCTCGGATTGGCCGCGCTTTACTCCGAGCAGGCGGTCCAGTCTGGAATGACGACGGCCAAAGCCGACCTGATTTTTGCTTCACTACCCTACAAGATCCTGCACGAGTTCCAGATTCCCGTTTACAACGCGATCAGGGAACGCGATGCCGATTTCTACAAACGTCTCGAGAAGGCAGGCTTCCTGCTCGATTATGGTGACGATGACTCTGGTCTGTTCATGAAATACTTGCGGCGCGGATCCGGATACTACATCGACGTCGGTGCCTCGGAATTGGTAGCCAACGGTAGCATCAAGTTGAAGAGCGGCGTCGATGTCAAAAAGCTCACGGAACATTCCGTCACTTTAAGCGACGGGACCGAGTTGCCGGCCGATCTCGTCGTTTACGCCACAGGCTACGGTTCGATGAACGGTTTTGCCGCGGATTTGATCTCCAGGGAGGTCGCCGACAAGGTAGGCAAGGTCTGGGGACTAGGCTCGAATACGACCAAAGACCCCGGCCCATGGGAAGGCGAGCAGCGAAACATGTGGAAGCCGACACAGCAGGAGGGGCTTTGGTTCCATGGCGGTAACTTGCACCAGTCACGCCACTATTCGCAGTTTCTGTCCCTCCAGTTGAAGGCGCGAATGGAAGGCATTCCCACACCGGTCTACGGTCTTCAGAAGGTCCACCATCTGAGCTGATCGGCCTATTCGATTGGTTTGAGCATGGTCCCTTAGTCCGGAGATGGTACTTAGTTGAATTCGGCGACTTGCGTGATGTCCGCTTTGCGCCATAACCAGTCTCCTCTGGCGTGGGCGCCTGGCGCGTACCCAAACCGACGGCGAAATTTTCGCGCAAAATGGGAATAGTCGCGAAAACCGCAAGCATATGCGATTTCACTGAGAGGCCGGTTTGTGCCCAGCAACTCCCTGCGATGGAGAAGGCGCGCGGCGTGTTCCAAGCGAAGCGAATATATGAGTTCACCGCAAGCAAAACCGCGCTCCGCAAAGAGCTTCTGCACATAACGTAGCGAAATCCCAGCTGCGGCCGCCAGCTCGCGAGGGCCGAAATCTGGATCGGCAAAGCCGTCATTGATGATGCTGCGGATGCGCGCGAACGTCTTGTCCGTATGAGGTGAGACGGGCCTCGGATCGGACCGGGCAAATAGCGCGCCGATGAGATCGTACACAGCGAGCTGCATGTAGGACTCGGCCGGCGAGACCGCCGATCCGTCATCTGGGCCGGTATCCCTAACGAGGTCGAAGAGTAAACGCCCGGCAACCGTTCCGCCCCGCCTCAAAATACCACCCTGGGGGTCGAATCCAAGATGGGCCACCAATGATTGGCGCGGCAGTTGCAATCCGAACTGTCCGTGACCGCTTTCCAAGACATGGGCGAAGGGCCGAGCCGAATCGACCAGTGCCGCATCACCCACAGTGAGGTTCACGGCCTGATCGTTCTGAAGCAGCATTGATCCACCAGCAACCTGAAATACGGCGTAGTAATGATCCGCATCATCTAGGCGAACATCCCGTTGTGTCCGCACAACACGGTGGGCGCTGCAACGGAGATCCATTGCTGTGAATCCGTATACGCTTCGACGACGGGCACAGCCGGTAAAGACCTTGGGTTCGATAACCTCTGGACTGTAGCGCCCACGACGGAGCAATTCTCTGTACGCCTCGAAATCTAATTGTGGTGCGTGGGAAATATCGTCGCTCCGACGCATCATCGTCTCCATTTTTGTGGTGTCGTGGTCCGAAGGGTGGCTTCGCCAAGAGAGGTCGACAGAATTTTCTAGGGAATGCCCGACGGATAGTCCGGCAATTGAATTCTCCCACAAGCTGTTGCCTTAGTGGGAGCTTGGTCGTTTCCTGTTACGGCGTCAAAGACAATAAAGTTACCACTGAAACTCGGCGTATCATATTTTCGCCAGTCTGCCCGCTGTCCCTGTCGGACGCTCATCTGGCTGGCGGTTGAGCGAGAATCGGGCGATCGTGTCGCGTAATGAGAAATCTTTTCAGGTTCGTTGGTTGGACTGTTGTCGATCTGTTTCGGTCGCGGGCAGCGCTCGAGGCAGAGATTTGGACATTGCGGCAGCAAATAGGCGTTCTGCGGCGGAGGACTCCTAAGAGACTCTCGTTCCGCGTCTTCGACCGCTTAGTATTCGCTGGATCTCTATCGGTCGTTTCAAAAGAGTTGTGATGCGCTGGCGCATCGCGCAGGTTTCCGGGCTGGTGCTTGAATTCGAGACGCCTTGGTGGCCGGCCAACGGTGCCGCTCGAAATATGAAAGCTGATCCGCGAGATGGGCATCGCCAATTCGCTCTGGGGGGCGCCACGGATCCATGGAGAGTTGCTCAAGCTCGGCATCGAAATCGGGCGGACCAGCGCGGCGCAGGCTCGCACGCGAAGGAGATGGCCGTGCACCGTGATCCAAAGCGTGCGGGCGACTTCGGCGATATCCCGCGTCATCTGGGTATTTATCGATGCCGGGCGACGACCACAACGCGGCCGCAACGGCAAACCGGGCGAAGCCAGTCGGTCGTTGCCGCTTCGGTGCTCTCCAGGGGTTCATGCCGGAGGACATAGTTGCTGCAACGGAACGGTTCACGCCAGTACCGGCGAAAGGGCGTCATCGGCACACGACGTCAACCGCTTCTCCGAGTACCGTGAGATCTTCGCGGGTCCGGTTTGCATTTGGCGAAAGTAATTCCGACCCGCGCTCCTGCGATCATCATGGAAGCAGTGCTGAGGCCTTCGGAGTAATGCACTTGGAACCAAATACGACCGTCCGCGGACCAGAAACAGTCGAATTTGACGCACGCTCGAGTCAATCAGCGCAGGCTGGCGGCAGAGATTCGACCGTCTTATGATTTTATCGTCTGCGGATCGGGCTCGTCCGGTTCGGTCGTTGCTCGCCGTCTTGCTGAGACTGGCCGCGCCTCCGTGCTGCTGCTCGAGGCAGGGGGCACCGACGACGTGCCAAGCGTAAGAGAGGCACAACAATCGCTTGCCAATCTTGGATCAGAACGGGATTGGGGATTTCGGGCCGTGCCCAATCCATTGCTCAACGGGCGCCAGCTGTCGTTCTCGATGGGGAAGGTGCTCGGCGGCGGTTCGAGCATCAATGCGATGGTATGGTCGCGGGGACATAAGAATGACTGGGACTATTTCGCCGACGAAGCAGGTGATCCCAGTTGGAGCTATGAATCTGTCCTCGCCATTTACCGCCGCATCGAGGATTGGCAGGGAAGACCCGACCCGCAGCGCCGGGGCAACGGCGGCCTGGTTTACGTGGAACCGGCGCGCGACCCCAACCCGATCGCCCCAGCCATGCTGGAGGCCGCCCGATCCATCGGCATTCTCACCTTCGATGATCAGAACGGCGAAATGATGGAGGGTGAAGGTGGCGCGGCCATCGCCAATGTCCGCATCCGTGACGGCCGCCGCTTGTCCGTCTTTCGTACCTACACCTATCCCTATATGGACCGCCATAATCTGACCGTGCTCACCGGCGCGCTGGTGACGCGCATCGTATTCGACGGCAAGCGGGCCGTGGGGGTCGAATTTCTTCGCGACGGCCAGTCTCATTGGATCGCGGCTGCCTGCGAGATCGTGCTTTCGCTCGGCGCGATCAACACGCCTAAGGTGCTGATGCAGTCGGGTATCGGCGATCAGAGCGAATTAGCTCGTGCTGGTATCGATGTCGTGCAGCATCTTCCCGGCGTCGGGCGGAATTTCCAGGATCACATCCTCACTGGGTGCGTTTGGGAATATAAAACCCCTATCCCACTCCGGAACAACGCGGCCGAGGCGACTTTCTTTTGGAAGAGTGATCCATCGTTCGACACGCCGGATTTGCAACCCATGCAGGCGGAGGTTCCTTTCTCCACTCCAGAGACCGCCCGTTTTGCGCCGCCGGCGGCGTCATGGTCAATGCTGCCGGGTGTCGTTCGGCCGCGCAGCCGAGGACACCTGCGCATCATCGGGCCAAATCCCTCTGATCCCATCGAGATCGTGGCCGACACGTTCGCCGATCCTGCCGATATGAAGGCGCTGATCCGTGCGATCGAGCTTTGTCGCGCGATCGGCAATTCCGCCGCGATGAAACCCTTCGTCAAGCGTGAGGTCATGCCCGGCAACCTGGCGGGAGGCGCGCTTGAGAGCTTCGTGCGAGATACAGCAGCGCCTTACCTGCATCAGAACTGCACGGCAAAGATGGGCCGCGATGAAATGTCTGTCGTCGACAGCCGTCTCCAGGTTTACGGCATCGATAATCTGCGCATAGCGGACGGCTCGATCATGCCGCGCGTGACCACCGGGAATACAATGGCCCCCTGTGTGATCATCGGTGAGAAGGCGGCCGAGATGATGGGCCAAACCCATCGAATCTAATTCTTCGAGTTATCGAACGTTACGGTTCAATTGATCCCTGCCGCATCGATCGCGGTTGACATCCTCCGACAGGAAAGCCGTTTCGGTTGCGATCGCACTATCCCGGGCGGAAATTCAAACGAAATTTAGCTGGGCTATCAAGACGAGCTGGTGGAGAGCAGAGAATGGCGGCCGACATGGCGACGTGGTTCATTACTGGAACGAGCAGCGGTTTCGGCCGTCACCTTGCCGAATTGCTCTTGGAGCGAGGCGGCAGAGTTGCCGCGACTACCCGAAAGATCGGGGCCCTTGATGACCTCGGACGCCGCTATGGCGATCGTCTTTGGAAGGCGGCCCTCGACGTGACCGATACGGCCGAGGTCAAACGCGTCGTCGGGCGGGCCTTTGAGGACCTCGGGCGCATCGATGTCGTCGTCAGCAATGCCGGTTATAATCTAGTCGGGGGTGCCGAAGAAGTTTCCGACGAGCAATTCATGCATTTGCTCACGACCAACTTGATCGGCTCTATCCAGGTAGCTCGTGCGGCCTTGCCCCGTCTACGTGCGCAAGGTGGTGGCCGCATCCTACAACTGTCCAGCATGAGCGGCCAGGCGGCCTTTCCCGGCGGCAGCTACTATGCCGCCGGCAAATGGGGGATCGAGGGCTTCTTCGAGGCGCTGGCTGCTGAGGTCCGGCCCTTCAATATCCAAGTGACGCTGGTCGAACCCGGTAGCGCCAAGACGAACATTTTCCATAGCGGTACCGTGATGGGTGACAAGCTTCCCGCCTATGACAACACGCCTGCTGATCTGGCACGCCGCTATGTGGCGTCGGGCCAAGTTGCTCAACCCGGTGATCCGGTCAAGATGGCAAGTGCCATGATCACGTGCGCAGAAGCGCCCGACGCTCCCTTGCGCTTGGTACTCGGGAAAGACGCCTATGCCTGCATCCGGGCAGCATTGACCGGCCGCATGGCCGCTCTCGAGGAGCAGAAGGGGCTGGCCTGCTCCACCGACTTCGACAGCGACGTTAGCTAACTAGATTGCAGAATCTTGACCTGTTAGTCCGGTTCGATCATGACTCACGTGACCTCTCGACAATAAGCCTGAACGAGGGTCGTCGGCAGAGAAGGCGAGGTGAACGTCTTGCCCGGTCATTTGATCTTTGTGGTCTCGATTTATCTGGATGGGGGCCACGCCCAGACGGCAGCGAACGCGCCTCAAGCTGGCCAGGACCGCTCGGGCGGGGAAATGAGCCGCCTAGCAGACGGTAGACCTGCACGGGTCCAATGATTCTGACTTCCGAGTTTTGGCACTTGGCTGACGTCAGCCCTTTAGCGAATGACCGCTTTGCGCCAAAAGCGGTCGATCACGATGCTCGTTTGAATGAGAACAGAGCTCATGAGTTGCTATCATAATGCGCTCACAACAGAGCGACGCGGAAGGGCGGTGAGGCGGAGGAACCGCTATGCCCGCTCGTCCTGTCAAAGATCGTTCTCGACCTTGGAACAGAGGATTGCTGGTCGGCCAGAAAAAGCCGCTCCAACCAAAGCACGTTTGGTCCATTCGCGTTCGGCTCGAAATTGCGCGCATGTGGCGCGACCTCGCGCTCTTTAACTTGGCCATCGACAGCAAGCTTCGCGCGTGCGACTTGGTTAAACTTCGCCTGGACGAGGTCTGCTCTGGAGCAAAGATGCGGGAGCGGGCAACGGTCGTTCAAAGGAAGACCGGTCGACCAGTCCAGTTCGAGATCACGGAGCAGACACGACACTCCGTTGAAACTTGGTTGCAAACGCTTCGGCCAACTAGCTCTCAATATCTCTTCCCCAGTCGGCTTCATGCACGGCCTCACCTATCCACCCGACAATATGCCCGGCTCGTGCATCGTTGGGTCGAAAGCATCGGCTTGGAATCGGCCTCTTATGGTACGCATTCGATGCGGCGCACAAAGGCTACCCAGATCTATCGCAGGACTAGCAACCTGCGCGCTGTGCAGCTCCTCTTGGGCCATTCGAAGCTGGAAAGCACCGTCCGATATCTCGGAGTTGAAGTGGACGACGCTCTGAACATCGCGGAGCAAATCGAGCTTTAGTCATCAACCCGGGACGCTATCCGTCCCTTCCCACCGCATTTCTTACACGGCGCGGGATAGATTTTTCGGCCGGGCTGGACTGGCTGCTCGACCGGAGCGAATCCAGTGCCGTCGCATTCCGGACATTTGATCTCAGGCGGGTTCGGGAATGAGTGTTTCGCAGACGGCTTTTTCATTGCGGCCTTTCAAAGAAAATCGTCGGCCGGAATATGATCAACCGACGGTTTTCCGACTGGGTCCGGGAAAATGTCCGGTGTTTTCAACCTAGCCGGACTTTGCGCCTTCGCAACAAGAGTCGCTCATTAATATTGATACCTGCGCTGCGCGTTAAATCTGGAACCGGCAAGCAAGAGCCCACTCGCTTTCTGTCGAATAGCTGGAATTGGTAGGTAACTCGAATGTACCTAGCCGAAATTCCTCCTCCGTTTCGCCTCCAGGCTGTGTCGTCGTGCTCGCATTGTAGAGCGTAAACGCTGCATTCGGGAATTGCTTCCAGATGGCGCAAGTACCGAATGCGTTCGGCCTTGCACGGGAGCCTTAGATCGAATGATCGCGCCGCGCCTCATGGGAGGTGATGCATCGCAACATGCACACCTTAGCAAGCGCGAGATGTGCTGCGCCATCATGCCATCTTCCAACAGCCTCGAAATCCGTCTATGGCCTGTCTTCGGTGAGGTCGCCATGACGTACGCCATTCACGCGTCGAAGAACGGCCAGAGCGTCGTGACTGTTCGCATCAACCGCGCTGTTGCTGCCGACAAAGCGCGCGTGCTGGAAAGCTTGGGCTGGCAAGTTCACGTTACCGATTCCGCTGGGCACCAGTTCGACCCTTCTGACTTCGATCGGCTTTCATCGCTTGCTGACGAAACGGCCTAGCCGCCTCGTAGGGGCGGGGCTGAAGGCGAAGGGAAAATGAGCGACCGGCTCTCACTCTCGATATTTACGATCGAAGTTGACGGCAAACCGACGCTCGCCTTTGAGGCCAAAAGATGCTCCGAGGCGGAGGCTATCTGCGAAGACGAAGAGCTCACAGCCAAGCTGAGTTTACTGAAGTCCGGCGACGTCCCTATATGCGCCGACAAGGCGCTTCTGGATGTGCGGCTCGCCCGCCCCGATGAAGCGGTTCTTTATAGGCAAGCAGCTCGCGCGTCCCAATCGACCGACAATCTCATGCTGGTCTATCTAGTCGAGGTGGATGGGCAGGAGGATCTCCACCATCAAATTCGCGCAGCCGGGCTGAAACCGCTTTACCGATTTCCGAGCGATGCCCTGCGTCACCGTGATCGGCAGCAAGCCAACGAAAAGCCGCTGGGAAAAAGGAGGCTAAACGCTAAGGATGACTGATAAAATCAATTTCTATGCTCCCGCAACTCTCAGAAAATGGCCGTCGGTCAACAGTGAACGCATTAGCGCCTCCCTCGGAGCACGTCCTTACTTGATCGTCGACGGCACTCTCGACGAGTGTATCCGGAAGTTTATGTCTCAGCCCAAATCTCAGCATCATTTGTATGAAATCCACACTGCTCCGCAGTCTGATCTAGTTACCGCGATTTTGTCGGCGGAACATATCGTTGAAATCGCGCGGCTGAGGGATTTTCTCTAAACCACCGGACCTTTCGTGCATCCGCACCGCGCCGGAAGAATGCCAAAGCCTGGCGCGTCTCAGGATGGCGCCGTACGGCGTCTCAGCCCGTCCTGCATTTTGGCCTATCGCACCCCAATCAGATGTCGCAGCTCCGGGGTTATCGATTTGAAATGCTTTCGTGTCCGGCCGATCGGCCACCGCAGGGTGAGCGCGCTGGACTGATATGTGCTAAGCTTCTCCAACACATGATGGTTCAGGCTTCGGGGAGAGGATTGTGAGGCGACGCGAGTTCATCGCGCTCCTCGGCAGCGCGGCGTCAATCCGACCGCTCGGCGCGCGTGCAGAGCGCCCGCTAGAGCGCATCCTCTATTTCACGTAGACGTACTCGGCCGGCTACCGGCATGACGTCCTACCGCTTTCTAAGGCAATCCTGACACAGCTTGGAAGGAATTCCGGTGTATTCGAAGTCACAACGTCGAGTTTCACCGTGCGAGCGCCATGCAAAGGCTCAGCGCAAAGAATACCGCCGACCTGGTGCGCAAAGTGTTCTGGCGACGGTGGCGCTCTATTTTCGCCCGTGATGGACGTGTTGTCCTTGCGTCAGGCACCAGATCGCAAATGACAATCAACGGAATGGCCCAGATCCACTCAGGGGCACTTAGCTAACGTCGGCGTTTTGGCCTACGACCGCTTTGCGCCATGAGCGGTCGTTCCATAACCACGCATTGCGGCGACAGCTTGAGCCCGCCCTTCGTGATTTTTATGAAGCGCCAGGCGCTCCTCGCCAGATTCCGTTCGGCTCAGATTCGCGGGTTCAAATCGCGGACCAGCAACCACCGAAACCGACATTCGCAGTGACCGTTTGACGAATTCGCGCCCCTTGGGGGCGGCTCGGCACCTGACGATAGATCGGCATTCAGCCGTGATACGCAAACAGCTCGATTGGGTCGTTGAAGCCGCGCACCGGATATTCGCCGACGCGTTCGAGATCGAAATCACTTTCGACGAAGTCGGCGAACGAGCGGGACAGCAGCACCGTTCTGCCCAATTGTTTGGTGAGGGTTTCGAGACGCGAAGCCATGTTGACCGCAGGACCGATGACCGTGAAGTCAAGCCGGGTGCGCGACCCGATATTGCCGTACATGACGTCTCCGACGTGGACGCCGATGCCGTAATTCAGCGGCGCACGACCGGTTTCGCTGTTCTTTTCGTTCAGGGCAACCATGGCCTGACGGGCTTCGGCCACGGCATGCAGCAGATTTGCGCAGGCCGACGGCTGGCTGAGCGGAAAAATGGCGAGCAGACCGTCGCCGATGAATTTCAGTATTTCCCCGCCATGTCGCGCAATCGGCTCCGACATCGCGTCGAAATAGCCGTTCAGAAGATCAATGACGTCATCGCGCGGCCAGTTGTCGGAGATTCGGGTAAAATCACGCAGATCGCAGATCATGATGGCGGCGCGTACCGTCGTCCCACTTCCGCGCCTGGTGGCGCCGGCCAGAATGAGCTCGCCGGCATGCGACCCGACATAGGTTTCGAGCAGCGTTCGCGCCAGCCGGTTCTTGATGCGGATTTCGCTGACCAGCGCCAGAACCGGCAACAGTTTCAGCAAGCCGGCGATATGCGCGTCGTCGAAACCGCCGGGCCGGTCGGTTGCAAAGGTCACAATATGTCGCTTGCCGAGCGTATGGTACAGCGGCCACGCCACATAGTCGGTCAGGCCTTTCGCCCGCATCTCGTCATAGACGGCGTGCTTGCGGCCAAGCGAAGGATCGCGTTCGAGATTCTCACGCACCTCGGTGGCACCGTCATGAATTTCGTTGGCGGGACTATCGATATATTCGGATCGCCCTCTGACATCGTAGTCAACCCTCGCAAGCTCGGCCTCACGCATCCCGTCGGCCCACATGATCCGGGCGCCAAGCCACTGCGGATGGTGGATCAGGATATGAAGCGAGGCCCGCTTGACGGGAATGCCGGCTCGCTGGAGCCGGACACACAGTTCTGCGAAAATATTGTCAATGAAGCGCTCATCGCGCGTGTCGTTTGTCAGCCAGTGCACAACGTCGCAGTCAGAATGCGCGGTGACCGGATCGATGTTTGGCGGCGCGTTCATATCTTGCTCCTGAGCAGTGGATCGATGGTACAGGATATGTCTTTGTCCCCGCTCGACGGCGTTAACACAGTCCGCCGCCGCCAAAAGCGGCCACTTGGCTCAACGTGAGCTTCGGGCGGTCACCGTAGCGGCATGCGTGGTGCAATGTCACGTACACCCATAATGGCGTAATTCCGCGAGATCAGGGCAACCGGCCGGCGGCACGCCGCTGCTCGAAAGCTTTGATGTGCGTGTAGGCGAGCAACAATGTGCGATGCGCAATGTTGGCCTCGCTCGCCTTGTTGAGCATGAAGCCCAGGATGTGCTCGACCTCCGTCGGGCCACCGCGTTCGACGTCACGCAGCATCGACGTCGCGTATTGTGAGTCCCGTTGGGAGAACGTCTCCTCCCACGACCTCATGAAGCCTTCGCTGGGCGCGTGACCGTTGGCGGCTGCGATGGCGGCACCACACCGAAGCTGGTCGAGGAAAAGCTCGCGCCCATTGGGAGTGCGGACGATCTCGCCAACATTCGCCCGCATCAGACAGGTCATCGCAGCAGCGGTCGAGAGGTGAACCAGCTTTTCCCACATCCGCTGAACGATGTCGGTGACCGCGAAGGCTTCGACGCCCTTCGCAGCCGCGAACAAGGCTGCCAGCGTTCTCACGCGTTCCGCCATCTCGCCAGACTGCTCGCCAAAGGTGAGCGTCCGCCAATCGTTGAATTGGCGGATTGCGCCGTTCGACGTGAGTGTTGATTGAATCTTCGCAGTTCCGCCGAGCACGCGGTGCTGGCCGAACCTTTGATTCAGGACGTCGATATGGGCGATACCGTTCAGGAAGGGCAATACGTAGCCGGTCGGTGCCACGGCCGATGCGATCGCCGCGACTGCAGTATCGAGATCGCATGCTTTGCAGGTCAAAATGACCGCGTCATAGATCGGTGCCAGATCCGACGCGACCACGGTCTCCACAGCTAATCGCGCGTCCCCGAACGGGCTCTCGATCCGCAGCCCTTGCTCGGAGAGGATTTTGCGCCGTCCTTCACGGACAAGAAACGTGACATCGGCACCACTCTCAACCAAGCGACCGCCGAAATAGCCGCCAGTTCCTCCGGCACCGAGCACCAGTATCTTGGGATTACTCACAATAGCTCCTCCTCTTCCCCGGCCAATCGCCGGCTGAACCGGCTCACCGCGCCTTGCGCGCGTCCTCGAGGCGAGGATCGAACGCAAACTCGATCCGTACTCCGCTGGGCTCCCGCACGATGAAATGGATCTTAGGGCCGGCACCCGAGGGTTCCGGACCGAACTCGACGACGACGCCAGGCCAACTCGACACTCGCTTGTAGAGGGTATCGAGGCCGATTTGATCGACGACGGCGAGGGCCAAATGATGCAATCCGACGTTGGAGCGCCGATCGAACGGGATCGCTTTGCTGGGCGAGTCGACCTGCCACAGCGTCACAACGTCGTGTCCATCGGATACGAACACCGCTGGATAATCCGCCCGCTCGCCGACGATCCGCCATCCAAGACAATCAAAAAGAATTTTCTCGTGCTCGCGAGGTCGCGAACACTTAGCCCAACGTGGTCGACACCGCACGTGCTGGTTTTAAATTCATCTGCCATAGGCCCTCCAATAAGGTACCGGGCTCGACGCAAGGTGCCAGGCCTGCCCTGCCTAGCGGGAGCGCAGCCACCATGACGATCGGCATCGTACCTCTCCTGTTACCTGTCGTTGAATTGGAATTGCAGAAGGAGCGGCAGCCTGGCTGCCGCTCCTTCTGGTCAGTGACCGGCGCTTTGACCGCCGTCGACGTGAATGGTCTCGCCGGTGATGAAGGCCGCGTTCTCCAGAAACAGGATCGCGTCCACGATATCCCGGACTTCACCCATGTGTCCCACCGGATGCAGGCCGGCAAGGAACTCGTGAGTTTCGGGAGCATGCATTGGCGTCTTGATTACGCCGGGAGCAACGGCGTTGACCCGAATGCCCTTCTTTGCATACTCGATCGCCAGGGATTTCGTAGCGGCGCTTAATCCGCCTTTGGTCAGCGAGGCGAGGACCGACGGAACGTTGCTGTTAGCGTGATCGATAAGGCTGGTCGTAATCTGCACGATGTGACCCGACCCCTGCTTTAGCATTTCGGCGGCGACGCGTTTGGTGACCCGGAAGAAGCCTCCAAGATTGGTCGCAAGCATCGAAGCGTAGTCCTCCTCGGTATAATCGACCAGTGGCTTTGCGATGAAGATACCAGCATTGTTGATCAGCGTGTCGATACGTCCAAAGCGTGCCAAGCCGTCCTGAACGATCCGGTCGGCTGTCTTCGGATCGGCCACGTCTCCCGCGATAGCCAGGACGTCCGAATCCTTGCTAGGTTTAATTGACCGGGAATTAGCAATCACTCGGTAGTTGCGGTCACGATACGCCTTCACAAGCGCCGCGCCGAAGCCCTGCGAGGCACCGGTGATGACAGCGACTTTCTGCTCTGTTCCCATGGTATTCCCATTGATAAGCGGACGACTTGATTGCCATCCGCCAGACGGTCCACGTCTGATGGGTCACACATAGCGCCATTTGCGCGCATTCGAATGGCCGTTGGCCGGCAGCTTCTGTTCCCGAAATCGGAACAGTGCGCGGTCGTGCAACGTATGAGACGTGAATGGCAGTCGGCTCGTGAATACTCGACGGGCTGAGCGT
>Ga0209647_1001497_pt1 | contig 19789 bp, 19 predicted proteins | sample GraSoi_2013_60cm_FD_185827 | JGI IMG/M metagenome (GOLD analysis project Ga0209647, IMG submission 185827) | Grasslands soil microbial communities from the Angelo Coastal Reserve, California, USA - Sample 9_17_2013_60cm (SPAdes) (version 2) | ecosystem: Environmental > Terrestrial > Soil >... | reverse complement strand
AGACACTCCCTCGTCTTCGTCTGAAACCGAAACCTCTACTTCCAGTGATGCAGAACATAACGCGCCTTCTACGGCTGAGCAGGAAGTGGAAGCTGAACCGCTAAGCGATGCATCGAATTCAAGTACAGAGGCGGACCCGGTGAACACACAAGACACCAGCACAACCCGTTCGACACCGGCAAAGCGACCAGCTAATCGCAGTCGAAGCACCCAGTCGCGAACAAAAGATTCGGGGCAAGAAGGTTAAATACCTGCCTGGCTCAGTGCTGAGTACGCCGAAATTGTACAGGGGCTCTTCTGACATACTCTTGAAGAAAATGCCTGGCCCGCTTGCCCGAAGGAGCAAGCACACCTTTGCTTCTTAAAAAGAGATAGAGCCACAGGCACATGGCAAGCCATGTACCACCAATGAGGTAAGCGCCTAGTACATCGCTGGCCCAGTGATCGCCCAGGTAGATGCGCGAAGGACCGATAAGTATAATAAACAGCGCAGAAATAATCAGCAGCGCTATACGCCACCAATGCTTCCCTTTGAAGAGGATTATACCGAAAGAGAATAGTAATCCCCAGAATGCAACATAAGACATCACATGGCCGCTGGGAAAACTCAGGCCACTGGCCGTCTGGAGTACCTCAACCAGGGAAGCGGAGGGACGAGGGCGTGCCACAATCAACTTAATCACAGCATTTAAAATGCCGCTCGTCGCAGTAACTACCACGATCGTGATGGCTTCCAAACGCAGGTCTACAATCCAAAAGAGTACAGCAGCCAGGGCAATCAGTCCTGCGGAGAGAACTGCCACATTGCCCATGTAGCTGACTGCACTCATGATAGTAAGCAGCCAGGGAGACCGGTTTGCTTGAAAGTCACGCGTGATCATAATATCAATCTGTGAGACAGGATGATAAACTACCCACGTGGCCAGAAGCGCAAAGAGAGCAAGTAGTATAGCATCCGCGGCCAGTAGTATAAATCCCCATTTTCTCGTTTGATACCAGGGTTTGCTGGCGGCGGCTACCTCTTTTTGCGCTTCCACGACGATAGTTTCTACATTTTCTTCGATTCGTTTGCCAAGAGGTTCATTAACTCGAATGTTTCCTTCACCCAGCGGAGCCTTTTGACTATCATCCTGCTGTTTTTGCTGCATACTGTTTTCTCTGCTATGATATCGTTGGTGAACCCTTTCCATCGGCCCGCTTGTGGGCTCGGCAGCAATATCAGACATATCAAGACTTATCCCATTGGATACTACTAGTATACTCGCAATACGTTTCTAAAGCCAATAACGTTGCTGATTGACGAAAATAGGATTTCCCGCTACATTCTTTAGCAGAGGAGCTAACGAAGGAGAAACTTGGGATGCCGCAGATTGAAATTCGCCCTGCGCGTTCAGAGGACCGCGAGGCAGTACTGGCTTTTTCTTCCCATACATGGGACTGGGGTGATTATATCGAATATGTCTGGGATGAATGGCTGCATGATCCGCAAGGCATGTTATTCGTTGCCACGAGCGATGGGCAGCCGGTAGGAGTAGCGCACATACGCATGCTCAATAAGACGGAGGCCTGGTTAGAGGGGATGCGGGTCGCCCCCGCATTTCGCCGGCAAGGTATAGCCACGGCTCTCTTTGACGCGCAACTGCTGGAGGCAATGCGCCGTGGAGCTAAAACCGTGCGGAGCATCACCGAGTCAACGAATACAACTTCCATTCGTCTCATGGAACAGAAATTCATGCGCCAGGTCGCCGCATACGTACCTATGCACGCATCGCCGGTCATAACACCTTCTAAACGCCAGTATGGTGTGGAGACCCCAACGCTGGCAACAGCCGCTGACATCGACGACATTATCAATTACCTCAACGTTTCAAATATCTTCCCGGCGGTAGGAGGGTTATACTATCAAAGCTTCACCGCTTTTTCCATTACGAGTGAGCTTTTAACGGAGAAAATATCCGCACAACAAATTTACATTTTGCGGCGCTGGGATCGCCTGGACGGCCTGGCGATAGCTGAGCCTGGCGCGGGACGGGGGGGTAAATACCAGGCCATAGGTTACATCGATGGCACAACGGAATCGATTAGCCTGATTGCCTATGCATTGCGGACCAGGTTTTCCGAATTGGACCTGGAGAGTGTTTCTGCAAACGTGCCAGATCTGATCATGGTGCGCGATGCCTTCGTTGGCGCAGAGTATGAGTGGGATGGGCAGGTATTCTATACATACGAGCGCAGCCTGGAGTAGGGACGGGGGCCCATAGGCGCGGACTTAAGGGCCAGGGTGACCGCCAGCCCCATCCCTGCTATCCAACGGATCAGCCTGCCAGGCCCGTGTATAGTAGGGGCGGGGCTTGCCCCCGCCCTGTGGGCTTGCCCCTGCCTTCTGGGACGACCATAAGGGTCCTACGGGTTTACTCGGGATTTAGCATTGCGTCCGGGTTATTAAATTCGTGGTAACGCAATAGCCAGCAGCCATAGTTCATGCCACCGCCAACGGCGGGGAGCGCCATCCACTGACCCTCGTGCAAGCGTTCCTGGCGCAGCAATTCAACCAGGGAGGTGGCTATACTGGCATTAGAGAGGTTGCCATAGTAGCGGAAATTATCGACAAGTTTGTACATGATCGAAAGCGGCCAACCGTAGTCGTTGATCAGCAGTTCTCCCATACGTCGTGTGATGCGCGAATTAGCCTGGTGCGGCACTATATACGCCAATTCATCTGGACTCAACCCGGCATGACGGCACAGCACATCTACAGACTCCGCCATGGCTCGTGGAGCCTCGCGGAAAACCTCTTTACCATTCATCTTGGTATAGCCCACCAGGTACTGTGAAAGCACTTTGTTCAGTTCCGCCCCTTTCCCCGCCTGGTAAAGCTCGCGCATTTTTATGTCAACTTCCGCCATCTCGACTACATCTTTGCGCAGTGGCGTCTGGTAATAAAGTGATGGTCCCTGGTTAGCGTCGGAACCGTTGATGACATAGGTATCCTCATCACCCCGTTCCAGCAAGAAAGCGGCAGCTCCTTCACCAAAGAGCGAACTGGTTTTCCAATCCAGCACGTTCATGATATTGGGAAGTAGCCCCTCAGAAGTAACCAGGAGCACAAGCTTAGCAGAATTGGCGGCCAGTACCTCGGCGCACATCTGAAAAGCCTCAGTCTGGCAGGCGCAAGCGCCTTTGAGCATCGTCGCCCGTATGGGTGGCAATCCCAGGCGCATTTGCACATAACCGGCAATAGTGGGAAAAGCATCGTTATCTGAAGAAGAGGCTCCTATCACCGTATCGATTTCAGAGGCGTCACGACCCGCACTGGCAAGGGCACGCCGGGCTGCAACCACCGCCATATCCACCAATGTCTCATCTCTGGGCGCTTTAGGATCGTCAATCAGGCCAGGGGCGTCTGCTCCCGCCACCCTGCGGCAAAGTTCCAGTGTGCTGGCCCGTACATGGCGGGTACTCAGACCTGTAACGCGTTCCAGGTCATCAGCGCTGCGGGGGTCGCCCAAACGGGTAGAAATATAGGCGAAGAATTCGTTCGTAATGATACCTGTGGGTGCGTAGGTACCTAAACCAATCAGGCGTGTCTTCGCTTTTGTATAAATTTGAGGTACGATATAAACGTAGTTAGGCCACTGCTCTGCGCGGCTCTGTGACATGCTTTTGAACTCCATGGAGAGGGATTTGTTATTGCATGTAGTATAACACACAAACAGAAGCATAGGGAGAAGGTAAGTCGTGAGGCGACCAATTTTTGGTCGCCTCACGACTTACCTTCTCTTGCTTAATGATTCTTACCAGCGCTGGTCGTGGTAATCGCGTCGATCACGGCGGTCACGCCCGCCACGGCCATAGCTGCTGCCGCTATAGGAGTCATCGCGGCGCGAACTGTGAGCAGGGCGCTGTGCCTGGTAGCAATCGCTGCAATACACTGGACGGTCTTCACGTGGAATGAATGGTACAGAGGTTGGTCGTCCACAGCTAGCACAGGTTGTCTCGTAATGTTCAACATTGCGTGAACGAGGTGCGTAGGACTGACCACTGCGACGTGCCGCCCGGCAACTCGGGCAGCGACCTGGGGTGTTGGTCAGATTTCGACTGGCGTAAAACTCTTGCTCACCAGCGCTAAAGATAAAGTCCTGACCACAATCGCGGCAGGTAAGGATACGGTCCTGGTATCCTTCATTGGACATCATTGGTTATGGTTCCCCTTCTTTTGTGTTCGCTCCGCTTTAAAAGCTGCAGTGTGTTATATCGGGAGACACACTTTGGACTAAGCTCTATAGAAGAAAAGAAGCATCTCGAGGTGGTCAAAGAAGTCTGGGGACTTCCACTAAGGCAGGCAGCCATTCCTAGATACCGGGCGGCGGAGCGAAACCTGGGCCTGGGTATTACTTACCTTGTCCTAACCCACATATTCATTGTAACATAGATAGAGTAAAAAAGATATGCATGGGGAGCGTTGTCCTACAGGAGGTACTATGGATATTGCTACAGAGACCAGGCAACTACCACCTCCACTTGCCCAACAGGCTCGTCAAGTACATACCATCACAGACCGTTTTTCAATGGCAAACACGTATCTTGTCAACGACGAACGTTGCATAGTTATTGACCCCGGTTCCGTACTCAACGCACAGCTGACATTGGATTACCTCAGGCGTTTTCTGCGCCGTGTGCCTGCCGATATTGATCTAATTGTACTGACACATTTGCATCCCGATCATACGGCCGGTGTCGAATCACTGCGCCAGGCTTCAAAGGCACCAATCGCCGCATCAATCGTTGCGCGGCAACTGGTAGAGTCGTGGAAAGCCGGAGCGTATCTAGAAGGCCGGGGCATGCTTGGAATGGCCTATTTCGTCGATCAGATGCTGAGTCATGCCTCCCTACCCGGGGCACTGCACCACCTTGATCTCTTCGCACCGCACTACGAAAGCCAGGTTCAAATGGTGGACATATGGTTAGAGGACGTGGGGGGGCTCCCCAACCATCTTAACTGGCGCGTCATCGCCAGCCCTGGCCATACTCCTGAGAGCCTCTGTCTCTATAACCCCTTCAGCTACGAACTGGTATGCGGAGATACTATCGTTACGCTCGAGGGAGGAGCAGCCCTGGTGCGTGGAAGCGCAAACCGCCAACGCCTGGAAATGACGTTGCAAACCCTGCGCAGCCTGAAAGTCTACTACATCTACCCTGGTCACGGCAGGTCCATCCTATCCAGACAAGCCGTACAAAACTTACAAGTAGAGTGGTAAATGTTTACTTCGGTTTGCTCGGCAAGCGCAACGGCACGGGGCCACTTATCGGTCGAGCAAGCGGCGGCGTGGGAAGAGGCGGTAGAGATGTAGTTTGTGCTTCTGCTATAAAAGTATACTCCAGGCGAACATTGCCCAGGTAAATAATGTCGCCTTTTTGAAGCAGGCGCGGAGCATTGAGAAGCTCACCATTCACCTTTGATCCATTGCGGCTGGCGAGGTCTTGCACGTAGTCTCCATAGGCCTGGCGAGAAAATTGAGCATGCCGCCGCGAAATCGAGGCATCGGGTAGGATCACATCGCTTTCCTCAGATCGGCCAACAATTAATACAGGCCGATCCAGCAAGAAGCTTTTTCCCACCAATTCTCCATTGCAGATTACACATAAACTACCCGGTCTATCTGATTGAGGAAGAGGAGTGACCGGATCGAGTGCTGCCGTATCTTCCCATGCATCGATACTGCCCGGCTCAACATCAATCTCACCAGGAGTCGCGTGAGGCAAGTGGCGAACCGCACCTTCCAACTTGAAACTATCAAACCCAAAGGCATCCTCTTCATCCAGAGGCTTTGTGGGTAATACATTGGCGCCAGCAGGAGTTTCGCCAAATGGATGCGGCGTGTCACGATCAACATTGTCCAATGTAATAGAACGACGCAGGTGATGTGATAGAGGATCATCCTGGTCGTTAAGGGGAGTGGGGCGTTCAGCCATTTCAAACAAAAAGCGGTGCGCACCGATTTCCAGCAGGTCGCCACTTTTAATCACAAGCGTGCCTCGGACACGCCGCCCATTCAAAAGCACTCCATTTAAACTATCACAGTCGGATATATAGGCCTGCCCTCCTTGCCAGGCCAGTTCAGCATGGTAACGCGAAGATGTCTCATCATCCAGCCAGATTTCGTTATCCTCTTCACGTCCGATGGTGACCACGGCGCGATGTAACGCCAATTTTTGCCCCTGGAAGCGCCCCGCACGATGTTCTAGCCAGCCCCAGGCAATATCCTTGCCAAAGACAAAGGGCGCGGGTACACCCGGCTGGCGTCTTGGCAGCGATGTTTTACCTGCAACAACATCGCCGCGTGCGGCGCGTTTGGTATGTTTATAGGGGAGAGGAATACGCACAGAGGTATTCGAGTCACGCAGCTTTGTGAAAAGACAGTAGGAGAGAGTAACGCTCATTGGTAGTACCCAGCCCCACAGGGCCACATAGACGAGCGCCAGCGTAACCTCTACAACGGAAATGGCCGCCTGGCCGGAGCTAAAGCGCACATTGTACCAGAAAATCGCGAGCAACAAGAGCAATGCGGAGATCACGCAGGTCATAATAGAGCCGGCGAGCTGTCGCGTGGTGCCGCGCTTACGCAGCACTGTATACAGCATATTGACTGCGATGGCAAGCATGCACAATACCAGGCCGCCAACGCAGCCATAGATAAACCAGGTTGGAAAATCTACATTGCTCGTAGTTGCATCCTCTCTTATTGCAGCATTGGATCAACATACTGTTTGCGAGCACTGCTAATTAAAATATCGTCCACAATTCGCTTCGCGTTTTGCCTGTATTCATTATCAGCCCACAAGTTTGCAGAATCTCCTGCAATGTCGGAATTCACCTGTACCCCATCCCAGTATTCGAATTGCGTATCGTTCTGTGTAACTGCTACACCAAGGAAGGCATGACCAGGAATAATCACGATTTCGGCATCCAATCCGATACGTTCGACAGCCGATGCCAATAAGGCAGTTAGCTCGATACACATGCCACTGTGCTGTTGCAAGGCTTCCGCCGGCAGCTTGATTTTCTGTAGAGCCACACTAGTACCACCAGGGCCACTATACGGGACACTCTCCTGAATATATTGTACATGATAATCGAGTCGCATAGCATCAAAAATAGCGTCAACCTGGTCCCTTACAGCCCTGGGACTCGCCTGGCCGTTATCATACCCGATCATCGCAGGAGGAGCAGGGGCAGGTTCTGACTGTAAATGCATCGTGGCTTTGTCAACCAGCGCTATCACTGCCGGATCGTCAGGCGTGACCCAGGCGGCAATCTTCAAACGATTTGACGCAATCCACTGCATCAACCAGCGCGAATGGAGCAACAGCGGAGTATCGTTGACGTAATAGACATGTCCCGGGGCATCAGTAACGCGGACATGCAGTGAAGTATTCTCCTCAGAGGTCAATTTACGCAACGCCTGGCTATTCAGCGGTTGAGGCATAAAGCTGATAGCTTGCACGCCGGCCGTTGCATTGACAGTTTGCGTCTCTACCTGGCTAAATCCTGTAACGTTGACGCTCACAATAAGCGTAATCGTGCTGCTACTGCTATAGTTGATAGTAAACAAATTAGCACGAGTAGCAACATAATAGGGGTAATAGGCACTGAAGATTGCGGGTGGGGCCTGCACACAGATATGCACAGGTGACAGACCGCCACAATGTTCCTGGCTGGCTATACTGCTCTGCTGATAGCGAGAGTAGGCCTGAATGCCCCCAACGATATACCATCCCGAGAATCCGATCAGCACAGTCGATGTGAGGAGCAGAATTGTGAGTTTTTTGCCCATGCGTCCATTAGCCTCGTGCCCTGGCACGTGTCCTTAAGCGAGAGAGGATATTAGTCGTTCGGATTATATCATCTTGTTTCACAAGAGAGCAATCAAATAGGACTTGTGGGTGTGATCAATGAAGAGGAGAGAGCCAGGTGGTGACCCTCCCCTCTGAGCAGGATTTAAGGAATGGCAACAGTGGCAATGACTTGCTGTTGCTGGTAGCTAGAATTCGAGCCATCGTTGTACGTGCTTACGAAGCTCGATATGTTCGTCGATCCGCTCGTCGTGTTGCCAAAGTAGTCGCCGATGAAAGCCTCAATGCCAGAGGCACTGCCCGGGTGCGGTGAATTCAACTGCGGATCCCAGGTGTGCTGGGTGAGCCGGGTGTTGTGCCCGGATGGCACGAGAGTGGCACTATAGAACTGCACACTGGCATTGACGCAGTAGTTGCTGGCACCATACGGAGGCAAGCTACCCGTATAATTGGGGTTGACCTGGTCAAGGGCGAGGCCAGCGCCGGTAGCCTCAGCGGTTCCAGCAGCAGGGCAACTGAGGCGGCGGTCGTAGAAGGCGACGCTCACCGTCCCGTTGGCTGCGACCGTCAGGTTGGGTTGGAACTCATCGACCGGTGACGCGTTATCGTTGACCTGGATAGGGGTGCTCCACGTGAGACCGCCATCGTAGGAGGCCGACATGACGACGTTGCCTACTCCCGCACTGTAATCCTCCCAGGCCACGTAGAGCGGGTAGTGACCTTGTGTGGACAGGTTGCCGGCAGTGAAGGTGTCCTCGATTCCGTCTCTGAAAGTCGTGTTCGCGTAGATCAGTGGCGGTGCGGCGATGTTGTCGGCGATCGTCGAGACGGTCGTCCAGGTGACCCCACCGTCGGTGGACCGATCGAGCGCGATCTTGTCGAAGCTAAACTTCATCGCTGGCTTGGTCGTTGTCAGGGTCGTGTAGACCGTCCCATCAGGCGTGACGTGCGGCAGCAAGTAGGTAGCGCCGGTCGGGGTAGCCGGGACCTCCGGCAGCCGGATGGGAGCCGACCAGTCGGTGTGCGTCCCACCCGGCAGCGCCTGCGCGTACGACACGAGCGGCTGAGCGGTGAGTGGGCCGGTGAAGACGACCCACATCGCGTAGATGCGGTTGTAGAACGGGCTGGCCGGATTAGTGTCGATGGTGATCCACTGCTTGTCCGGCTCACGGCCCACGCTATCGTAGGTGGTGACGTAGTCCGGATGGCCGTTGTGGGTCGTGAACCAGTCGCTAACCGCTGTCGCCCCGTGATGGCGCACTGCTACTGAGATGATTTCGGCGGGTTTCAGCGGGTTCGGCTCGCGGTTCGGATTGATCTGGATGTTATGGGTCCCGTCGGCATTGTAGAAGAACTGGTAGCCCAGGTTGAGCTCGTAGTAGTTCCCAAAGCCATCGAAGGCCCCAACCGGGTCGGTGTTGTCGGTCCAGCCTTCATAGCCCGGAATATGCCCCTGGACTGACCATGTTGTACCGCCGTCGAAGGATTCGTAGAATCCCAGCAGGTGGTTGTAACCTTCGGCACTGACGACCCACTTTGAGGAACCAATCAGGTGAATGGGGTTGGTGGGATCGACCCTGATATCGGACTCCGAGTGATCCTTGACCAGCATAGGAGTGGCAGCAGGATAGCCAGGATTGCTGCCGGCTTGAGTGGGATAGGGACCGAGATCCTCACCGGTGGTAGAGGCACTACCACAGGCTGTCTCGCCGCTATAGCCATCATTGGGGCCATCGCTCACTGCATACGGCACCTCTGGCGTGTAGCAACTGGTCTGCTGTGTGGTCGCAAATACGTTCGTCACGTGTTGGGTCACGAAACTACTGGCATAGGCTGCATCGGACTGGGTTCCTTGAGGCATATTGCGTACACCGGGGACTGCAGCAGCTACATTTGTACGTGCAATTGCGACCGCGGGAACAAAAGCGAGCAAGGTAAGCATCATCACTACAAGATACGCAAGACGGGGTTTACGCATGTCATAACCTCCCTGCAATGTAATGAGGAGTAGTACAGTATCGTCCCCACTATACATCTGTTGTCAATACGAGAGATCAGATGCATGGTGGGGAATCAATCTCGCTCTAGTAAGAGAAAACAGCTCATTTTCCGATACGTTTCCCGAATCTCTTTGGAAGAGAAACTGACCATCAGTCGCCAGAGCGACGCGAAAGGCATCTCACGGTTCAAGCGAGACGCTTCCTCCATCGTAGAACGAAACTCAGCAACGTGCCAGCCATAACGGTAAAAGAATAGCTCTCCTTCCTCGGGAGCAAATTGCAAGGCGGCATTCCCCTGCGCCAGTTCGCTGGCCCAGCTTATTTGGTACAGCCTCAACACCGCTGGTGAGACAAGGTCGGTGAGCCACCAGCGAAAATGGGAGTGCGTATGCAAGTCGCTGGCCAATGATATTACATGCTCAGCCGTCAAATAGATGAGTAACCCCTCGGTAACAACAAGAACCTGCCTGGCCTCTTGTACGAGACCAGAAAAAAGTGCTCTCCTCGCGTTAACGTCCGCCAGGTCCAACTGGACTCGTTTGAGGCGACACCCTGGTTGTTCGTTGACCAGTTTCTCTTCTTTCTCAGAGAGGATCTCGGGCAGATCGACCTCAATCCAATGAAGCGAGGCGGGTAGCGGCAGCCGGTAAGGCCGTGTGTCGAATCCGGCGGCCAGGTTGAGAATGGTATCAACCGCGTGGTTCTCAACCGTTTTCACAATGATCTCATCAAAGACACAGGTGCGTACAATCATAGCCCAGGCATTGGTGATGCCCCAGGGTAGCATTTGCGCAATCTCCTTGCCACGCTCACCAGCCAGCAGCCGGGCATACGGGTCATGGAAGTGGGCGTCGGGGCGTTCGCTTTCCATCGCTCGATAAAAGGCCATCCACCGTGCCGTATCAGAGATGTTCTTGATAGGATAACATTCCCGATCCATCGAGACCTTCCTTTCCACTTTCCCTCGTGCTTACACCCTTTCATGCACGCTCCATTTCATGCCCTTCAGCGTTTGCTGCATCAAATACTGAGTAACGGCTTGCATACTGCCGGCTTCTCGATAGGCGGCCACCTGGCGGTCTGCTCCGGTCCCCCGGGGGTCATCGAGCAAGATGCGCAGGTAGTTGATCTCGCGGCGACTGCCCAGGTCATCCAGGACATCATCCACAAAGTCCAACAGCTCTCCAATAGCATCGCGCATGCTGAGGCGGTGATCTTGTACGAAGTCAATGACCTCCGCGTCCAAACCATGACGCATAACACGCCACTTGTTCTCATCGATGAAGTAACGCGGTAACACATGAGTAGCCATGCCGCGTTTATGCAGCCATGTCAATTTTGCAACAAGTGCCTGGCAGAGCGCGGCAATGGCAATAGTATCATCGACGGTGGCAGGCATATCACAAATACGAAACTCAACTGTTCTGAAAAAAGGATGGGGGCGAATATCCCACCAGATCTTCTTGGCGTTGTCGATACACCCGGCCTGAACAAGGCTCTGCACATAGCTATCGAATTCATTCCATGAAGCAAAGGGTTCTGAAACCCCGTTACGCGGCAAAGGTCGCCACAACACGGAGCGATATGACTTGAGGCCAGTGAAACGCCCCCCCCAGAAAGGAGAATTAGCCGAGAGTGCGAGCAGATGGGGGATCCAGGTACGCAGTTGATTCATGAGCACGATAGCTATTTCATTGCTCTCGACGCCAACATGAACATGTAGGCCAAAGATCAAAAGAGAACGCACGACATCCTGAAGCTCCTCTTCCAACTCGATATAGCGCTCGTCGGGAGTCGAAGGCTGATCCGGCCAGGATGCAGTGGGATGGGTGCCTGCACTAATGATAGTCAGCCCCTCTTCTTCCAGCAATCGTAACAACCTGGTGTGCAGGCTTTGCAGTTCCAGGCGGGCGGCATTGATGTTTGGACATACATCAGTAACAATTTCTACTGTCGACTGCAACATCTCCGGTTTGATCTTATCTCCAAATTGAGAAGCTCCTTTTTCCAGAATAGCCAGGATGCTTGGAGTTAACTGACCTGTTCGACGATCTACTATTTGAAACTCCTCCTCGATACCAAGGGTAAAGTGTGCTGACATGCCTATGCTCCTCCAGAATGTGCATAGCGGGCTAGGGTACGAGAGTCAAGTGTTGCATAGCCAAGAATGAGCAGTACGAATCCACTGTCCGATTGGCATGTCCGATCAGCAAGTAGCATGCGGTCGAGCGTGCTGGCATACAAGCTCCTCACCGTTGAAAGCTTTGATCCGATACATTGCACTAGGGGCGGTACACTTCCTGTGTACCCGAACATACTAAAAGTCCTGGGAATCATAGCGTACACAAGATATATGCGATTTGTCAAGGGGTATGATGCACAAACGGGTTTTACGTCTCTAGCGGAAAATTACGTATTAGATGAGCTCTAACTTTCCGGCCTGTTCTCTTGCAAAGAGAACGCATAGGGCAATAGATCACCGATTGTGAAATCACGCGTGTCGCCATCAATGTAAATTACCGCATTTGGAGCCAGATCAGCTAACCATTGACGACATGCCCCGCAAGGGGTACGATCGCTGATAGGAGCCTGGGGAGGAGCATCGATACACGCGACGGCAACCCGGCTAATTGGACCCGCACCTGCCGATATTGCAGCGGCCAATGCAGACCGTTCTGCGCACAATGTCAGGCCATAACTCGATATTTCGATGTTCACCCCGGTGAACATTTTTTCGCCCGCTACCACAGCAGTGCCTACCCGGAAATGAGAATAAGGGCAGTGTGCCCGCAGTGCAGCTTCACGAGCTAAACTTAGCAGTTCCTCGCGTGTAATCATAGTAAGCTCCTTCGATTAGTAATTCTGACCCTTCATATGCCAAATTGTACCATCATGTTACTGCCTCAAACTCATCCCGTTAGAAGCAGTGAAAGCCCCTTTTAGAGAAGGCCTGTCCTGTCGAGGTATATTTTGAAATTGTATAGCAGGTCTGTAGGAGGAGACACCAGTGAAAATCATGGTGGCGGACGATGACCACGAAGTGGTCGATATGTTGAGCTACTGGCTCAAAGGACATGGGTACGATGTCATTCGCGCATTTGATGGAGAACAAGCCATTAAACGCTGGCGCGAAACATTACCAGATCTCGTCATCCTGGATATACAAATGCCGAAATTGGATGGCTTCGAGGTATGTCGCCAGATGCGGAGTGAAACCAATTCGATGGTTTTGATTCTCACCGCGCATGACCGCGAGGATGATGAGATACGTGGTTTAGAGATGGGAGCTGACGATTATCTACGAAAACCGTTTAGCCCAAGGCAACTACTGGCGCGCATCAAAGCTATTATGCGTCGTTCAAACAGCGCTAAAGGTTCCTCCAGTTCGTCCGCAATCACCGTTGGGCCAGTGACATTGGATGCGATGCGCCACGAGGTAATCCGCGATGGCACAAAAGTACGGCTGACGCCCACAGAGAGTCGCCTGCTCCATTTGCTCATCACACATACAGGGCAGGTTTTGACTACCGATATGATTATCGAGCGAGTTTGGGGGTATGATGAGGTCGGCGATTCAGGCCTGGTGAAGACACATATACGCCATTTACGCCAGAAAGTTGAACCGAACGCCAACAGCCCGCAATACATCATGACAGTACCGGGTGTAGGATATACCTTTACAACGCCTATCACCGTCGAGCAATAAGCTTTGCTCAAAACCTATGGAGCGCGCAAGGTGGTAATGAATATCTAACCAGGGAAGCGCAAAATTTAACCAAATCACCACTAATTCTCAACATAAAAGCGTGTCAATATTGGTTACTATAACATACAATGAGACAATGATCTGTATCGTCTGATACAACTTTCAGCACTTGTTTTTAGTATCAACGCACCAAAACCCAATTTAGTACACGAGGAGAGTATACACATGGTTATGCAAGTGATCCAAGATGATGTCCTTCTGACTTTCAAAGAAGCTATGAACTACCTGCGGGTAAGCCGCTCCACTCTCTATCGCCTCATGTGGTCTGGACAACTTACTGGCCATAAAGTAGGCAGCACCTGGCGATTCTATCGTGAGGACCTTCGCGCCTGTGTAGATAGCGAGATACCAATGACAAATATGCACACTCCTATTGCCATCAGCTAGCCGGTGCCTCTTTTTCGCACGCCGGTTAGTTAGTTCTATACTTGTACATAAAAATAACCTGTCTCTGATAAGCTAGAAACTATAAAAGGCTGGAGGGAAAGCTCTCCAGCCCTATTTCTAGTGTGCGTCTGACAAACATCTGACGCGTCGCGCCTATTCAATACCTATCGATATAGGTTATCTTCCAGCTGCCTCCTATTTGCTGGACGGTGAGTAATACAGGATATGAAGTTTTCACTCGTGTAACATCTACTGTATATCTCCACTGGGATAGATTGGAACCAGAACTGGGATTTGAACTAAAGGAAGGGCCTCCTGCACGAAAAGAAATGACGGATCCATATTGAGTATCGCTTGCCTGCACCTTCGCAATAAAGTCACCCAGTGTCAGTCCGCTGATTTGCAGGTCACGATAGGCATTTTCATAACTCTTATTCTCGATATGCTGAAAGTAGTCATTTACGACATTGACAGATGAATTTACCTGTTGGTAGGCTGTATTGAACAGGCTGGAGAACGCCCATACACACAACCCACCGCTGAGCAGAAGACCGGCAATGAGTATCGAAACAATAATCCAGACCCACTTATATGACCTTTTCCCCGGCGCTTGCATGCCAGGAAATTGGCCGGGTGGGTAAGGAGGAATCGGCGCACCCCCTGGGTAGAACTGTCCCTGCGTTCCAGGAGGGGGAAATGCGGCAGGCCTATTTGCAGCCCATTGCGGAGGGAAATTGGGCTGCACACCAGGTGGTACTTGCATGTTCTGATAAAAAGATGGCGGCGGCGGATAAACCAGCCCCTGCTCGAAAGATGCCTGCGGGGGTTGATTCGGGCTAACACTTCCGGGATTTTCGGATGCGAACTGAGCAGACGAGGGAGCATCTTGAAGTAGAGAGCTATCCGCCGGAAACTCGTAGAGCGGCGACGAAGCCTGCTCTTTCTCATCTCCAACTTCCCCACTCTCACGCCCAGGCTCACCTGTTGGCTGCTGGTCAGAGGACTGCATACGCTCAAAGCTCCTTGCATTTCTATCACTCACCGATTCGATCTACTTCTCTGTTTAGCATAGAGTATATCGGTTTGCGCAAGCAGGCGCAAGAGCAACAAGGAGTTTTACTCTGATATAGCTTAATAGTAATTTGTTATTTTACATTGTAATCACTAAAGTACTACATTTGTATGTGAAAGATTGTAATTTGCTAGTTTCCCATGTTATACTTCCACCATCTTAAATATTACCTTTCATATCCTGTAATGTATGAAAGGATGAGGTAAAGTAATGGCAGTAAACAAACTTGTTCACGTCAATGAGAGTGGTTTGCCACTAAACGCGATAGAATGGCTAGAAAGACATCATTTCAGTAAAATACGCGAACGTGAACAAATGATCCGCGACATTCGGCTCAAACGTGGCAGTTATGTAGTTGATGCCGGTTGTGGACCAGGTCTCTGGATTCCTTTGCTGGCTCGCGCCATTGATCCCCTGGGTCATATTTTAGGAGTGGACCTTTCACCTGAGGCCTTAGTGACCGCCCAGCGGCGTAGCCAGCGTATGGTACAGTACAAGTTGGGTACATTGGAGCATTTGCCTGTAAAACCTGGAACTGTGGATATCATATTTAGTGCAAACGTCAGTCAGTATCTTCCCGATCCTGTTGCAACATTTGCTGCTATGGGCCGCTATCTTGTTCCCGGTGGACGCCTGGCGATTAAGGACATCGACTTCGGCACGATGCGATTTCACAATATCGATACAGGACTGCAAGCGCGGGTCTTTCAGGCGCGTCAGCGCTGGGAGCAACTGCGACTGGCCGCTGGTTACACATTTGAGGATAGTTGGGTTGGCTCGAAGCTTGCCGGATACTTGCAAGCTGCAGGTTACGAGGAGATTCAGGAGAGAAGCTACCGTATTGTCCGCAGGTATCCCCTTTCTAAAGATTTCCGCTTCTACCTTCAGGGTATTGCTGAGTGGTTCGTGAGTGAGGGTGCGCCTTTCCTTGATGGTGAGAATCTCACTAACTGGTTACAATGCTTCCTTGATGGCGAACGGTGTGTTCTTGACCAGTACACATTTGTGAGCGAGGAGACAGAATTCGTAGTAACCGGGGTGTGGAATAAGCCGTATCCTGCTCCGGTCAGTTTTTTTGACATGAGCGCCAGGCCACTCGAAGAGGCTCTAGTATAGACTCAGGCAGAGAATAACAACCCCTCCGGTCTTGTGCAAAACGCTCCTGTATCTCTCGATATGGGGGCGTTCTTATGCTTAAATACCAATGAAAAAGAGATACGCCGCCCTCAATGTAGCAGGGTGGCGTATCTCTTTTTGATGAGAACGATAGAGTGAAGCACCCTTTAAGTGCACCGTCCTAAATATATTTCTAGCCGGTATAGATGATTAATTAGAGGCTATTCAGGGTGTCAGCAATTAGAGCAATAGCGACATCGCCTACAATCGACTGTAGCTCGCTATGCAGCTGCCCCATATTCTCCATTCGTGCAGTAATGAAATCGTGTTTCGATCTTCCGTAGGCCAGCCCGGTCAGGCCGCGTTGAGCGGCTTCATACTCTGCGCTTATCTGCGAAAGTAATCTTGCCACTTCACTTCCGTGTTCTTCAGCCCCAAGCATGGTTCCCCTCTCCTTCTCGTTGCTGTTTTGAGTCGTTCGTCAATTCCTGCAAATATAATGTGTTCGAGCTACACATTGTACAGATGCATATCAGGTGTCGGTACAATGTAAATAACTTGTTTGCACAAGTTACCCGAAAATATTGTCATGTATAGTATGCACGATAACATACGCTCTTGTCCAGTGGTTGCATGCTCTTTTTAAACATTTGGCTTGTATCTGCAAGAATTACATGTTTTTTACAATTGTAAGTAGTACTTTGGGGGACATTTGATTGGTTAGCATACAATCAAGAGACCAATTGAGGCATAGGCCAAGCAGGTCAGGCTTACCTAAGTAAATCCCGGCCTTCATCCGTATTCATCGTCTCGAGAGCGGCCATACAAATACGTTGCTCTGCCGATGCGTTGTCGTCTCTCATGCTGTAGACTCTGAGCAGAGGAAAGGATAAACATCATGGTTCCAGGAGGAGGTCTCTGATGAATGAAGCTAGCTTATGGCGGCATATCCTGGCGCAGCAGATCGCACCATACTACAGCACAAACCCAAAGGTGACAGCGGTGAGTGTAGGAGGTTCTGTCTCCAAGGGGTGTGCCGACCACTACTCCGACATCGACCTGGCTGTCTTCTGGACCGACCCCCCAACAGAAAAGGAGCGCAGGGACATCATCAAATGGGCCAGGGGAAGACGTTGGCAGCTTTTCCCCTATAACGTAGAAGAAGCCTGTTGGTCGGAAGATTACTCCGTTGGTGGGGTCAAGATCAGCGTACGGCACTCAACCGTCGCGACCATGGAATGTCTCCTGACTGATGTGCTGGAGCATGCTGATCCCTCTCTTGCCAAACAGCGGCACATTGCTGCACTCCTCTCCGCTCTTCCCCTTTCTGACCCATCCCTACTGGCACACTGGCAGCGGAAAGCGAAGGTCTATCCACTTGAATTGAAAGTGACCATGGTACGAGCACACCTGCTCTTTCGTCCAAGCTGGGAGCAGGAGATGCTGGCAGAGCGCAACAATCTCCTGGTCCTCTACGAGTCCTTTTGTACTATCGAGAAGCACATCCTGCTCGTGCTCATGGGACTGAATCGCATCTACTATCCTGGGTGGCAGTGGCTTGATCGACTGATGGGACAGATGCATATCGCCCCTCTCAATCTTGCTCCTCGTTTCAAACAAGTCTTTGGTATCGTCGTCATCGACCCGTTGGCTGGGGTCTACCAACTCCATGACCTCATTGAGGAAACCTTCAGCCTGGTGGAGACCCATCTGGGTGAGCTCGATACTGCACAAGCGCGAGAGCGCTTTCGAGAGCAACGCTACACATGGGAATGTATGCCAGGCAGACTCCTGTAGGAAGCCTGAAAAACAATGTGACATCCACCTCCAGCGTTTCGGTTGCGACTCGCCGGTTCCCGAACATGTGCTATACTGTTTGGGAACTTCTGTGTTGGAAACAGCTGGTGAGAAGCATGAGGAACAAGGACGATACCCTTCCTGTGGTGCAAGGTGATACCCTGATCTATCAGCGGGGTGGACAAGATTATCAACTGCCGGTGGGAACACCAGCCTGGTATGGTTGGTTAAGCACAGTCCGCACCTTCGCCTTTCGGAGTGCGTTCGGGACCTTCACCGCTCGTAAAGAGCAAGCGAGCAATAAGCGCGGCGGCTGGTACTGGCGCGCCTACCGCAAGCGCGCAGGAACGCTCCACCGGGTCTATGTCGGCAAATCAGAGGAGTTGACACTTGAATGGCTGAACGCCGTGGCAGTGACCCTGGCCGGACAGGACGATGTCGATGGAGACGAGCATGAGCCTGGCCAGCGTATTCTGCAGGGCCAGTCGGAGGCTACCAGTGACCAGGGGCGTTACCTACAATCTTCAACAGCTGCCTCCTGGTCCCCGGCCGAACACGGAGAAGTCTCCGGTAGCGCGGTCAGACGTTCCTCCACCCTCCCGTTGCCACTCACCTCGCTCATTGGGCGGGAGCGGGAGGTCGCTGCGGCCTGTACCCTGTTCACGCGTCCAGAAGTGCGCTTCCTCACACTCACCGGCACCGGGGGTGTGGGCAAGACGCGCCTGGCGCTCCACATCGCGACCGAGATGCAGAGCAGCCTCCCGGATGGAGTCTGCTTCGTCTCGCTTGCCCCCATACAGGATGCAGCCCTGGTTCTTCCCGCCATCGTGCAGGCACTCCGCCTGCAAGGCAGCAGCACCCGACCGCCACTGGAGCTGCTGAAAGCGGTGCTGCAGGAGCAACACCTGCTGTTACTGCTGGACAACTTCGAGCCGGTGGTAGCGGCATCACCGCTTCTGGTGGAACTGCTCGCCGCCTGTCCACATCTGAAGCTCCTGGTGACGAGCCGTGAGGTGCTCCATGTGCGCGGCGAACGCGAGTTTGTGGTGCCACCGTTGGCGCTGCCTGATCCGAAGCATCTGCCTGACTGTGAAACCCTGGCGCGCTATGGCGCGGTCGCTCTCTTCCTCGAGCGGGCGCGGGAGGTCGACCCGATTTTCCAGCTTACAACTGACAATGCTCCGCTCATCGCCGAGATCTGTGTCCGTCTTGATGGGTTGGCCCTGGCGATTGAATTAGCTGTCGCTCGTCTCAAGCTGCTACCCCTCTCAGCACTGCTGGAGCGGTTAGAACACCGGCTGGCCGTCTTGACGGGTGGGCCGCGCGATCTGCCTGCGCGTCAGCACACGCTACGCGACACCATCGCGTGGAGCTATGAGCTGCTCTCGGAGGAGGAACAGCAGCTCTTTCGCCTCCTCTCGGTCTTCGGCGGCGGCTGCACCCTGGAAGCAGTGGAAGCCGTGTATGGTGCGCTTGGAGGTGAGAGGGCACACGTGCTGGACGGGGTGACATTACTGCTCGATAAGCATTTGCTGGGCCAGACCCAACAGGAAAGTCGCGAGCCACGCCTGCTGATGCTGGAGACGATCCGCGAGTATGGCTGGGAGCGCCTTGCTACGTGTGACGAGATGGAAGAGACCAGGCATGCTCATGCAGTGTATTATCTGCATATGGCGCAGGAGGCTGAAGCTCACCTGTTCGGGGCAGAGCAGGAGCGCTGGTTTGCCCGGTTGGAGCAGGAGTATGACAACCTGCGCATGGCACTGAACTGGGGAGTCGAGCAAGCGGGAGGTGATG
>Ga0209647_1001496_pt1 | contig 19791 bp, 11 predicted proteins | sample GraSoi_2013_60cm_FD_185827 | JGI IMG/M metagenome (GOLD analysis project Ga0209647, IMG submission 185827) | Grasslands soil microbial communities from the Angelo Coastal Reserve, California, USA - Sample 9_17_2013_60cm (SPAdes) (version 2) | ecosystem: Environmental > Terrestrial > Soil >... | reverse complement strand
CTGTCCCTACCGGCCGCCGGCCGAGTAGCCCCTAGCGGGCGTCGAGCAGTTCCGTGGCGTGCTTGCGCGCGGTGGCTTCGGCGCCGCCGAGCATGCGTGCCAGCTCATCGATCCTGGCGGCGCGCTCGAGCCGCTGCACGCGCACCTTGAGCGACGCCGACTTGCTCACCGACCATTGCGCATCGCCGCTCGCCGCCACCTGCGGCAGATGCGTCACACAAAGGACTTGGCGCTGCTTGCCCAGGCGCTTGAGCGAGCGGCCGATCGTCTCCGCCACCGCGCCGCCGATGCCGGCATCGACCTCATCGAAGACCAGCGTCGCCACCGGCGATGCCTTCGCCGCCACCAGCTGGATCGCCAGGCTGATGCGCGAGAGCTCGCCGCCCGACGCCACTTTTGCGAGCGGTCGCAAAGGCAGGCTCGGATGCGAGGCCACCTCGAACTCCACCTGCTCGGCCCCGCCGGCGCCCGGTTCGTCCAGCGGGTGCAACGAGACCGCGAAGCGCGCCGCCTGCATGGCGAGCTGCGCCATGGCCGCAGTGACCGCCTTTGACAGCGCCTGGGCCGCCGCCGCCCGCTTGGCCGAAAGCTTCTTCGCCGCGGCGTCGTAGCGCCCGCGTGCCGCGGCCACCTCGCGCTCGATCGCCTGCGGATCCGCCGCCAGCTCGAGCTCGTGCAATCGCTTCTCCAGCTCGGCCAGCCGTGCGGGCAATTCCTCCGGCCGCAGGCGATGCCGGCGCGCGGCGCCGTGCAGCGCTTCGATGCGCGCCTCCACCTCACGCAGGGCCTCCGGATCGAGATCGACGCGCGAGGCGTAGTGGCGCAGCTCGCGCACGGCTTCGGCGGTCTGCGCCTCGGCGGAATCGAGCATCTCGACCACCCCATTCAAATTGGCGTCGTGCTCGGACAGCGCCCGCAAGCGACTGGCGACAGCAGAGAGCTGGGCGAGCGTTGCGCCTTCGGCCTCCGCCAGAGCCTCGAGCGAAGATTGCGCGCCGGCGAGGAGGCTCGAGCCGTGTTGCAGGCGCTTATGCTCGGCAGCGACCTGTTCCCATTCGCCTTCGCGCGGCGCCAGCTTTTTCAGGTCGGCCACTCGCTCCGCGATGTCCGCGCGCTCGGCCTCGCGCTGCGCGAACTTTGCGCTCGCCTCGGCGGCGACTTCTTCCAGCCGCTTCCAGTCGCGGAACCCCTGCGCGGTCTCGCGCGCCAGGGCTTCGGCGCCGGCATGCGCGTCGAGCAGCTCGCGCTGCGCGGCAGCGCGCAGCAGCGATTGGTGCGCATGCTGGCCGTGCAGGTCGAGCAGCCATTCGCCGGCTTCCTTGAGCTGGGCAAGCGTGGCGGCGTGGCCGTTGATGAAGCAGCGCGACCGGCCGGCGCGGTCGATCGAGCGGCGCAGAATCAACTGGCCGGGGTCGCCGGCCAGGTCGCGCTCGGCGAGCCAGGCCGACATGGATTTGGAAACCTCGAATTCACCCGACAGCTCGGCGCGCTCGGCGCCTTCGCGCACCACCGCCGCATCGCCGCGGCCGCCGACCAGAAGCTCGATGGCATCGACCAGAATCGACTTGCCGGCGCCGGTCTCGCCGGTGAGGACGGTGAAGCCCTCGGCGAGCTCGAGCGAGGCGTGGTCGATCAGGACGTAGTCGCGGACCTCCAGAGCACGCAGCATGACTATCCGGGCTTGACGCGCACCTCGCTCCAGCCGAGCTTCTCGCGCAGCGTGGCGAAGTAGCTGTAGCCCGGCGGATGCACGAAGCGCACCACGTCGGCCGAGCGCTTGAGGATCAGGCGGTCGCCTTGCTGCATGTCGGCGAGCGCCAGCCCGTCGAAATGCGCGCGCGCGTCGAGCGCGTGCTTGAGCGAGATCTCGATCACGCTGCGATCGCTCACGCTCACCGGGCGGGCGGAGAGCGTGTGGGGCGCAAGCGGTACCAGCGCGAGCGCCGGCACCGCGGGATGCAGGATCGGCCCCTGCGCCGAGAGCGCATAGGCGGTCGAGCCGGTCGGCGTGGCGACGATCACGCCGTCGGCGCGCAGCGAGTAGACGAATTCGCCGTCGAGCCGCAGATCGAACTCGATCAGGCGGCCCTGCGAGCCTTTGCCGACCACCGCTTCGTTGAGCGCCAGCGTGCGCAGCACCGATTGCCTGCCGCGAACGATCTCGGCGTCGAGCACTGCGCGGTCTTCGATGGTGTAGTTGCCCTGGAGAATCGCGTCGATGCCGGCGTGCATGTCGCGGTGGCCGATGTCGGTCATGAAACCGACGCGGCCGAGGTTGACGCCGACCACGGGTACACGATGGCGCACGAGATTGCGCGCCGCCGCGAGCAGCGTGCCGTCGCCACCGATCACCACTGCAAGATCCGCCGCCGCGCCGATGGCGGCGTAGTCGAGCCCGCGCTCGCCGATGTCGGCGGCGGTCTCCTTCTCGATCAGGATTTCGCAGCCGCGCTTACCGAGAAAATCGATCAGGTCGCGCAGCGACGCCGCGATCTCCGGGCTGCCGAGCTTGCCGACCAGGGCAATTCGGCGGAAATGCGGGCCGACGCTCGGTTTGCCAGCGGCAGTGGGCATCGTGGCGAGTGTACAATGAATCCATGCTCGACAAGCGCGCACAAATCCTTCTCAAGACCTTGATCGAACGCTACATTGCGGAAGGTCAACCGGTCGGCTCGCGCACGCTTTCGAAGTACTCCGGACTCGATCTTTCGCCGGCCACGATCCGCAACGTGATGGCCGATCTCGAGGAGCTCGGCTTCATCGCGAGCCCGCACACCTCGGCCGGCCGCGTGCCGACGCCGCTCGGCTACCGCTTCTTCGTCGACTCGCTGCTGGTCATCAAGCCGCTGGAATCCGGCGCGGTGCAGCGCATGGAAGGCGAGCTTCATCCCGACAATCCGCAACGCGTGATCCACGCCGCCTCGCAGCTGCTTTCGCAGCTCACGCAGTTCGCCGGCGTGGTGATGACGCCCAAGCGCCGGGCGATGAGCTTCAAGCACATCGAGTTCCTCAAGCTCTCCGAGAAGCGCGTGCTGCTCATCGTGGTCACGCCCGACAGCGACGTGCAGAACCGCATCCTGTTCACCGACCGCGATTTCAGCGCCTCCGAGCTGATCGAAGCGGCGAACTACATCAACCAGCACTATTCCGGGCAGAGCTTCGAGGAGGTGCGCGCGCGACTGCAGGGCGAGCTCTCCGAGCTGCGCCAGGACATGATCCAGCTCCTGACCAGCGCCGTCGACGCCGGCAATCAGGCGGTGTCCGAGGGCAGCGAGCAGTACGTGATCTCCGGCGAGCGCAATCTGCTCAGCCTGCAGGATCTCTCGCAGGACATGCGCCAGCTGCGCCAGCTGTTCGAGCTGTTCGAGCGCAAGACCTCGCTGCTGCAGATTCTGGATGTCTCGCTGCGCGGCCAGGGCGTGCAGATCTTCATCGGCGGCGAATCGGGCTTCAGCGCGCCCGATGAAGTGAGCGTCGTCACCTCGCCCTACAAGGTCGACGGCGAGGTCGTCGGCACCGTCGGCGTCATCGGCCCGACACGCATGGCCTACGACCGCGTGATCCCGATCGTCGACATCACTGCCAAGCTCCTCTCGAGCGCCCTCTCGCAACACTAAGAAAAAGGGTCAGAGCAATTTTCCTGTAACACCTGCGCGCGTTAGTAGTTACAAGAAAATTGCTCTGACCCCTTTATTTTGAGAAGCGTCCTTCTTGTAAATCTCGGCACGCCGTCGGCGCCAACGCCCGAGGCGGTGCGCGCCTTTCTCGCCGAGTTCCTGTCCGATCCGCGGGTCGTCGGGCTGCCGCGCTGGTTGTGGCGGCCGATCCTGCACGGCATCGTGCTGCGCAAGCGTCCCGCGCAAGCGGCGGAGAAATATCAGCAGATCTGGATGCCCGAGGGCTCGCCCCTCGCGGTGCATACGGCGCGCATCGCGCGGTTGCTCGCTGAACAGGTGAAGCTGCCGGTCGCCTATGCGATGCGCTACGGCGAGCCGACCATCGCGGCGACCTTGCCCAGGCTCGAGGAACCGGTGGTCATCCCGCTCTATCCGCAATACGCCGACAGCACGACCGGCAGCGTGCTCGATCTCTTGCCGCCGAAGATTCGAGCGGTGCGCGATTTCCACGATCATCCGGCGTATATCGCGGCGCTCGCGGCGAACGTCGAGCGTCACTGGTTTCGACACGACCGCGGCGAGCTGCTGCTGATGAGCTTTCACGGGCTGCCGAAGCGCGGCGCCGGGCCGTACGAGCAGCAATGCCGTGCGACCGCGGCGTTGCTGGCGCGCGCGCTCAAGCTGCGCGACCAGCAGTGGCGAGTGACCTTCCAGTCGCGCTTCGGATATGCGAAGTGGCTCGAGCCTTACACCGAGGCGACACTCGTTGAGCTCGCGCAAAGCGGCGCGCAGCGCGTCGATGTCGTCTGCCCGGGGTTCGTCGCCGATTGCCTCGAGACGCTGGAAGAGCTCGGCATCCGCGGCCGCGAGAAATTCCTCGCCGCAGGCGGGCGCGAGCTGCAGCTCATCGAGTGCCTGAACGAGCTGCCGCGGTGGATCGCGGCGCTCACCGAGATCAGCGGCCGAGCAAGCCCCTGAGCTTGTCCGCGGTGGAGCCGCCGCCTTGCGGGGGGCTGCCGCCTTGCGCCGGGCTGCCCTCCGCAGGCGGCTTGCCGCCCCCGAGGCGCTCCTGCAGCCGCTCCTTCAGCTTGTCGCCGAGCTTGGACTTCGCGAGCTCGCTCGCCGCCGCCGAATAATCCACCTGATATTTCAGCGCGTCGAAGGGGCCCGAGAGGTGCACCGGCACCGTAAGGCCCGCGAGCTGTGATAGGTCGTCGCCGCCCTGGCCCTTGGCCGTCGCCACGACCGTCGCCTTGGTGACGTAGTCGAGGCTCGAGTTGCCGATGTCGATGTCGCCGCGTCCCGAGACGCGGAACAGCGGCGCCTTCATGTCGAGGTCTTCGTTGTGCGCGACGCCGTTCTTGATCGTGAAGCTGGCGGTCATCTCCGAAAAATCCGTCTGCTGCGTCTGGCGCGCCTCGGTGCGCGCCTCCTGCGAGCCGAGCGCGCTCTTCGCCTTGCGGAACACCTCCGCGAGGTTGATGCCCTTGATGGCACCGTCTTTCAGCTGCAGGCGCGCGCTGCCGGCGAGCGATTTCTTCATCGTGTTGACCGTCTTGCCCGCCGCGCTGACGTCGAGCGCGAGAGTGCCGCGGCCTTCGAGGGTGTCCTTCTGCGCAAAGTCGCGCAGCAGCGGACCGATGGAAATGCCGGTGAGCGTTTCCTTGGCCGCCACGCGCCCGTCCGCCTGCGCGGAGAGCGCACCGGACATGGAACCTTCATAGAGGTTCGCGGAAAGCGGCGCGACGTCGAGCCGGCCGTTCGCGGCTTTCACTTCCGCTTTGAGGTTCGCGAGCTTGAGCCCCTTCACCTGCAGCGCGCCGACCTGCAGGCGGCCGTTGGCATTCAGGCCCTTCAGCGCCGAGAGATCCACCGGCGTGTCCTCGGCCTGCTTCTGCGGCGCCGGGGCGGAGGGCTTCTCCGCGCCTTTCTCGCTCGGCGCCTGCGGCGCGGAGACGGGTTTCTTTTCCGGCTGCGAATAGCGATCGAGGTTCAGCCGGTCGACGTTGATGTCGAACTGGTAGGCCGGCGGCGAGAACTTGACGAGGCCGAGCTTCGCCTGGATGTTCGACTCGTCGAACTTCGCCGAGAGATCGGCGTTCGCGGTCTGCTTGTCGAGGTCGGCCTTGAGCGAGCCGGTGATCGGGATCTTCACGCTCTTCTGCGGCAGGCTCGGGTCATTCATCGCCACGTCCGCAGTGAGCTGCGGGATGAGCAGCGCCCTGGCCGAGCCCTCGACGCCGGAGAGCTTGAGCTTCGCCTCGATCTCGCGCGCCGCTTCCTTCAACTTGAGGTCCGCCGTCACGGCGGCGCCCTTCGCCTTGTCGGCGGCGATCACCAGCTCCGGCGCGGCGATGTGGGCTTCCAGGTTCTGCTTGTCCTGCACACCTTTAACGTCGAGCACCAGGCCGTTGACCTGGTACTCGTTCTTTTCCGGATTGGCGGCGATGTCGCCCTTGGCGTTGACGTTCAAGTTGGTAAACCCGGCCGCCGCGCCGGTGACCTTGGCGTCGAGCTTGGAGACGGCGAAGGACTTGGCGCCAAGATCGAACTTGTAGCCGCCGCCGACATCGACCTTGACGTCCAGATCCGGATTGCGGCCCTTGATCGCAGCCTTGAGCTCGAGCTTGCCGTCGGCTTTTTCAGCGATGCGGCCGGTCGAGAGCTTGAGATCGCTCACCGCGAGCTCCTGACCGCTCGCCTGGTCCAGGTAGCTGACCGACGAGCGGTCGACCTGGACGCTGGCGATGTCGAACGCGACGGCCTTGCCGCCGGCATCGGCACGTTCCTGAGACTTTTTCTCCGCCGGCTTGTCCTTCGACGCTGGCGCCTTGCTGTCGGCGGGCTGCGCCTCCATGAGGTCGCTGAAGTTGAAGCGGCCGTCCTTCTCTTTCACGATGTTCGCCTTCAGGCCGGATACGCGGATGCCGTCGACGATGGCCTGGCCGTGCAGCAACGGTAGCAAGGCGACGGAGGCGTGCGCAGAATCGAGCGAGACGAACTGCTGGTCGCTCGCGCGCTCGGAAAGCGTGACACCATTCACCTTGGCGCCGAGCGCGGGCCAGAAGGCGAGCTCCAGGTTGCCTTTCAGGCTGAGCGTGCGGCCGGTCTTGTCCTTGACCAGGGTCTCGATCTGGCCCTTGTACCGGTTCGGATCGAAGGTCATGGCGAAAATGGCGCCCCCCAGGACCAGAAGGACCAGCAGCCCCACAATCGCGTAAATCGAGTATCTGATAGCTTTCATCGCCTAATCATCAAGTTGTAAAACACCGGGTGGCAAAATCGCGCTTGAAAAACCCCGGACAGACCCCAATTCGACAAGATGCAGGAAGAGACCGTTCAGCCACAAGACGCCGAGAACTCGGGTAAGAGCGTGGAAGAGCAGCTCGCCGACGCCCGGGCCCAGGTCGGCCAGCAGCGCGACGCCATGTTGCGCGCGCTGGCCGACGCGGAGAATGCCCGCAAACGCTACCAGGCGGAAGCGGCCAACTCCCAGAAGTACGCCATCGAGCGCTTCGCCGAAGCGCTGCTTCCCGTGGTCGACAGCCTCGAGGCGGCGCTCGCGAACAAGGATGCGAGCCGCGAAGCGCTGCGCGATGGCGTGCAGCTCACGCTCCGGCAGCTCACCCAGGCACTCGAGAAGGCCCGCGTCTCGCCGATCGCGCCGGCTCCCGGCGAGCGCTTCGACCCGCACCGCCACCAGGCAATGGCGGCCGTCGAGGCCCCTCCGGGTGAAATGCGGGAACCCAACACCGTGGTCGCCACCATGCAGAAGGGCTACCAACTCCACGACCGGGTGCTGCGCCCGGCGCTGGTCACGGTCGCCAAGCCAGTTGAAAAAACCAGAACAAACCCCATATCAGACACAGACTTAGATTAAACGGGACAACCCATGGCAAAAATCATCGGCATCGACCTCGGCACCACCAACTCCTGCGTCGCGATCATGGAGGGCGGCAAGCCCAAAGTCATCGAGAACTCGGAGGGCGCGCGCACGACGCCGTCGGTGGTCGCCTATACCGAGGACGGCGAAGTCCTGGTCGGCGCGCCTGCCAAGCGGCAGGCCGTGACCAACGCCAAGAACACCGTCTACGCGGTGAAGCGCCTGATCGGCCGGCGCTTCGAGGAAAAGGAAGTGCAGAAGGACATCAACATGATGCCCTACAAGATCGTGCGCGCCGACAACGGCGACGCATGGGTCGAAGTGCGCGGCAAGAAGATCGCGCCGCAGCAGGTGTCGGCCGAAATCCTGCGCAAGATGAAGAAGACCGCCGAGGACTATCTCGGCGAAGAGGTGAGCGAAGCCGTCATCACGGTGCCGGCGTACTTCAACGACTCGCAGCGCCAGGCGACCAAGGACGCCGGCCGCATCGCCGGCCTCGACGTGAAGCGCATCATCAACGAGCCGACCGCGGCGGCATTGGCGTTTGGTCTCGACAAGCAGCTGAAGAAGGATTCCAAGATCGCCGTCTATGACCTGGGCGGCGGCACCTTCGACATCTCGATCATCGAGATCGCGGACGTCGAGGGCGAGAAGCAGTTCGAGGTGCTCTCCACCAACGGCGACACGTTCCTCGGCGGCGAGGACTTCGATCAGCGCCTGATCGACTACATCGTGACCGAGTTCAAGAAGGACCAGGGCCTCGATCTCTCCAAGGACGTGCTCGCGCTCCAGCGGCTGAAGGAATCCGCCGAGAAGGCCAAGATCGAGCTCTCGTCGTCGCAGCAGACCGAGATCAACCTGCCGTACATTACGGCGGACCAGTCGGGGCCCAAGCACCTGACGATGAAGATCACGCGCGCCAAGTTCGAGTCGCTGGTCGACGAGCTGATCCAGCGCACCATCGAGCCCTGCCGCATCGCGATCAAGGACGCGGGCGTCAAGCTCTCGGACATCGACGACGTGATCCTGGTCGGCGGCCAGACGCGCATGCCGAAGGTGATCGACAAGGTGCGCGAGCTGTTCGGAAGAGAGCCGCGCAAGGACGTCAATCCGGATGAAGCGGTGGCCATCGGCGCCGCGATCCAGGCGGGCGTGCTGAAGGGCGACGTCAAGGACGTGCTGCTGCTCGACGTCACGCCGCTGTCTCTGGGCATCGAGACGCTCGGCGGCGTGATGACCAAGCTGATCAACAAGAACACCACCATCCCGACCAAGGCGCAGCAGGTGTTCTCGACCGCGGACGACAACCAGAACGCGGTGACGATCCACGTGCTGCAGGGCGAGCGCGACCTCGCCTCGGGCAACAAGTCGCTCGGGCAATTCAACCTGACCGACATTCCGCCCGCGCCGCGCGGCATGCCGCAGATCGAGGTCACGTTCGACATCGACGCCAACGGCATCCTGCACGTCGCGGCCAAGGACAAGGCCACCGGCAAGGAGAACAAGATCAAGATCCAGGCGAGCTCGGGCCTGAACGAGGCCGAGATCCAGCGCATGGTGAAGGACGCCGAGGCGCATGCCGAGGACGACCGCAAGACCCTCGAGCTGGTCAATGCCCGCAACTCCGCCGAGGCGCTGGTACACTCGGTGAGGAAGTCGCTCAAGGAATACGGCGACCAGGTCGACGCTGCCGAGAAGGAGAAGATCGAGGCCGCGGTGAAGGATGCCGAGGCGTCGCTCAAGTCGGAGGACAAGGCCGAGATCGAGGCGAAAGCCCAGGCGCTGGCGCAGGCGGCGCAGAAGCTCGGCGAGAAGGTCTACGCCGAGCAGCAAGCCAAGGCGCAAGCCGGCCCGCAGGGCGGCGCGCAGCAAGGCCAGGACCAGGCGGACGCCGGCAAGAAGGACGACAACAACGTCGTCGATGCCGAGTTCACCGAGGTGAAGGACAAGAAGGCGGGCTAAGGTTCGCCTTCAATGAAATGACGAACGGGCCCCGAGCTGGGCCCGTTCGCGTGTCTGGGGACTAGGAATGGCGAAGCGCGATTACTACGAAGTGCTGGGCGTCAACCGCGATGCCCCGGAAGACGACCTGAAGAAGGCCTACCGGCGCCTTGCCATGAAATGGCATCCGGACCGCAATCCGGAGAATCCGCGCGCCGAGGACCACTTCAAGGAGGCGAAAGAGGCCTACGAGGTGCTCTGCGAGCCCGCCAAGCGCGCCGCCTACGACCAGTTCGGCCACGCCGGCGTCGACCCGCAATCGGGCATGGGCGCGGGCCAGGCCGGCGGCTTCGGCGACATCTTCGGCGACATCTTCGGCGAGATCTTCGGCGGCGGCCGCGCCGGCCGCTCGAGCGTGTTCCGCGGCGCCGACCTGCGCTACAACCTCGAGATCACGCTCGAGCAGGCGTCGCACGGCTTCGAGACCAAGATCCGCATCCCGGCGATGGCGAGCTGCGAGAGCTGCAAAGGCAGCGGCGCGCGGCCGGGAACGGCACCCACCACCTGCCCGTCGTGCCGCGGCGCGGGCCAGGTGCGCGTCTCGCAGGGCCCGTTCTCGATCGCGCAGACCTGCCCGCGCTGCCACGGCTCGGGCAGCATCATTCCGCACCCCTGCGCGCAATGCTCGGGCAGCGGCCGCATCAAGCTGCAGAAAACCCTCTCAGTGAGAATTCCCGCCGGCGTCGACGAAGGCGATCGCGTGCGGCTCTCCGGCGAGGGCGAGCCCGGCGTCAACGGCGGTCCTGCGGGCGATCTCTACGTGCAGGTGCACATCAAGCCGCACGCGGTGTTCACGCGCGACCACGACGACCTGCACTGCGAGATGCCGATCTCGATCACCAGCGCCGCGCTCGGCGGCGAGATCGCCATCCCGACGCTGGACGGCTCCGCGAAAATTCGCGTGCCCGCGGAAACCCAAAGCGGCAAGACCTTCCGCCTCAAGGGCAAGGGCGTGAAAGGCGTGAGGAGCCAGGCGGCCGGCGATCTTTTCTGCCACGTGGTGGTCGAGACGCCGGTGCAGCTCACGCAGCGCCAGCGCGAGATCCTGCGCGAGTTCGAGTCGATCAGCCAGCAGGACAGCGCGCGCCACAACCCGCGCGCCAAAGGCTGGTTCGATAAAGTTAAGGAATTCTTCGAGAGCTAGACGCCTGCCGCTACACGCCTAAGGTGCGCCGCAGGAAGGCGAGCGGCTTGCGCAGCAGGTAGTAGCCGAGCGAGACGCGATCGGCATAGATCTTGGCGGTGCCGCGCAGGCCGATGCGCGGCAGCCCCTGCCCCGGCACCAGCTGGGCATGCACCACATACGCCAGCGTGCCGTCGGGCGCGATGGTCGCCTCGTAGCTCGAGCGCTCGATCCTGGCCTGCAGCGGCGACAGCGGATCGACGTGCAGCAGCAGGTTCACTTCCGACCCCTTCTCGAGCTCCACCGCGTCTTCGGGCGGAACGTAGATGGTCACGTCGATGATCGATGGATCGGCGATCATCATGATGCGCTCGCCCACCTGCACCGGCCGTCCGAGCCACTCCTCCTGGCTGGCAAAAACCGCGACGCCGCCCTGCGGCGCCGTGAGCTTCGACTTCTCGAGCAGCTCGGTCAGGTAGACCACCTCCGCCTGCTTCTCCTGCGTGCGGGCGTTCAGCACCTGCAGCTCGAAGCGGCTCGCTTCGTCGCTGAATGACTTGAAGATGGCGCGCTGCAGGTCGGCGCGCGCGATGTCGAGCGCGCGCGAGGCGAGCTCGAGCCGGTTCCTGAGGCCGGTATCGTCCAGCACCACCAGCACCTCGTCGGCCTTCACGATCTGGTTGGGCTTGACCAGCACCTCGCGCACCGCGCCGTCGAGCGGCGAGGTCACGGGGATCGGCCGCGCGGAGGTGATCTCGGCCGGCGCGAGCACGCTCAGGCGCACCGGTATCAGCCCTGCCAGCACCACCAGGATGGCGCCGACCGCGAGCTGTCGCCAGGTCTTGCGGCTCTTCAGCCAGCGCTTGATGCCGCTGCGCTCGCTGCGCCAGGCCCACAGCGCGAATCCGGTGGAGCCCGCGATCCATTCCGCCACGGCACGCTCGGCATCCGAGAACGGCTCGGCACGGAAGAACAGCATCCCGCCCAGCGCCACCGCGTTCGGCCCGCGCAGCGGGCAATGCATGAGATAAGCCGGGACCCATTCGCTGCCATCGTGGACCACCGCCTCGGGCAGCTCGGCGGTCGTGAAGCTCTGCGGCTTCTCGAACGGATCGGGAGTGATGGCGCGCAGCAGGCGAACCAGCCACTGCTGATAGGGGCTGTCGCCGGAGACATCGGCGAGACCCGAGGCGGCGGCGATCAGCGGCCGCCCAAAGACATCCTGCCGCCACAGCACGGCCTGGTCGAAGCGCAACGCCGAGGAGGCGTCGTTGACCGCGCGGAAGGCGACCTCGCGGTTCGAGCCCGCGGACTGCAGGCGCCGCTCGAGCTGCAGCAGCGCGAGCGCGGAATCGGGGGTGTCGCTCACGTCTAGGGGTTCGACGGCGGTTCGAACACCGCCGTACCCACCGTGCCGGGCAGCAGCCGTCCTTCGCCCTTCTCGATCAGCGCCTCGACCTCGAGCTGCTGGCTCACGCCGTCGACGCGCGAATTCATCTTCGAAATGCGCGCCTCGTAGACCTGCCCGGTCTCCTTGATGCTGATGCTCAGCGGCGTCCCGGTGCGCAGCCACGCCACCCACGCCGCCGGCACGAACATCTGCGCCTTGAGCGAGCTGGTATTGACGAGGTCGATCAGCGGATGGCCCGCGGCCACGCTCTCGGAGGGCTTGACGCGCAGGCGCGCCACACTGCCGGCGAACGGCGCGTCCACCTTGCAATAGGCGAGCTGTGATTCGCGGAAGCTGAGCTGGCTGCGCGCCTTGTCGGCGGCCGCCGCGGCGACCTTGACGTCGAGCTCGCCCGCGGCGCCGAGCGCCTGCAGCCGCATGCGGGCGAGATGCGTCTCGCGCGCGGCGCGCAGCTCCGCGGCCGCGCTATCGAGCTGCGCCTGCTGCTCAGAGCAGTCGAACTCGATGAGATGGGCGCCCTTCTTGAACTGGTCGCCCAGGCCGACGGCGATGCTGCGGATCCTGCCCGCCATCTGGCTCGACAGCGTGCTCTCCTCGATCGGGGTGATCAGCGCCGGAACCTCCATTTTCGCGGGCGGCTTGGCCGGTGCTTTAGGCGCCTGCGCATGCGCGGCGCCGACGATTGCCACCAGGATCACGGCGCTCGCTTTCATTCGGTGACGAGCTCCGCTTCGAGGCGCAGTCCCAGCCGGCCGCCATTGAAATCCGGCGCCGCGGACTTGCCGACCATCGCCTGCGCCACGGCCTTGCCGGAGGTGCGCAGGCTTTGCGCCGCCCGCAGCGCGGGCCGCACGATCCTGACCGCGGAGAGCTCGCCGATGACGCGATACGCCGCACCCTCGCCGAGCACGCGCCACTGCTCGTCGTCCACCGGCTCGCTCAGACTGGTCTTGAATTCCCGCAGCAGCGTGGCGCCGCCCGGGCCGGGCCGCGCGATGATCGCCACCCGCGCGGTGCGCCGTCCGTCGTTCGGCTGGTCGAGGTAGAGCTGCATCTGCAACTGCACGTCGGCCGGTGCGCCGGCCGCCGCGGTCATGCCCGCGCTCGAGAGCACGCGCTCGACGCCCTGGCGCAGCAGGCTCGCGATGCGCGGCGTCGTGCCAGCGACCTCGGTCACGGCAGCCGACGGCCGCGGCGCCGCCGAGCGCGGCGCGAAGCTCGCGCGCTCGAGTGCGGTGAACCGCATCTCCACCAGCTCGGACAGCTCGGCGACGGCCTTGACTTCGTCCTCCTGCGGCACCGCGTCGTAGCCGACCGAGTTGAACAGGCGCGCGATGCCGGCCTGCACGTTGGCATAAGCCAGGTCGCGATTGATGTGGCTCGCCATGGCGCGGGCGCGGGCGCGGATCAGCTCGATCTCGCTGTCAATGCCGACTTTCTCGCCGGCGGCGAGGTGCTGCACGATCAGGTCGTCGTCGCGCGCCGCCTCGTCCCAGATGAGGAACTCGTCGGCCACCAGCGCATAGCGCACCGCTGCGAGGCGCGTCTGCGCGAGGACTGCCATGGCCATCGCCTGGCGACGTGCCTCGTCGGCGCGGCGCTGCGCTTCCTCGGAGCGGTTGAGCGCCGGCAGCGAGAATATCTTCACCAGGTTGAAAGCGACGTTGACGCCCGCCGAGGTCCAGGTGTTGTTGAGGAGGAAGCGGTTGCTGTCGTAGTTGTGCCCGAGATCGAGGTTGAGACCCGGTAGCAGCCCGACCAACGCCTTGCGCGCCTCGTCGGCCGAGATGCGCGAGCGGTAGCCTTCCTCCGCCATCTCGGGCCGCATCTGCAGCGCGAGCGTCTCGAGCTTCTCGACGTCGGCGGTGAGATCCGGCACCAGCCGCGCGTCGCCCTCCACGGTGGCCACGCGCAGCTCCCTTCCGGGCGGCGCGTTGACCAAAACCGCGAGGTCGATCTTGGCCTGCGCGAGATCGTTTCGCCGAAAGGCGATCTGCTGGCTGAGATCGAGCAGCGCGCGGCGCAGGGTGGCCGTCTGCACCGGCGGCAGGAGCTTGCGCGCCTCGATGAAGCGGGTCTTGTCGATGGCCTGGTCGACCTCGGCAAGCAGGCGGTCGGCCGCGGGCAGGAGGCGCTCCGCCGCCTCGGCGCGCCACCAGGCGACGCGCACGTCATGCAGCAGCGTCTGCACCGCCTTGCGGCGGCGCTCCGCCGCGATCAGCTTCTGGTCGGAGAGCTGGCGGGCGCGGTAATAGCTGACGCCGAAATCGAGCAGGTTCCAGGCAAAGCCTACGCTCGCCGTGGTGCGCGTCCTCTCCACCGAGGCGGACGGCGTGGTGGCGATGGTGCCGTCCGGGGTGAAGCCGAAGCCGAAGGTATCGTTGCTGCGCGTGCTGTAGCCCGCACTTGCGGTCAGCTTGGGCAGCAGGTCGAACTGCGCCACATCGAGCTGCGCCGCCGCGGCGGCTTCCTCCATGCGGCGCTGGCGGTGCTCGGCCTGGTACTTGATGGCGCGCGCGGTCGCCTCCGACAGGCGCAACGGGCGCTCGATCGGCTCCTGCCCTTCAAACAGATTGCGCTGCGCATCGGCCGCCAAACGCTCGCGCTGCGCCGCATCGAGCGGACGAGTAAGGACGGCGCAACCGCCGAGCAACACGACCAGCGCGGCGGCAAGAGGCGGTCCGGCAAGGTGCAACAGCATGTTTCGCATGACCATGTTCTCGTTCTTATGCTCCGCTGCGCGGACAGCGGGCCCATGGTCCCATCTTAGCGGAGCCACAAAAAGCTGCTCGCGGCCCGGGCGAGCCGTCTTCAGCGCTCCTCGCGCCCGCGCGCAATGCGCTCGAGCAGCGGATCCTTCGCCTTCGCGGCGCGCACCTGCTCGCTGAACGACGCGGCGCTGTGCTTGTCCGCATGCGCCGGCGTGCCTTTGGCGGGGGACTCGCGTGGCGGCGCCTGGCGGGCGGCCTCCAGGCGGGCCTTCTCGGCCTCTTTCTTGTCGACGTCCATGCCCAGCACGAGCGTGTCCGGATCCGGGCGCGGCGCCGCTTCGCTCGCCTGCGAGGCGCCGAATTGGAGCGCGAACAAGGCGTGCGCCTCGCGCCCCTCGGTGTCGCGCGCGATCACCTCGACTTCCACCGTGCCCTGCTCCAGTCCGGGAGGGCTGCCGATGAACTCGCCCCGCAGGCTCTCGAACTTGAGCCAGGCCGGAAGCGGCGCGCCGTTCGCGAGCCGCGCTTGCAGCATCACCATGGCCTGCGGATCGGTATGCGCGAAGGCATCTCGCGGCACGAGCAGCGGCGCGCGAGCGTCGTCCAGAACCTGCATATCGGGAATGCCGCGATACACGAACAGGCGCTGCCCGCCGCCGAGGAACTTGCTCAGTTCGTCCAGATCGCTGACGCGGATGATTCCGGCCTGCGCCGGGAGGAGCCGCACAATCGGGAACCCGCCGACGACGCTCGATTTGTCGGCGTCCGCCGAGACCAGGCTGCTGTCGGGCCACTGTACGGACGGCACCGTGGGCTGCCCTCCCAGATTCGAAGCGGCGACGGCGCTGTCCACCGGCAGGCCTAGCGGTATCGCCGCGGCGGGCCGCGCAATGGCAGCCGCCGGTTCCGGCGCCGGCACGAAAGCGGGTGCTGCGACTGGCGAGGGCGCGCTCGCCGTGGTCCCCGCCGACAGGCCCACCGGAGCCTGCGGCATGGTCTGCGAAGAGAGCACCGCGTTGTCGTCGGTACCCAGGATGGTCACCTGCACCGTGGTCGTCGTGCCATCGGTCGAGGCCACGGTGAAGGTATCCGACACCGATTGCCCGACGTTGAGGCTGTCGAACGCGCTGTTGGCGGTGTAGGTCCAGGCGCCGTTCGCGGCGATGGAGAACGTGCCGTTCGCACCGGCCACATTTGTCTGCGGCACGAAAGCCTGCGCGCTGTCGACGTCGACCACGGTCAGCGTTCCGCCCGTCGTCAGCGGCGCGTCGGTCTCGTCCAGGTCGACTGTCGCGGAGCTCAGCACCGCGGCGTCGTTCGTCCCGGTGACGGTGACCTGCACGGTGCTCGTCGTGCCATCGGCCGCGGCGACCGTGAACGTGTCGGAGACCGACTGCCCGACGTTCAGATTGTCGAAGGCGCTATTCGCCGTGTAGGTCCACGAGCCATTCGCGGCGATGGAGAACGTGCCGTTCGCGCCGGCAACGTTGGCCTGCGCCACGAAGGCCTGCGCATTGTCGACGTCGGAGACGGTCAGCGTGCCGCCGGTCGTCAGCGGCGCATTCGTCTCGGCGAGGACGACCGTTGCCGAGCTCACCACTGCCGCGTCGTTGGTTCCGTTGATCGTCACTTGCACCGTGCTCGTGGTGCCGTCTGCCGATGCCACCGTGAAGGTATCGGACAGGGACTGGCCGACGTTGAGGTTGTCGAACGCACTGCTGGCGGTGTAGGTCCAGGCGCCACTGGCCGCGATCGAGAACGTGCCGTACGCGCCGGCCACGCTGGCCTGTGGCACGAACGTCTGCGCGCTGTCCACGTCCGATACCGTCAGCGTGCCTCCCGTGGTCAGCGCCGCGTTGGTCTCGGACAGCGCGACCGTTGCGGAGCTCAGCACCGCCGCGTCGTTCGTGCCATTGATCGTCACCTGCACCGTGCTGGTCGTGCCATCGGCGGAGGCAACCGTGAACGTGTCCGATACCGATTGGCCGACGTTCAGGTTGTCGAAGGCGCTGTTGGCCGTGTAGGTCCAGGAGCCATTGATGGCAATCGAGAACGTGCCATTCGCGCCTGCGACATTGGTCTGCGGCACGAAGGTCTGCAGATCGTCGACGTCGGAGACGGTCAGTATGCCGCCCGTGGTCAGCGGCGCATTGCTCTCCGCCACCGATACCGTCGCCGAGCTCACCACCGCCGCGTCGTTGGTGCCGTTGATGGTGACCTGCACGGTGCTCGTCGTACCGTCGGCCGAAGCCACGGTGAACGTGTCCGAGACCGACTGGCCGACGTTGAGGTTGTCGAAGGCGCTGTTGGCCGCGTAGGTCCACGTGCCGTCCGCCGCGATGGAGAAGACGCCGTACGCGCCGGCGACATTCGTCTGCGGCACGAAGGTCAGCGCATTGTCGACGTCGGACACCGTCAAGGTCCCGCCGGTGGTCAGCGGCGCATTGGTCTCTGCCAGGGCGACCGTCGCGGAGCTCAGCACCGCCGCGTCGTTCGTGCCATTGATCGTCACCTGCACCGTGCTGGTCGTGCCGTCGGAGGAGGCAACGGTGAATGTGTCCGAAACCGACTGGCCGACATTCAGATTGTCGAAGGCGCTGTTGGCCGTATAGGTCCAGGCGCCGTTGGCCGCGATCGAGAAACTGCCGTTCGCGCCGGCGATGTTGGTCTGCGGCACAAAGCTCTGCGCGTCATCGACATCGGAAACCGTGAGCGTTCCGCCGCTCGTCAGCGGCGCATTGGTCTCCGCCAGTGCAACGGTCGCTGAGCTCAGCACTGCCGCATCATTGGTCCCGTTGATCGTCACCTGCACGGTGCTCGTGGTGCCGTCGGCGGAGGCTACGGTGAACGTGTCGGATACCGATTGCCCGACGTTCAGGCCGTCAAACGCGCTGTTGGCCGTATAGGTCCAGGTGCCGTCCGCCGCGATCGAGAAGATGCCGTTGGCGCCGGCGACATTCGTCTGCGGCACGAAGCTCAGCGCATTGTCGACGTCGGACACCGTCAAGCTCCCGCCGGTGGTGAGCGGTGCATTGGTCTCTGCCAGGGCCACCGTCGCGGAGCTCAGCACCGCCGCGTCATTGGTCCCGTTGATCGACACCTGCACGGTGCTGCTGGTGCCGTCGGCGGAAGCCACGGTGAACGTGTCGGACACCGATTGGCCGACGTTCAGGCTGTCGAATGCACTGTTCGCCACATAGGTCCAGGCGCCATTCGCCGCGATCGAGAACGTGCCGTTCGCGCCCGCCACGTTCGTCTGCGCGACGAACGTCTGCGCGCTGTCGACGTCCGCGACCGTGAGCGTGCCGCCAGTGCTCAACGCCGCGTTGGTCTCAGAAAGTGCCACGGTTGCAGAGCTCAGAACCGCGGCGTCGTTGGTCCCGTTAATGGTGACCTGCACCGTGCTGGTGGTACCGTCGGCCGAGGCCACGGTGAACGTGTCCGAGACCGATTGGCCGACGTTCAGGCTGTCGAACGCGCTGTTGGCGGTGTAGGTCCAGATGCCGTTGGCCGCGATGGAGAACGTGCCGTTCGCGCCGGCGACGTTGGTCTGCGGCACGAAGCTCTGTGCGCTGTCCACGTCCGACACGGTGAGCGTGCCACCAGTCGTCAGCGGCGCATTGGTCTCCGATAGCGCCACGGTGGCCGACGAGAGCACGGCGGCATCGTTCGTGCCGTTGATGGTGACCTGCACCGTGCTGGTCGTGCCATCGGCCGACGCCACCGTGAAGGTGTCCGATACCAACTGGCCGACGTTGAGGTTGTCGAACGCGCTGTTGGCGGTGTAGGTCCAGGCGCCATTGGCGGCGATGGAGAACGTGCCGTTCGTACCGGCCACGTTTGTCCGCGGCGCAAAGGTCTGCGGGCTGTCGACGTCCGATACCGTGAGCGTTCCACCAGTGCTCAGCGGTGCGTTGGTCTCCGCCAGCGCGACGGTTGCGGAGCTCAGCACCGCGGCGTCATTGGTACCGTTGATCGTGACCTGCACCGTGCCCGTGGTGCCGTCAGCCGAAGCCACGGTGAACGTGTCCGACACCGACTGGCCAACGTTCAGGCTGTCGAATGCGCTGTTCGCGGTATAGGTCCACGCACCGTTGGCGGCGATGGAGAACGTGCCGTTGGCGCCAGCGACGTTGGTCTGCGGCACGAAAGTCTGGGCGCTGTCGACGTCCGAGACGGTCAGCGTGCCGCCCGTGCTCAGCACCGCGTTGGTCTCGGACAGCGCCACGGTGGCCGATGACACGACCGCCGCATCGTTCGTCCCGTTGATGGTGACCTGCACGGTGCTGGTGGTGCCATCGGCTGACGCCACCGTGAACGTGTCCGATACCGACTGGCCGACGTTCAGGTTGTCGAACGCGCTATTGGCGGTATAGATCCAGGCGCCGTTCGCGGCGATGGAGAACGTCCCATTGCTGCCGGCGACATTCGTCTGCGGCACAAAGGTCTGTGCGCTATCGACGTCGCTGACGGTCAGCGTGCCGCCGGTCGTCAGCGGCGCATCGGCTTCATTCAGTGTGACCGCAGTGCTCGAGAGCACGGCGGCGTCGTTGGTGCCGTTGATCGTCACCTGTACGGTGCTCGTGGTGCCATCGGCGGAAGCCACCGTGAACGTATCCGATACCGACTGGCCGACGTTGAGGTTGTCGAACGCGCTGTTGGCGGTGTAGGTCCAGGCGCCATTGGCGGCGATGGAGAACATGCCGTTCGTCCCGGCCACATTCGTCTGCGGCACAAAGGTCTGCGGACTGTCGACGTCGCTGACGCTCAGGCTGCCGGAGCTCGTCAGTGCCGAGTTGGTCTCCGCGAGCGACACGCTCGCGGAGCTGAGCACGGCAGCGTCATTCGTGCCGTTGATCGTGACCTGTACCGTGCTGGTCGTGCCGTCGGCGGAGGCCACCGTAAAGGTGTCCGAGACCGATTGGCCGACGTTGAGGTTGTCGAAAGCGCTGTTGGCGACGTAGGTCCAGGCGCCATTCACCGCGATCGAGAACGTGCCGTTCGCTCCCGCCACGTTGCTTTGCGCGACGAACGTCAGCGGGTTG
>Ga0209647_1001494_pt1 | contig 19799 bp, 15 predicted proteins | sample GraSoi_2013_60cm_FD_185827 | JGI IMG/M metagenome (GOLD analysis project Ga0209647, IMG submission 185827) | Grasslands soil microbial communities from the Angelo Coastal Reserve, California, USA - Sample 9_17_2013_60cm (SPAdes) (version 2) | ecosystem: Environmental > Terrestrial > Soil >... | reverse complement strand
AAATCGAAGCCGTGCGCACGCGCACCAGCACTTCCGCGGGACCAATCGCCGGTACCGGCGCATTTTCAAACGAAAGCCCGCGCGCAGGCTGCATCTTGCGCAAAGCTTTCATCGTCGATGGCATGGAGAGTCGGCTCCCGGTAGGACAATCGCGATGGTAGCACACCGCTGCCACACCGGCACTTCACGCCGCAATATCGACTCTACTTCACGCCGCGCCATCGACTCTGTTGTAGCGGCGCAGCATGCTGCGCAAGCCCATCAGCTACTTGACCCGTTCCACGACCCCGATTTTCTCCAACGCTTGTAGATACTCCGCCACCATCTCGAACGGCACCGGCCCATACTCCGCCGAGACCGCATCGCGAATGCCCTGCGCTTTCCGCTTTCCATCCGCGAAGTTCAGCACTTCATACGCGTACTCTTCCCCGCTGCCCCACAATCCTTCGTAACTCAGCAGCTTCGGCGTCGCGAGGCCCGCCGCTTTCGCATGTTCCGCAAAATAGTCATACCCGAACACCGCCAGCGGCCCCTTCGGCTCCGCTTTCCGTTTGTAAACCACCGCGCGTTCCGGCAATCGGCCCGCTGGCCCTTCGCACCCGACTCCCATGTCCGTAATCACGCTTGCCAGCGATTGACCCGTGAACTTCTTCGTTGAATCTGCGGCCGCCTTTTCGTACGCAATCCGCCCGTCATGATCGAGACATACCTCGTCGAACCCTAACTTCCACACGCGCGAATCCGCTTGTGACTTCCGTAGCTCATACCCCTGCAAAATCGCCGTTCTCAGCCACACTTCTTCCTGCCCAAGGCGCGCCAGAAAATACCCGCTCGCGGCGCCGATAAACGCCGCTCTCTTCAGCTTCGTCGGGTCGATATTTGCCGCCGAATCAAAATTCGTATGGATATACCGGTCCGGCCAATCATTCATGTAGATCGCCGGTATCCCGAACGACGAATCCTGATAGACATCGTGGTCGCTTCCCATGGTGAAAGCGCTGAATTGCGCCTGCAGCGGCTCCTTACCGCCCTCCGGCGCAACCAACGGGTAGTCCGCGCTCCCGGTAGCCGCAAACTTATACGACTCCTCGTTCACAAATTCGGCAAATGCCTGTGCCACGTCATGCACAAAGCTCGGCAAGCTCCTCGGCCCATGTGTCACGTGGAACACTGCCTTCGTCGCCGGCCCTCCGCCGACCATGTCCATATGCACGACGGCTTTGATCCGCCCCGCAAACTCTGGCTTCCCATTTAGCAGCACCAGCGTCCCCTCAATCTCCGGCGGCCAGAAGAACCGAATGGTCCGCGCCGGCCGCGCCAGTTTCCCTTCCGCAATCAGTTTTTGCAGCGTCCGCGCCACCTCCAAAATCGTCACGCACCCGCTGGCATTGTCATTCGCTCCCGGCCGCTGATGATCCAGGTGGCAGCTAAACGCGATCTCCTCGTCCTTCAATTTCGCGTCCGCACCCGGAATCGTCGCCGTCACCACTTCGTAGTTGCTCGCGTGCTGCCCCGCCTTGACCACCGCATGCAGCCGAATCGTTTCGCCGTGCCCCAGCCGCTCGCGCAAACCCCGCGCCGTCTTCAACGACACCATGAACCCAAACGTCTTGTGCGCCGAAAACGTCTCCAGATGCCCCCACCGAATCAAATTCTCATCCTCGCCCCACCAAGCCGTCTTCTGATTCTGGGCATAGCTCACAATCCCCGCCGCGCCAAATTTTCCCACCGCCAAATCCTCCACCGCCCCGGGATGCGCTCCCACCAAAACAATCTTCCCTTTCACGCTCTTCCCGGCGTAATCCGCCTCTTTGGTCCCATCACCCACATCCACCAATTCCGCCGTAACATCCGCCGACTCGCTGTCCTCCGCCAAAACAATCGGCATAGCGCGATAACTAGCAATCTTTACGCTAGTCTCCGCGCTTTTCTCCTTTACCTCCTTTACGTCCCTCGCCTTCTTTACTTCCTCTAATTCCCCTTCCTCCGCGTCCCACCCCGGACGCGACCTCTGTGTGCCGTAGAAAATCTTTCCGTCCGCAGGAAACTTCAAAATCGCCACATCGCTCAATCCATAAGCCCGCGCCCGCTCCGCCACCAATTCCGCCGCCGCATGAAATCCCGTCGACCCGCGCTGCCGGTGCAATCGCGCAAGCCCCTCCAGGTTCCGCTTAGCCGTCTCCCCGCTAAGTTCATCCGCCAGCGCCGCCACCTCCTTCTCCGGCAGCAACGGTGTGCGCTGTTGCGCCATCAACGGTCCCGCCACGCCCAAACCCACGGTCACAACAATTGCACCGACCTTCATCGTCCCTCCCATTTTGGAGTGCGGCGGTCTTGTTTACCCTGATCTGGGAAGGGCCGCCGCTTTCACGGACAGCCCACCCAGCCTAACCCCGCGAAACACTACCACACCCGCCCAATCACCCTCCCGTGGCACAGCGATTTTTGGCTGTGCGTCTTTTGCCATCATCCGTACTCTTCCCTTCCTCTCTGAGTCCTCTGTGCCTCTGCGGTGAAATCCCGGTTTTGTCTTCCCGCCTCTGCTATCATCCCCGCCCATGGCCCTCCCCCAGCGCCTCCAGGAAATCCGCGACGGCTTCGAGCGGCCCTTCTGGGTCGCGAACATCAGCGAAATCTTCGAGCGCCTTTCCTACTACGGCGCCTTTTCCTCGCTCGCGCTGTACCTCCATGAAAAGCTCAATTTCTCCACCGAGCAAACCGGCACCCTGGCCGGCATTTTCGGCGGGGCCGTCTGGTTTCTAGCCATCTTCGGCGGCACCGTCGCGGACTGGCTGGGATTTCGCCGAGCCCTTTCACTCGCCTACCTCATCCTGAGCGGAGCTTATTTCCTTCTAGGCTCAATCGGCTCACCTTGGCTGAGCCCCATCCGCAATGCCATGCCGCTGGGACTGTTCGTCGCCATCGTGCTCCTTTTGCCCGCGTTGGGAATTTCGCTGGTCAAGCCTAGCGTTGTCGGCACCACCGCCCGCGCGTCCAAGGAAAATGTTCGCTCGATCGGATATTCCATCTACTACACCATGGTCAACATCGGCGGCACCATCGGGCCGGTGATCGCCGATTGGGCACACGCAAAATTGGGCGTGGAAAATGTCTTTCGCATCGCCGCCCTCAGCGTCTTTGCCATGGTCTTCTTCGTCCTGCTCTTTTTCCGAGAACCCAAGGCGCAAGCCGCGGCACTGCCGCCTCCATCGCTCGCGGTCACCGCGAAAAACTTTCTCACCGTGCTTTCCAATCCCAAATTCATGCTGTTTCTGTTGATCTTCACCGGCTACTGGATCGTTTTCTGGCAGCAGTTCACCTTGCTACCCGGCTACATCCACAACTTCATTGACCCCAACGCCCGCGTCGAACGCGTCCTGAGCATCGACGCCGCCGTCGTCATTTGTTTCACTCTGGCCTGGAATCACCTCATTCGAAAGATCCCGCCCTTTCGCGCCGTGATTCTAGGCACCCTCGTGTCCGCTCTGTCCTGGCTGGTCCTTGCATTGTGGTCCAGCTACTGGGGAGCCGTGCTCTCCATTTTCATTCTCGCCCTCGGCGAAATCACCCAAGCGCCGAAGTACTACGAATATATTTCCAAGCTCGCGCCCGCTGAACAGCAAGGCACCTACATGGGATTTGCCTTTCTCCCCATCGGCCTCGGTTCGCTCGCTGGCGGATGGTTCGGCGGAGCCATGCTGCATCACTTCGGCGAGCTGCAGCACCACCCCGAGCGCGCGTGGTACGCCATCACCGGAGTCGGTGTCCTCACTACCGTTTTGTTATGGATTTACGACCGAATAGTAAAACCTGAAGCGCAAAACCGCTAGCGCCGCGATCTTGTTTTCCCTGCTTGCCTCGCGCATTGACGGGAGCTTCGAAAGCTGGCGCGCGAAGTCATACCCTTCGCGCCGCCTACCTCATAAACTTTCCCAATTCTTTGTTTGGCTGAAAACTGATGGCTGAGAGCTGTCGGCCCGACTCAATTCACCATCCGCCGCAGCGATTCCAGCGCCTGACGGGCCGCGGAATAGCGCGGTTCCACGTGCAGCGCTTCCTGGAAGCAGCGCATCGCGCGCGCATACATTTCTTTTCCGAGGTAAGCGCGGCCCAAATTGTAGTGCGGGAAATGGCGCGGCTCGTAGCGTCGCGCCTCGGTGGCCCGCTCCAGCCAGGGAATCGCTTCTTCGAAGCGGCCCAACTCGATCAGGTATGCCCCAATATCGTTGTAGGGATTGCCAAACTCCGGATCGATTTCAATGGCGCGCTTGCATTCCGTGATGGCTTCATCGAGCTTGCCTTGAAAATGATACGTCCAGCCCAAAAACGTGTGCGCCTCCGCGGTGGGATACAGCTCCAACGACGATTGGTATAGTTCCACCGCGCGATCGTAATCGCCTTCCATTTGGGCTTGGTACGCATCCTGCAGAACTTCCCATGCGCGCGTCAGGGTTTCCCGGCTCATGTCCGCGATTTTTAGCACACGCTCTGGGGCGCGTCAAAAGTACGAAGGTCTCGGCCGTGCTAGGACCGAACCTGTCCTTTGTGCCGGGTCGTGGTAGAATTCCGGCCGCTAAACATGGAAAATGGAACCGGGACTATTCGTGCGAGCAGATTTTATCTGCAAAAGAGCAGGGGGAAAAGTGAACCGCAATTTTCTAATTCTTGGGACAGCAGCGCTGGCAGTTGCCGGAGCCGTATTCGCGCAGGATCCGCCGGCCGCGAAGAAGTCCGCAAAAAAATCGAGCAACGGCGATGCCGCCGCGGTCGCGCGCGGCAAGGAGATCTTTGAGAAAAAATGCGCCATTTGCCACTACGCCGAAACGGACCAAAAAAAGATCGGGCCGGGACTGAAGGGCCTTTCCAAGCGCGGAACATTTACAGTGAACAACAACAAAGTCACCGATGAAACGCTAAAGACCTGGATCGAAAATGGCGACACGCTGATGCCGCCGTTTAAAGATGTGCTGGATCCCGCGCAAATCAAAGATGTGATCGCCTACGTGAAAACCCTCTAGCCTCGCCGGGGTCGCCTTCTGCATTTTCACAGCGCGCCGCGTTGTGTATTTCAAAGAGCGCTCTGATCTTGGGGACTGCGTTTTTCATCGCTAAAAAAGTTCTTGGTTGCGCTGGCCTGGATGCCGCGCAACCAAGAGATAAACTCGACTGAGACACCTGCCCGCGACCTGGCGCCAGCGAACCTTGGCTGCGCCGCACCCTTGCGGCGCGATTCGATTCCAGCGCTGTTTTCGGGCCCTACACTTTTCCTGCCGCGAAAACTACTTCAATACGGAGTCTTTGAACGCTTTTGCCGCGCGCAGACGCACCACCGTCTTGGCCTTGATCTTGATGGCCTCGCCGGTTTGCGGGTTGCGGCCCATGCGCGCCTTGCGGTGCGCTTTGACGGCGCGGCCGATGTTCGGAATCACAAATTTTCCCGCCGGGCCCTTGCATTCCTTCACCGCGAGTTTGAATAGCTCTTCAAAAAAGAGCACCGCGACTTTCTTTGGAGTGCCACACTTCTCCGCGAGATGCGACACGACTTTCGTTTTGCTCATTGGCTTGGCTGCCATCTTAGTATTCTTATCCTCCTGATTTTTTCGTGATCCTCGAGGTACGTGAGGCCAGCCGCGGACTCTCCCCTTTGCTCGCACCGAAAATCCGGGCCGCTGGGCACTATAGCCAAGGCTTTTTGAGAACGCAAGCGAAAACCCGCGAAAAACGCTGGAAAAACGCGTATTTTTTACGATTGGCCGCCAAAACCCCGCAAAAATGCGGGTTTTCCACATGCAGGCGGCGAACGCATAGGCTCGCGACCCTATTCCCGCAGCGGCTAAATGCTGGCCAGATGCTTGCGCTGGGAGGCGGCGTACGCGCTGAGCGCGACATTTGCGCTGATGAACGCCGCTCATGAGGTTCCGAGATCCGAGTAGAAGTTGGCGATGGCTTTGATCCCGCCGAAATAATTTTCCAGGGCGATGTGCTCGTCGGGCGCGTGGGCATTCTCATCGGGGAGGCCGAAGCCGAGGAGGACGCAGGGAACCTTGAAGGTATCGTACATCTGGGTGACGAAAGGAATGGAGCCGCCCTCGCGGATGAAGACCGCTTTTTTACCGAAGCCTTTCTGCAGCGCGACTTGCGCCTTGGCGAAGATGGGATCGTTAAATGGCGCAGCCCAGGGTTTGCCGGAGCTGAGAAGCTCGAATTTGCAGGTAACTGCGTTCGGCAAGAGTTTGCGAACGTGTTTTTCGACCATCTTGGCGATTTTTTGCGGATCCTGGTTGGGCACGAGCCGGGTGGAAAACTTTGCGCAGGCCTTGGAAGGAATTACGGTTTTGGCGCCTTCGCCCGTGTAGCCGCCCCAAATGCCGTTGAGTTCGAGCGTGGGGCGGGTCCAGAGTTGTTCGACGATGGAGAATCCCTTTTCGCCTACGTAACCGGGCGCGCCTACCGCTTTCTCAAAATCCTTTTTCTTCCACGGCAGGGCATTGAGAGCTCTGCGTTCTGCGCTGCCGAGCTTCGCGACGTCATCGTAGAAGCCGGGCACGGCGATGCGAAAATTCTTGTCGTGCAGCTTGGCAAAGAGCTCGGTCAGGATCGTGAGTGGGTTCGGCACGGCGCCGCCGTACACACCTGAATGCAGATCGCGGGCGGGACCGGTCAATTCGATTTGGTAGTAATTCAGTCCGCGCAAACCGTAGGTGATGGATGGCACGCCTTTGGCGAGCATGGAAGTGTCGGAGACGACCAGCGCGTCGGCTTTGAGTTTTTCTTTATTCTTCTGCACGTAATCCCAGAGGCTGACGCTGCCGACTTCTTCTTCGCCCTCGATCAGGACTTTGACGTTGATGGGGAATTTGCCGTTCACGTTTTGCAGGGATTCGAGCGCCTTCATGTGAATGTGGACTTGTCCCTTGTCGTCGGCGGTGCCGCGGCCGAAGAGATTGCCTTCTCGCACCGTGGGTTCAAAGGCTGGCGAGGTCCAGAGATCGAGCGGCTCGGCGGGCTGCACGTCGTAGTGTCCGTAAAAAAGAATGGTGGGCTTGCCGGGCGCTTCGAGGGATTCGGCGTAGACCAACGGGTGCATGTTGGTGGGAACGATTTCGACTTTCTTGAATCCGGCGGCGCGCAGTTTTTCGGAGACCCAGCGCGCGGCGCGCTCAATGTCGGGCTTGTGTTCGCTCTTGGCGCTGACGCTGGGGATGCGCAGAAATTCGCAGAGCTCGGCGAGGTGTTGTTCGTGGCGATCTTCGATGAAATCAGCAAGCTTCATAGGCGATCATTCTAGGTCCGGCGACGGCTTGGGCACAAGCAAACCAAAATGGGAAAAAGCGCAACACAGAGGGCGCAGAGATCGGAGCACCCTTCGAGGGCTCAGGGTAAACAGAGGTCACAGGGGTACCACCCCCGTGGCGATAGAAAGAGTGTGGAAGCTGTTGAAAATAGGAGGGATAGCTGCGCGCCGTTGCGCGAAAGAGTGCGCAACTGCATGAAACCGCTGGAGTTGCAGGGATGTGATAGGAAGCAAAGGAGTTGGTGTGCAGGGGAGTCCCGTAGAGGCATCTCCGGCGGGGGGAGTCTTCGTCGACTCCCGCTGAGAGTCCAAGGGTCGCACCGGGATGCAAGAGACATACCCACCCCCCCGGCATTTTGACAAAAGAGTGTGCAAGCTGTTGAAAACAAAGGATCGGAGTTGCAAAAAGAGCGGCAAGAGAGTTCAAGAGCGCGCAATAGCATGAAACGGCGTGACTTACGCAGCGGGGCTGGCCGGAAAGATCGAAACGTTGCGAAAACACACCGGGTTGCGGGGAAAAGGAGAGGCGAAACGGGGACACTGTCAGCAGAACCTTGGTTTAGAGAATACCGCATCGGTTACTATTCGTCAAGTGAGAAATAAAGACTGTGGATTGAATGGTTTGCGGGGCTAGCGTGCGGAACGGATCAACAAGAGATACAGAAGAGAATGCATCACCCCTTCACAACCACCAGCGTTGCCTGCTGCGGACGCCTTTTGAGGTTAGCTCTAAACCCGAACTCTTCCAAGAACCAAAGGGTCCGGCACCCAAGTTCGCCGGTGCGGAAGGGTGGCCCACCCGCCCCACCCGCCACTGAATTCGAGGTTTTACTGATTTCGATCGCCCCGACTATCAGCCATGCTATTACGTTACGCGTCGTTGAATCGGTATACGTAACGTGTCACGTTAGGGTATAACAAAGGCAATTCGGAGTTTCTTTTTACGGGAGGCCCACACTTCTTGACAGAAATAGACAAAGGTGTCCGATGCCATTCGGAACATTTGTGACCACCTTGTAGAGCGTTCTTCGACGCTGTTCCTAGGAGCGGGAATAAACGCGGGCATAAGAAATTCCGAAGATGAGCGATGCCCACTCGGACAAGACCTGAGTGAATGGATATGCCGAGACCTATTAGGAAGCCCAGAAACCAAGGTCGCGTTGGACGACGCCGTGGAAATGGCCCGCTACAAGCTCGGCCCCAAGCCCGTAAACGACTACATATACGAAAAACTTGAGACCTTTGAACCGGGCGCAGCGCATCTGGCGCTGGTTCAGCTGCCGTGGGACGTAATCTATACAACCAATTTCGATTTGCGAAAAAGGGGCAACCTCGCCTGCCATACAAGCAGCCGGTTCGGTCAGAACTGTGCTGACCTCTTCTGCGTCCCTCGCTTCCTTCAGCGAATCGGATATTTTGTACTACAAGCTTCACGGAACTGTTGACCTCGCGAATACTGCCGACGGACGCCTCATACTGACCAAATCGGACTATAGATTCTACGAGGAATACAAGCGGCCCCTCTTTCGCCGACTCCGCACAGATTTGCTAAGTCGCAATTTTCTTTTCGTTGGTTATGGGTTGTCTGACCCCAATTTTCGCGCAATTCTTGAAGATTGTCGTGAAGAGTTGGGAGTTCAGACTTTCCCGCTGAGCTACGCCATCCAACACGACTTTTCGTCAGTGCAAGAAGCATTTTGGCGAGACAAGTACAACATCCAACTACTACGTGCAGATGCAACGGAATTTCTAGTTGCACTGAAAGACACATGGTTTGCCGAAGGTTGCGAAGTCGTCCCTTTTCTTCAGCGGAGGGCGCTTGAGTATCTGAACCTCGACCCGAGCACTCGTTTCCAGAAAGTCGGTGACTCCTTTTACCTGCTAAGGCCCGTTGATTGCGTTGGGCCAAGTAATCCGTCCGCATTTTTCCGGGGAGCAGAACCATCGTGGGGCAGACATACGAGAGAAAGTTCCCCCTCACAGAGATGCGTATGAAGGCATCTTTGAGGCAGTGTTCCCTGAAATTGCGGAGCCAGGGGCTGGCCCGAGCGCGCTGTTGGTAACTGGTGCCGCCGGTACCGGAAAGACTGCTCTCCTTCGTTCTTTGGTCTACGATTTGGCATCAGCCTTCGCTGTACCGGTCTTCATTCACATATCCAAAGGTCACTAGCCCGGTTGCGTAGAACATTGAACGCACCGCTGGAATCTGTTCGCGGTCACTACCAGGCCGCGATTAGGCATCACAAGGGAGACGTTGGACTTGTCGTAGAACTCGGCGCATACCTCTTCAGCAAGGGCGCATATGAAGAAGGAAAGCAGGTTTTTGAGAACATCCGCAATCTTTCATTGAGCGGCCAAGAACGAAATAGAATAAGGGAAGTATGGAAGGATTCTGATGGCAAACCGATTGTGTTCGAAGGAAGAGTGCGTCGCCTTGCAGGGCTCTTAGGCTTCGTGCTGGCAATACCCGAGAATTTTGAGGCATTTTTCTGGCGGTCGACCGGCACAAGTCTATTGCGGGAGCGAAATAATGTGCAATTTACAGTTGGCTTCAATACCCAGGGGGCGGTAGCAAGAGGAATTCGTCAAGTCCGGTAGTAGAGCGATATGAGCATTCCCTCCGATGTGAAGTAGGTTGTCGAGATTCGAAGCAACGTCTGCAACGTCCTTCACATGCTTGCGAACTGACGCTTGGTGGGGATGCGCCATCAAAATTCGTTCAAATCTCTTTGCCACCCGCCGAGCCAGAGGAGAGAAGAGAGATTTCTCCGATGCGTCGAAATGACGAGATCGTGTGTGAAGTGGGGGATCTGCCATTTGGATTCACCGACACGAACGTTCAAGACGTAATGATCATCCCCGCTGCTGCGGCGGTCATGACGGCGAAGGTAGCCCAGCCTAAGTACCTGAGTAGCGGCGGGTTCACGCTCTTACCCATGACTTTGTGGCTGCTGGTCAGGAGGATGACGAGCAGGATCAAGGGCGGCGCCAGAAGGCCATTGATTACCGCCGACCAGAACAGCATTTTTACGGCGTTAAGACCGGCGAAATTGAGCACCAGGCCCAGCGCCATGGCAACGGCCATCACTGCGTAGAACTTGCCTGCGTCTCTCGGCTTGTCGGCCATGGAGCCGCGCCACCCTGCTCCCTCCGCCACCGCGTAAGCGCATGATCCCACGAGGACCGGCACGCCCAACATTCCGGTGCCGATCAAGCCCAGCGTGAAGAGCAGGTAGGCCCCATTGCCGGCAAGTGGACGCAACGCCTCGGCAGCCTGCCGGGCCGTTGTGATATCCGTTTGTCCGTGCGCATGCAAGGTGGCGGCAGTGGTCAGAATGATGAAATACATGATGAGATTCGAGAAAAGCATACCCGCGATGGTGTCAGCGCGCGCGGTTCTTAACTCCGCACGGGTCGCTCCCTTGCTCTGCTCGGGGGTGCGGCCCTTGGCCCGTTCTTCTTCCACCTCCTCGGCGGCCTGCCAAAAGAAAAGATAGGGAGAGATCGTGGTGCCCAGAATGGCCACCAGAACCGCCAGGAATCCGCGCGACCATTCCAGATGCGGCACGAAGGTCACCGCCAGCGCGTGCCTCCAATCGACGTGGGCATAAAACGATGCCAGCACATAGGCGAACAAGACGAGCGTCAACCACTTGAAAATCTTCGCGATCAGCTTGTAAGAACCCCAGAACAACAGCCCAATGATTAGTAACGCGTAGACTGGAATCCAGACCAGTGGTCTTATCCCAGTGATGAGTTGCGTGGCCTCCGCCATTCCGCCGAGATCAGCGCCGATGTTAATGACGTTGGCGACGACGAGAATCGAGCACGCTCCCCAGAGCACCCAGCGTGGATAATAAGTCCGCACGGCGGCTGCCAGGCCGCTCCCCGTAACCATGCCCAGCCGAGCGCACATCAGCTGGATCGCCGCCATCAGTGGAAACGTGAGCAGCGCGATCCACAGCGTGGCGTATCCGTACGCGGCTCCCGCGACAGAATAGGTTGAGATTCCAGACGGATCATCGTCGGCCGCTCCGGTGATGAGTCCGGGCCCCAAGACGGCGAAGGATCTCTTCAGAAGCTTGGATAGTTTGAACTCTTCGACATTCTGGGTAGGCAGATGTTTTCTCACCGTCATGTCCGTCGGAAGCGATGCGATGCATCAAGGGTGTTCAACGCGTTTGTGAGGCGCTGCGGCGGTGAATTTTCCAATGGGAGAGCAACAGTTGCAAGTTTTAATCGCCGCCGCGAGTCTAACGACTCGCGCAGGCTGCTTGGTTCAATGGGAGTTGGAGGACGGCGGGGTTCGCGGCGCTGCTTCCGCGAAAACTTGCTTGGCGGCGGGTGGAAGATCGTGCATGTGGCTGAGAAACGTCACTAGCTGCCAAGTCTGCTGCTCGCTTAAGACGTTTTTCCATCCGGGCATGGCCGTCCAGCGAATGCCGTGCTGCAAGATGTAAAAATTCTCGTTCTCCGGCATGTCGGCCATGTCATTGGTGAACTGCGGCGCAGGGGGATTGAGCGAGTCGGCGAGCGGCGATTTGGGATGCGCCGGATCGCCGTGACACAGCGCGCAGTGATCACTATAGAGACGAGCTCCGGCGACCAAGTTCGTGTTGTCCGCTGTGACGGGATTAGCCAGTTTGGGGGCAGCGCGTGCGACGCTGGCGTCCATGGCGCGTCCGGCCAAGGCGGTCTCCATCTTCGACGGAGGATTGTCCGCGCGCATGCTGACGAAGCCCATTAGAACGAATGCCAGTCCTAGCGCAAGAATCAGAATCACCGTCAGGATGCCGAAGATGAATCCTTTCATTGCGTTCTCCCCCTCGACGGTAGCCCGCCGATGTCGCCGGCGCATGGTGTCTTCACTTGCGACAGTTGCTGACGGAATAGTACTGCATGGGGCCGCGCTATGTCCTTTAGAGAAAGCCAGGGCTGACGTAATCGAAGCGACGGCCTGCCATGAGGCCCAAAGACGACGTTTGAACCAAGCTGAGGCAGAGAGAGCGAGTATTGCGCGTCCGCTCGCAAACGGTTGAATTGGTGAGATTGGGGGCTATGCCGCGGACTGGGAGCGATCGAGGATTCGGCGGCTGACCTCGGCGAACTCGCAGACGATTGCGTCTGCGCTCTGTCCAGCCATTGTTGCCGCGTCTATCTCGGTGGCCAACAGGATGGCGGTGGCGACATCGGCGCTGCACTCGAGGCAGAACTTCTCGGTTTTTCCGGGGAGCTCACATAACTTGGTGACCAGGCCGCATACACTACACTGCCCGACTACGTCCTGCTCCGTGCCTTTTGGACCGCTTTGCATCGGTGTTTCTCCTTGGCTCTTGCACAATCGTCACTTCAAAGGGTATGGAAAACGCCCGGAGAAAATCCTGAGCGGTTAATTAGGAAACCATAAGAGTTTAAGCAGGGCAGAACCGGGTTCACCACAGAGGCACAGAGGACACAGAGTTGGGAGTGACGGGGGCTTTTCCGACAGAGCGCGTTCTCACAAATTCTTGATGAATATCTCCGGACTTTCTAGTGCGGCTGCTTTTAACGTCGATTTCACTGCGAGCGGATAGCTCGAACCGTACAACCAGGCCGGAAATGGCGCTTATGATCTTTTTCGTGTTTTGCGTTCTCGGATGTATCTTCCTGATTTTTGTCCTGTCTAAATGGACATACGGCGACAAACCCGTGAGAAGTTCCCGCAGATCAGCCACCCACACAAACAGGGAGAAAGACGAAAGCCGTCAGCTTTTCCTCGTACTTCGCAAAAAGCATGCCGCTCAAACCCGGCCGCTCGGCAGAACACCTAAAGCGCGTCAAACTTGAATGGAAGGCTGAGTGAGTCTCACTCCATCGCGAGGGCGTGGATTTGATTGGCGACGACTTTGACTTCGATGGCGAAGGGCGGGCGGGGATCGTATCCGTGCACGATGGCGCCGCGCACCAGAATGTTTCCGGGAAGCTCCTTGAGTTGAAGGGGATCGAAGATGGCGCGGCTACAGGGATTAACGACCATGGGATGCGCGGCTGGGAATCCGTAATCGGAAGAAAGCTTCGCGACGTCATCGATGTATTCAAACTGGCACTGACTGAACGGCGCTTCGAGAGAAAAGGCCCAATAGGACTTGCTTTGAGACGCAGGGCCAGGCAAGCGAATAATAACGGCCGGGACGTACTTAGATACGGTCAAACTCCGGAAGAAGAATCTCTTTGAAGACCAGGGCTCCGCTAACTCGCTGACCGTGGCGACTTCCGGGTTGGACTGAGAAGCGTAGAGCGGCTTCTGCGCGGAGTCGATTTCCGCGCTTTGCGGCGGCGTGGAAGCGACGTTGTCCTGGCGAGCTGGCGGGAGATCCGAATCGGATTGCTGGCTGCGCCCGATCGTCTTGATGGCGAAGGAGGCGAGCAAGGCCAGCAGCACGATGGCGGCGGCGATTTTCGCGAGGCGCTTGACGGCCGCGGCAAGATCCGGCTTCAGCGTTGGCCCCGCGTAAACACCGCCTGCTTGCTGCGCGGTCTCGGCTCCGCGATTGGTGTCCGCGGCATCGCTTGAAGGGGGCGTGGGCCTGTGGCGCGATGAAGCTGCAGGGGTAGAGCGCGGTTCGACACCGGGAATTCGCGGCATCTCCACGTAGTAGTTCTTGTCTACCTTTTCGCGAACGGGAGGCTTCGGTGGCGGGGGGCTGACCGGAGGTTCGACATTTGAGTGGGCGCCGGTTTCGCCGGGGCGGTAGTTCTTCAAATCGTCGAGCAATTCGCGGCAATTTTCGTAACGCAGGTGGGGACTCTTGGCCAGCGCTTTCAGGATGGTGCTGCTGACGCCCTGCGGAATATTGGGATTTAGCTTCTGCGGCGGCGCGGGGTCTTCGTTCAGAATGCGGTAGAGAATTGTGGCGATGTCCTGCCCGCGAAAAGGTTTTTGCCCGGTGGTCATTTCGTAGAGCATGACGCCGAGGGAAAAGATGTCCGTGCGGCCATCCACGGCTTTGCCCTTGATCTGCTCGGGCGACATGTAACCCGGAGTGCCCATTGCGGAGGTCTGCTGCGCGGCGCCGTATTCCAAGATCTTGGCGGTGCCGAAATCAGTGACCTTCACATGATCATCGGAGGTCAACATGATGTTGGCGGGCTTGATGTCGCGGTGCACGACGTTGTGGTCGTGCGCGAACTGTAGCGCGGAGCAGACCTGCTCCATGATGTGCAGGATGCGGGGAAGCAGAAAGTTCTGGCCGGAATCGAGCTGAAATTGCAGGCTTTTGCCGTCGACCAACTCCATGGTGATGTAGCAGAGACCGTCGGTTTCGCCGGCGTCGTAGATGACGACAATGTTGGGGTGGGTGAGGAGTCCCGCGGCGCGCGCCTCGTTTTGGAAGCGCTCGACTAACTGGGCGTGGGACATTCCGGTGCCCTCTTCGGAGAGCCGGATGGTTTTGACGGCGACGGTGCGGCCGATCAGCGGGTCTTTGGCGCGGTAAACGACGCCCATGCCGCCGCGGCCCAATTCGCCGAGGATCTCGTACCTGCCTACTTTGGTGGCTGTGAGCATGTTGTTGCCACGGACCGACGCAAAACGCCTTACTATGCACGTTCTCGCTGATTTCTGCGGAGGTCAATGCTCCGTCGGAGAAGTGTTTCGCAATTGCCACGAGGTTAGAGTGTCTCGTGTGTGGCGTGGGTCGGAAGGGAAGGGGCGGTGCCGTATGACGCATTCTGGGCGGCGATCGCAGCGGGCGTATGATACACGGGTGATAACCGCCAGGGGCTTGGGGCGTCCAAAGTCGGTAGGGGCTCGGGTCTGATGAGAAGAGAGGAGGAATCATGAAGCGCAGAGAATTTATACGGCATGCGGCTAGTGGAATGGGGGCGGCTGCTTGGCTCGGCTCCGGCGGACTGGCCGCAAAAAGCAGGTTCCTCGCTTCGCTCGGAATGACAAATGAGGCGAGGTTGGCGGAGGCGAACCTGGGTGCGGCGAGGCTTGCTGCGCTGCCTGCGCTGCCGCGGAAATTTGCGGCGAACGAGACGGTGACCATTGGGAAGACGGGGATTCAGACGAGCTTGCTGGCGATGGGGACGGGGACCGTGGGATCGGGGCATCACTCGCATCAGACGGCGCTGGGGGTCAAGGGACTCTCGGATTTGCTGCTGAATGGATACGAGCATGGGCTGCGATTTTTTGACGCGGCGGATTCGTATGGGAGCCATCCGCACGTGGCGGAGGCGCTGAAGCATGTGCCGCGCGACAAGGTGACGGTGCTGACGAAAACGTGGGCGCGCGATGCGGCGACGGCGCGCGCGGACATCGAGCGGTTCCGACAGGAATTGGGAACAGATTACGTGGACATTTGCTTGATGCATTGCCTGACGGAGGGCGACTGGACGGAGCGCTACCGCGGGGTGATGGACGTGCTCGAAGAGGCTAGGGAGAAGGGGACGGTTCGGGCGCACGGGTGCTCGTGCCACTCGATTGAGGCGCTGCGAACGGCGACGAAGTCTGCGTGGGCGCAGGTGCATTTGGTGCGGATTAATCCGCTTGGGTCGTTCATGGACTCGGACCCGCAGACAGTGGTTAGCGTGATGCGGGAAATGAAGGCGGCTGGGAAGGGAATTGTGGGAATGAAGATTTTGGGGCAGGGGACTATGCGCGACCGGCAGGATGAGGCGCTGAAATTTGCGCTGGGACTGGGGTTGCTGGATGCGTTTACGATTGGGGCGGAGAGCCGCGGGGAGCAGGAAGATTTAATTCGACGCATTGGGATTGCGGCGTGACGAAGAGAAAGGAAGAGAAAAAGATAACGCAGAGACGCAGAGTACGCTGAGTTTACGCGGAGAAGACTAGGTTGCTGGTGGGGAACATCTGGCCTGTGGGGCAATTGACTGGGGTCTGTGGGGGGCTGGAACATGGAAGCATGGATACAGCCGCTACCCATCCACCGCGACGCAGCGGACGAGCTTTCTTGAAGATGAGGTTGAAGGCGCACGGGCGCGCGCATAACGGGCGGAAATTTCGCGAGACATGCGAAACCGTGGTGGTGAACGCGCACGGCGCGCTGATCCTGTTGAAGCACGAGATCGATGACGGCGAGATGCTGGTGCTTACGCATCCGGAAACGCAGGAAGAGCAGGAATGCCGCGTCGTGTATTTAGGGGAACCGGCGGACCGGCAGCGCGTGGGAGTGGAGTTTCTTACGCCCGCGCCGCGTTTTTGGGGTCTGGACCTTGAGGACGCCCCGCTGGCCAGGGAACCCAACTAAGCGGAAGAGTCACTGGGCAGCGTTGATGGGAGTTCGTTGCGGCACCGTGTTGGCGAGAGCCGTCCGACGGCGCCGCAAAAGCCACTCACCCACGCGCCACGCCAGCAGCAACCCCACCAACGCGGCGTAGAGCAGCGGACGGATCACCGCGGATTTCACCAGCCAGTAGTAATGAATGACTCCACAGACAGCGCTGATGTAAATGGCGCGGTGGAGCATGCGCCAGCGGCGTCCGCCGAGGCGGCGAATCCAGCCGGCGGTGGAAGTAATCGCCAGAGGAATGAGCAGGGTAAAGGCGAGAAAACCGACGGTGATGAACGGGCGCTTGTAAACGTCTTTCCAAATTTCGTGAACGTCGAAAACCTTGTCAAACCAAAGATAAGTGGTGAAGTGCAGGCAGGCGTAGAAAAAGGCAAAAAGGCCGAGCATGCGGCGGAAGCGGATCAGCTCGGGGAGGCGAAGAAGCTGGCGCAGCGGTGTGACGGAGAGCGTTATGACCAGGAAACGGAGGGTCCAGTCGCCGGTGGCGTGCTGGATGAACTCGAGCGGATTGGGAATGGTGTAGCCGCGAACAAATGGCCAGATGATGGCAGCGAGCGGGCCGAGGCACAAAAGGAACAGAAGGGCTTTGGTCCATTTGCTGACGAGCCATTTGCTAGAGAGAAGGGTGTGCACGCAGCGATTCCCGCTAGTAATTCTTGCGCAGATCCATACCGGCGTACAGGCTGGCGACTTGATCGGCGTAGCCGTTGAACATCAGGGTTTTATGAGTTTTGAAGAATTCGGGGAGGCGGCGCTCGCGAGCCTGGCTCCAGCGGGGATGATCGACTTCGGGATTCACGTTGGAATAGAAGCCGTACTCTTGTGAGGAATACATATTCCAAGTCGTGGGTGGCTGGTCTTTCACAAAACGGATTTTCACTAGCGACTTGATGCTCTTGAATCCATATTTCCACGGCACGATCATGCGCACCGGAGCGCCGTCCTGGTTTGGCAACGTTTCGCCGTACATGCCGACGCAAAGAAGCGCTAGCGGGTGCATAGCTTCGTCGAGGCGCAAGCCTTCCACATAGGGCAACGAAATTCCGGCGTATCGCCCGAGCGGCATCTGGCCGATATCGTAGTAGCTTTCGAAGGCAACGAAGCGCGCCTTCGGGGTAGGCTCGACGAGATTGGCCAGCGTGCTGAAAGAAAAACCGATCCAGGGCACGACGATGGACCAGCCCTCGACGCAGCGATGGCGGTAAATGCGCTCTTCGAGAGGCGCGAGCTTGAGGATCTCGTCCATGGAGAACTTGCGCGGCTTCTTGACCTCGCCGCTCACGGAAACGGTCCAGGGAGACGTGACAAATTTTTGGGAATTCTTGGCAGGCTGGTCTTTGTCGACGCCGAATTCGTAGAAATTGTTGTAATGCGTTACGTCGTTGAAGGAATTGATTTTTTCGTCGGTGCTGAAGGGGCCCTTGATGGTGGTCAGCTTCGTGCCAGCGTAGACGCTCCGCGACGGAACCACGAGATCGAGCAGGCGCTTGCCGGCGACGGCCGCGAGGCCTGCGATGCCGAGGCCGCTCAGAAATTTGCGGCGGTCTAGGTAGACCGACCTAGGCGTCACATCCGCATATGTTAAACCCGTGGACTTGCGAACTGACATGGCTTCCTTTCGGGCGGCGTGAAATTCGAACCTCGTCTTATTATGCTACGTTTGCTCCCTCAGATTGGATGCGTAACGGTATAGCCAGGCGCGAGCCCGTTCAATGCAACGCGATGCCAAGACCCTAAGGGAGTTTCAACGCCTGGTAGTGGGTCAGCCGACCCATTGAGCCCGCACGACTTACCAGGACTCAACCGACCAGCAACTCTATGACCTGGTTCGGTGTCTAACCGATTCGAAAGCCACGTACAATGCGGCTAAGGAGAATGGGAATCATGGCCAGGGAAACCATTTGCGTGATTCTGATATTCCTGCCGGTCATTAGTTTCTGCGTGCCGACCTCATGGGCGTGCTCTTGTGCGCAAACTGCGCCGGGAACCTGTCCGGATCTAAAGGAAGCTGGCATTTCTTTTGTGGGGACGGTGATCGACATTGAAAATCCGCCAAATGAACGAAGAGGGGCGGACCAAAGCGGCTTTTCCCGTTACCGATTTAGGGTAGATGAAAGCATTAATGGACTAGACGTGAAGGAGATCGACATCTATTCGGGCCGGGGCGGTGGGGATTGTAGCTATCATTTCCAACTCGGTGAGGCGTATTTCGTAAATCCCCACGGAAATAACGGGCAGTTCTTCGCCACGATCTGCAGCAACACCCAGCCTGCCGCGGACGCCGGAGCGCTGATTTCAGAATTGCGAGCGCGCAGAGACGGAAAGCCATACGCTTCGGTCTATGGTGTACTGCGAAGAACACAGCAACCCTACGCTTGGACGATATCGGATGGCTATGACCGTCCGCTGCCAGAAACTACCGTTGAGTTGCGGAGTCCAAACCGCACGTTCTCAGCTCAGACGGACAAAAATGGCGTTTATCGGTTCTACGAACTACCTGTGGACACATATCATTTTGCGGCGACATTGCCAGCGAATCTCGAACTTGCACAAACCATCTTGAGCGACCCCCTGCCGCCCATCACCGTTCCCGAAAACGCGTGCTACCAACAAGATCTTGATGCGCTGCCCACCGGCCGAATTCGTGGCCGCGTCATAAGTCCGGACGGGCTGCCGCTTAAGAATGCCGATGTTGCACTTTTCAGAGCGGACCGCTACAAGGAAGCAGACATGGGTTGGTGGGAATATCAGGACGAAGAGAAGGGCCACTTTGAATTTGAACATGTGAGCCCCGGCAAGTACATAGTGGTTTTCCACAATTCAAATAGGTCTGACCCCGATATGCCGTATCCCCGTACGTTTTACCCTGCTTCCCCCGACTTGAAATCCGCGATGCCAATTACGATCGAAGAGGGTCAACAAGTCTTGAACGCCGATATCCACGTCACTGGAGGCCCTGCTACTCGAGCACTCACTGTGCGCGTGCAGTGGACTGATAATCCGACGCCTGATGATGTTTTTGTCTCAGCGCAGGCGGCTGACGGCAGTCAGACTTTCGCAAAAAAACTCTCTGCCGGTTTATTCCAGATCATCGTTTTCCGCGGAGTACGTTACACAATTTATGCCCAGCAAGACTGCGGACTGCGTTGGGAAGGAAATATAGGTACACCTATCGGACGTCGAGAAACCGAACGGATCGAGGTTGATGGATC
>Ga0209647_1001493_pt1 | contig 19801 bp, 21 predicted proteins | sample GraSoi_2013_60cm_FD_185827 | JGI IMG/M metagenome (GOLD analysis project Ga0209647, IMG submission 185827) | Grasslands soil microbial communities from the Angelo Coastal Reserve, California, USA - Sample 9_17_2013_60cm (SPAdes) (version 2) | ecosystem: Environmental > Terrestrial > Soil >... | reverse complement strand
GCGCGTGCACGTGCGCATCGATGTGCTCATCAACCGCCTGCCGCTGGCGCTGCGGCAGTACTTGCACGCGCTCGCGCTGCTGCTGCTCGCCGTATTCGCCGGTTTTCTCGCCTGGGCGTCGATCATGTTGGTGCTCGAGTCGCTCGAGTTTCACGCCACGGATCTCAGCCCGCTGTCGGTGCCGCTCGCCATCCCGCAGGGCATCTGGGCGCTCGGACTGTGCGCCTTCTTCCTGCTGACGGTACTGATGGTGGTCGAAGTCGCGCTGATGCTGCTGAAGAATGACGGCGAGGGCGTCGACCAGATGCTCGGGGCGAGAGGCTACGAGGAGGAGACCGAGGAAGCGCTGGAAGCCGTCGCCGAGGCGAAGAAAACCGATCGATGATCGCGATCGTCTTCCTCGCGGTGCTCCTCGTGATCGCGCTCGTGTTCGCTGCCGTCGGCGGGCCGCAGCTTCCGGTCTTCGCGATCGTCGCGCTGTGCTTGCTGTTCGCGCTGTTCTTCTGCGCCGGGATCTACATCGCGGCCGCGCTCGGCATCCTGGGCCTGATCGTCGGCTATACGTTTTCCGACCGGCCGTTCTGGCTGTTCCTCGGCGGGGCGATCTGGGGACCGAGCTCGAACTTCGTGTTCGTCGCGGTGCCGCTGTTCCTGCTGATGGGCGAGATCCTGCTCCGCGCGGGGCTGTCGGAGCGGCTATACCGCGCGCTCAACGTGTGGCTCGCGCCGCTGCCGGGCGGCCTGCTCCATACCAACATCATCTCCTGCGGCGTGTTCTCGGCGATCTCGGGATCGAGCGTCGCTACCGCGGCCACCATGGGGTCGGTGGCGCTGCCGTACTTCGCCAACACGCGCTACAACCCCCGCGTGGTGCTCGGCTCGCTGGCCGCCGGCGGCGCACTGGGCAACCTGATTCCGCCGGGAATTACCTTCATCGTCTACGGCCTGCTGACCGAGACCTCGGTGGGCAAGCTCTATGTCGCGGCGATCGGCCCGAGCCTGCTTGTGGTGGCGCTGTTCCTGATGGTCATCGTCTGGCACGGCCTGCGCACCGGCGCGGTGGAGCGCGGCCCCAAGATCGCCTTCCGGCAGAAGCTCGCGGCGCTGGTCGATCTCGTCCCCACGCTGATCCTGATCCTCATCGTCCTCGGGTCGATCTATGCCGGCCTCGCGACGCCGACCGAGGCGGCGGCCCTCGGGGTGGTCGCCGCCGCCATCTTCGCGGCTTTCGGCGGCAAGCTGAGCTGGTCGATGCTGAACAAGTCCGCCGAGGCGACCGCGCGCAGCACCGCGTTCATCGGCCTGATCCTCTTTGGTGCATACATCCTCAACTTCATCCTCACCAGCCTGCAGGTGCCGCAGGCCATGGCGAAGATGGTCTCGGGCATGCCGCTGCCGCCCTGGGCGATCATGGCGATCATCATCCTGTTCTACCTCGCCCTGGGCACCTTCATGGAGGGCTTCTCAATGGTGATCACCACGATTCCGGTGATCTTTCCGATCGTCAAGGCGCTCGGCTACGACCCGATCTGGTTCGGCGTGATCATCACCATGGTGATCGAGATCGCCATGATCAGCCCGCCGGACGGCACGGTGATCTACGTGCTGCAGGGAATGCGGCCCAAGCCGGGGCCGATCAGCGATATATTCATCGGCGTGATGCCGTTCCTGCTGGTTTACATGGTCGCCGTCTATCTGCTGCTGGTGATGCCGGAAATCGCGCTCTGGCTGCCACGCTACCTCGGGAGGTAACGATGAAGCGCTTGTTGCTGTTGGCGTTCCTGCTTCCAATCGCGGCGCAGGCGCAGACGCCGAGCCTGCCGCCGGGGCCGAAGATCGCGATCACCACAATCACCCAGGCGGTGCCGGTGTCGCCGCAGTACTTCAGGGTCGAGGTGCCGTACTACAAAGAGAAGATGCCGAAGTGGAGCAGCGGGCGCATCGAGATCAAGTCGAGCACCGCGGCGGAGATGAACGTGAACCCGGCCGACGTCCTGCGGCTGGTGCGGCAGGGCCAGGTCGACATCGGCGGGGCGCCGCTCGCCACCGTCTCCGGCGACGTGCCGTTCCTCGAGGTGGCGGATCTCGCGGGGCTCAATCCGACGCTCGAGCAGGCGCGGCGCGTGATGCGCGCGGTGTCGGCGAGCGCCAACCAGGAGCTCGAGCGCTTCGGCATCCGCATCATCGGCAGCTACGTCTTCCCGGGCAACGTGCTCTTCTGCCGGCAGCCGATGAAGAGCTTCGCCGACCTGAAAGGGCGCAAGGTGCGCACTTTCGGCCCGTCGCTCGGCGACCTGGTGGTCGAGGTCGGCGGCCAGCCGGTGAGCATCGCCTTCGGCGAGGTCTACAGCGCGCTCGAGCGCGGCACGGTCGACTGCGCCGTCACCGGCACCCAGTCGGCGAATGCCACCAAGTGGTACGAGGTCACCACGCACATGTACCTGCTGCCGCTCGCCTGGGCGACCAGTGCCTATTACGCGAACGTCAAGTGGTGGAACAGCCTTTCGCCGGAGGTGCGCGATTTCATCGCGCGCTCCTTCGAGATGATCGAGGAAGAGCAGTGGCAGCTCGCGCGCGACAGCTACCAGGAAGGCATCGATTGCAACGCCGGCCGCAAGGAAGGCTGCAAGACCTCGACCCTGGTGACGAAGAACCCGCTGGTCGCGGTCGAGCCGACCGAGCAGGACAAGGCGGCGCTGAAGAGCATCCTCGCCAAAACCGTGATTCCCAACTGGGTGAAGCGCTGCGGCGCCCGCTGCGGCGAGCAATTCAATACGGTGGTGGCGCCGCTTGCCGGCGTGCGCTACGAGCCGCGCTAGATCGTATTTTCCTTGCGCTCGGAGCGGCCCACGAGCTCCTCCCAGAGCCCGTCGGTCGACTTGCGCAAGAGGATCTCGGGCTGCGCGTCGAGCACGAACCACAGGCCGCGGCGCACTTCCTCGGCGAGCTCGCGCGGCTGCCACAGCACCATCCCGGCAAAGAAGCGCGCCTGCTGCGGCTGGCTCTCGATGATGCGGTCGACGATCGTGCTGTCAAAGGCGAGATAGAGTCCCTGCGTCAGTTGCACCGAGCGTCCGCCCGGGCTCTGGCCCTTCACCATCGCGAAGATGACTTCCGGGCCGGTCGGGCCGCCGAGATAGACCGGGTCGACCACTTTCTGCGACGGCAGGTGCTTCGGGAACAGCTTGCCGAGCGTCATCGTGGTCGGCTTGTTGACGATGAAGCCGACATGGCGCTCGTCGCCGAGCGGCTTCGCGATCAGGATCGTGTTGCTGTAGACGCGGTCCTTGAGGTTGCGCTTGGCGACCAGCAGCACGGTATCGGTGTCGCTCAGGTCGGTGGACCAGGCGAGCGGCGCGCAAAGCGCCATCACGATTGCCACGACTACGGACAGGGATCTCATTGGCGCCATCTCCGGGCTGGGTTGACGCCATCATGCCGTCCGCAATGTGTAGGGCGGGCGGACCGGGCCTAGTCCGTTCGGGGTCGGAAAGGCGCCTTCAGCGTGCCTTTTTTGCCAGGCAATCCAAGTAGGCGGCGGCATCGGGGGGCGCCTTGTCGCGCTGCGCCCGCCAGACCGTCTCGGCCAGGCATTCGATCGCCTCGTGCAGCGCCGGGTGGCGCTCGCCGTGGCTTGCCACCAGCCTGCGGAAGTGCCCCGCGATGCCGGGCGGCTGGTCGATCGAAAGCTGCTCTTCCAGCGCGACATGCAGGCTCATGTGGAGGAACGGATTGCCCTCGTCGACGTAGTCCTTGTCGCGGTAGCGCTCCGGGTGGTTCAGCACGGCGTGGTACTCGGGGTGCGCGAGGATCACGTCGAGCGCGATGGTTTCGATGCCGACGAGCGGCTCGCCGGCGCGGTATTTGCGCCAGGCGGCGAAGAACGTCTCCCTGACCTGCTCGCGCGAAGGGTCGAACATCAGGCCTTGGTCTTCTGGCGGTATTCGCAAAGGTCGCGGATCAGGCACTCCGGGCAGCCGGGCTTGCGCGCGATGCAGACGTAGCGCCCATGCAGGATCAGCCAGTGGTGCGCGTTCTGCAGGAACTCGGGCGGCGTGACCTTGACCAGGCGGTCTTCGACTTCGCGCGGGTCCTTGCCCGGTGCGAGCCCGGTGCGGTTGGCGACGCGGAAGATGTGCGTATCCACAGCCACGGTGGGCTGGCCGAAGGCGGTGTTCAGCACGACGTTGGCGGTCTTGCGGCCGACGCCCGGCAGCCGCTCGAGCGCCTCGCGATCGGCGGGCACCTCGCCGCCATGTTCATCGATGAGCATTTTCGAGAGCGCGATCACGTTCTTCGCCTTGGTGCGGAAGAGGCCGATGCGCTTGATGTAGTCCTCGAGCCCGGCGACACCGAGCTTCACCATCTCGCGCGGCGTGTTGACCTTTTGGTAGAGCACGTCGGTTGCCAGGTTCACCGACTTGTCGGTCGCCTGCGCCGAGAGCACGACCGCGACGAGCAGCTCGTACGGCGTGCGGTACTTGAGCTCGGTGGTCGGATTCGGATTGGCGGCGCGGAACCGCCGGTAGATCTCGCGGCGCTTCGCCGGATTCATTTGCGCGCGAGGAGCGCGGCCAGGATCGCCTTGCGCTCCTCGGCCCCATGCGAGCGCACTTCGTTCTGCGCGAGGCGCTGCTGCCGGCGCCGCCCGCGCTCGCCGGCGGCGCGCTTGAGCTGCTCGCTCCACTCGCCCTGCGGCGGCGCGAGCTCGATGCAATCGACCGGGCAGGGCGGCAGGCAAAGCTCGCAGCCGATGCACCAGGACTCGACCACGGTGTGCATCGCGCCCTGCGCACCGACGATAGCGTCGACCGGGCAGGCATCGATGCAGCGCGTGCAGCCGATGCACGCCGCCTCGTCGATCACCGCGACCGTCGCGCGCTTCATCTTCCTGTGTCCCGCGCGAGCTGGGCATGCACGACCTTGCCGTCGCGCACCTGCACACCGGTGCGCAGATCGGCGTCCATTTCGTTGGCGACGAGCATTCGCACATAAGGTAACACCGCCCGCTCCAGCGCCAGGCTTGCGGTGCGCGCGCAGGCGGCGGGCATGTTGGGGACGCAGTAATGCACCACGCCTTCTTCGATGTAGATCGGCGTGCTGTGCGAGGTCGGCCGCGAGGTCTCCGCAATGCCGCCCTGGTCTATGCCGACATCGACCAGGGCCGAGCCTGGGCGCATGGCCGCCAGCATCTTGCGGGTGATGAGCTTGGGTGAAAGCTCGCCCGGCGTGAGCACGCCGCCGATGACGAGATCGGCGTCGGTGATCGCTCGAGGGTCGAACCCCACCCGGTAGGCCACGTCGGGGTACCTGTCCTTGAGGGCCGCGAAGCGGCGCTCGGATTTGGCGAAGACCGTCGCCCAGGCGCCGATGCCATAGGCAATGGCGAGGGCATTGGCGCCCACGCTACCGGCGCCGAGGATGACCACTTTGCCGGGCGGTACTCCGTCGAGCCCCGGGAGCAGCACGCCGCTGCCGCCATTTTGCTTCTGCAGGCACCACGCGCCGACCTGCACCGCAAGTCGCCCGGCGATCGCCGACATCGGCGAGAGGATCGGCAGGCCCGACTCCTGGCCGACGGTTTCAAAGGCGATGAAGGTCGCACCGCTCGCGAGCGCAGCGTCCAGCAATGGCGGCTCGGGCGCGAAATGCTGGAAGCCGAAGATCGTCTGAGCGCGATGCGGTTTTCGATATTCGGGCGGCTGCAGCTCCTTCACCTTCACTACCAGGTCGCAGTCCCACGCATCGCCGAGCTTGGCGCCCGCGGCGATATAGTCGGCGTCGGCAAAGCCCACGCCGGCGCCCGCCCCGGGTTCCATTACTACGTTGGTTAGAGAGGCGACCGCCGCGGGAGTGAGCGCGACGCGGGACTCGCCGTCCTTTATTTCCCGCGGAACGCCGATACGCATTCGGAGATGAGCTCGGGGCCCCGGAAGACCAGCCCGGAGTAGAGCTGCACGAGCGCCGCGCCGGCGGCGAATTTCTCGCGCGCGTCGGCGCCGCTCATGATGCCGCCGCAGCCGATGAGCGTGAGCTCGCCTTTCAGCGCGGCGGCGAAGCCGCGCAGCACGCGGGTCGCGCTCTCGCGCAGCGGCGCGCCCGAGAGACCGCCATCCTCGGCGCCATGCGGCAGCCCGGACACGCCTTCGCGCGAGACGGTGGTGTTGGTGGCGATCAGCCCGTCCAGCCGCTCGCGGCGCGCGACGTCGGCGATGTCGGTGATCGCCGCATCGTCGATGTCGGGCGAGATCTTCAGCACCAGCGCGACGTCGCGGCCATAGCGCTCGCGCAGCGCGTCGCGCCTTTGCCGCAGGCTGCGCAGGAGGACGCCGAGCACCTGCGCCGACTGCAGGTCGCGCAACCCCTTGGTGTTGGGCGAGGAGACGTTGATCGTCAGGTAGTGCACATGGGGATAGAGCACCTCGAGGCAGCGCAGGTAATCATCCACGGCACGCTCGTTCGGCGTGTCCTTGTTCTTGCCGACGTTCGCGCCGATCACCGCGTTGGCGCGGGCGCGCCGCAGGTTCTCGGCGAAGGCGTCGACGCCGATGCTGTTGAGGCCGAAGCGATTGATGATCGCCTGCGCCTGTGGGATGCGGAAGAGGCGCGGTCGCGGGTTTCCGGGCTGCGGGCGCGGCGTGACCCCGCCGAGCTCGATGAAGCCGAAGCCGAGCGCGACGAGCCCGGCGACATGCTCGGCGTCCTTGTCGAGGCCGGCGGCTGCGCCGACCGGGTTCGGAAACTCTATGCCCATCGCGTGCACCGGGCTGCGCGGCACAGGTGCGGAAAGCAGCCCGGCGATGCCCGCGGTGCGCAGCGCGAGCTGGTGGGCGTTTTCTTCGTCTAGGGCAAAAAGGAGAGGGCGCGCAAGCCGGTAAAGGCTCAAGCTGCTTCGCGGCGCCCGAGGCGCCGCCAGGTGCCGCCCATGAAGCCTTCGATCGGCTCGAACTTGGACTTGTAGGCCATCTTCGGGCTCTCGCGGATCCAGTAGCCGAGATAGAGGTAGGGCAGGCTAAGGCGCTGGCACTGGTCGATCTGCCAGAGCACGTTGTAGGTGCCGAAGCTCGCGCCGCGGCGGTCGGGCTCGTAGAAGGTGTAGACCGACGACAGGCCGTCGGGCAGGAAGTCGACGATCGACACCATCACCAGCTGGCCGGCATCGCGGAATTCGATCAGGCGCGTGTCGACGCGGCTCTGCAGCAGGAAGTGCGAGTACTGGTCGCGGCTGTCGTTGTCCATGCCGCCGCCGGAATGGCGCTTCGACTGGTAGCGCAGGTAGAGCGCATAGTGCTCGAGGCGGAACTTGAGCGGCTGCGCGTGCGCGACCAGCGCGCCGTGCTGCTTCCATGCGCGCCGCTGCGAGCGGTTCGAGGAAAACTCGCCCACCGGGATGCGCACCGGCACGCAGGCGCGGCAGGCATCGCAGTGCGGCCGATAGGTGAAGATGCCGCTGCGGCGAAAGCCCGCCTTGACCAGGTCGCCGTAGAGCTCGGTGTTGATGAGATGGCTCGGCGTCGCGACCTGCGAGCGCGCCATCCGGTCCGGCAGATAGCTGCACGGATACGGCGCGGTCACGTAGAACTGCAGTACGGCATGCGGCAGGTCGTTAAGTCTGGACATCCCACTTTCCAGGAAGCTCAGGGTAGTTTACCAAGGGCGCGAGGGCCCGCAAAAAGGCGCGACGCGGGATTTCGCGTCCGCCGAGCGAGGCGAGCAGCGGGGTATGCATCTGGCAATCGATCAGAGGGAAGCGGCGGCCCCGGAGTTCCTCAACCAGCGCGACAAGTGCCACTTTCGACGCATCCGTGGCCCGCGAGAACATCGATTCCCCGTAGAACATGCGCCCCAGGCCCACTCCATAGAGCCCGCCGACCAGATCAGCCCCGCGCCAGGTCTCGAAAGAATGCGCGTGGCCCGCCTGGTGCAGGGCCAGGTAGGCCGCGCGCATTGCCCCTCCGAGCCAGGTGCCTTCTTCGCGATCGGCGCAGCCGTCCAGCACCTGCCCGAAGGCGGTGTCGATCCGGACTTGGTAACCCTTATTGCGCACGCTCTTCGCGAGCGACCGGGACACCTTGAGCTCCTCGCAATGCAGCACCATCCGCGGGTCGGGCGACCACCACAGGATCGGCTCGGCGGCGGAGTACCAGGGGAACACGCCGTGGCGGTAGGCCTCGAGGAGCCGGGGGACCGACAGATCGCCGCCCGCGGCGAGCAGGCCGCTCGGATTCTTCAGCGCGCGTTCCACCGGAGGGAAGGGATCGGTCCCCTCAATCCACGCTAGCACTTCACCTGTTGCCGGCAGAAATTCTCGAGCGGCTGCACCACGCAGGTGCCGTCGACTGCGGCGCGCGCTGCGGCGCCGTGCTCGAGCTGGAGCCGGAAAGCGTACTTGTCGAAAAACTCGTTGAACAGCTCGCCGCCGAGGGTGCCGACGGCGAACAGCTCGTCCGCAGCGGCGTCGTGCTCGAGCAGGATCGCCGCGAGCGGCTGCGGCGCCGGGCCGGCGACGACGCGCCCCCCCTCGGCGGGGTCGTACTGGCTGTGCTCGGAGCAGCAGTGGATCACCGAGGCGAAGCGGTTGGCGGCGCTTTTCTCGCTGCGATAGCTGATGAAGCTGATGTCGCGCGTCGGGTAGGTGAGCCGGTGGGCGCAGATCGCCGAGTAGGCGACGATCGAGCGCGCCGGGCCGACGCCGCCGTGCCATTCGTAGCGCTTTTCATCCGCGGTCTTGAGCTCTACCGAGGGCGCCGCCGGGCGGCCGAGGTTCAGCAGGAAGCAGGGCGTCGCGGCGTAGGGGTAATGGAAGATCAGGTTGCGATTGGCGGGGATCGCCTTGCCCACCAGCGGCGCGCCGTTCGCATCGACCAGCCGCGCCCGCGAGTAGCGGCGCGGCTGCGCATCCGCGGCGACCGCGTTGGTCGCGGATGCGGCGGCCGAGGCCAGGCAGAAGGCGACGAACTCGCGACGTTCCATCGACCTATAGGTTATAGCCTTTTTCGCTATGCAATATCTTCGGCGTGGAAGGCGAAGCTTCCGCGCCGGCGATCCTCGAACCAGAGCTTGAGCGTGAGGCCGACGGTGCGAAAGGCGATGTCCTTCCAGGGGATCGCCGCCTCCTCGACCACCGCGACCTCGAGGGTCTCCTCCCCGGGCTTGAATTCCAGGTTGCGCAAGCGCGCGCGGTAGAAGAGGTGCACCTGGTTCACGCGCGGCACCGAGATCAGGCTGAAGGGCTCGCCGAGCTCGAGCGTCGCACCGGCTTCCTCCAGCGTTTCGCGCAGCGCCGCCTGCGACGCGGTCTCGTTGTTTTCCATGAAGCCGGCGGGCAGCGTCCAGTAGCCGTAGCGCGGCTCGATAGCGCGGCGGCAGAGCAGCAGCTTGCCCTCGTGCTCAGGGATCGTGCCGACGACGAGCTTCGGGTTCTGGTAGTGGATCTCGCCGCAGTTGTCGCATACCCAGCGCGGCAGCGTGTCGCCCGGCGGCACGCGCTGCACGACGCCGGCGCCGCAATTAGCGCAGAACTTCATCCGGCAGCTCCGTGAGCGAGCGCAGCTCAGCGTCGGGCTTGAAGCCGAGCGCATCGAGCGGCGCGCCGCTGCGGTTGATCCAGTACACGGTGAAGCCGTAGGACTTCGCGCCCAGCGCATCCCAGCAGTTGGAGGAAACGAAGCCGATGCGCTCCTTGGGCAGGTGCAGCGCCTTCACCGCCAGCTCGTAGACCTGCGGCGCCGGCTTGTACACGCGCAGCGGGTCGACGCTCAGCACCGCGTCCAGGTGCAGGCCGGAATTGCGCACCAGCGGCTCGAGCAGGTCGGGCGAACCGTTCGACAAAATGGCCTTCTTCATCGGCAGTCGCTCGAGCGCCGCCGCAACTTCCGGAAACGGCTCGAGGCGCAGGTATTCGGACAACAGCGCCTCCATCCGCGCCACGCTGAGCTCGAGTCCGAGCGCGGCGCAGGAATAAGCGAGCGCCTCGCGCGTGACTTGGGAGAAGGGCGCATAGCGCTGCATCAGGCTGCGCTGCCAGGTGTACTCGAGCTGCTTCGCGCGCCAGAGCTGCGAAAGCTGCGTGCCTTTGCCGGGGAAGCAGCTTTCGCAGCGCTGCACCACGGAATGGACGTCGTACAGTGTGCCGTACGCGTCGAACACCAGAGCTTCCACCCTCATGTAAACTGAATTAGACCATGGTCGACCGCTACGCCGAGCTCTACCGCGACTTCCGCTGGAGCGTGCCGGCGCGCTACAACATCGCGCAAGCGTGCTGCGGCCAGTGGGCCGGCGAGCGCAGCCGCTTCGCGCTCTACTGGGAGGACGAGTCCGGCGCATCCGCCGCGTATTCGTTCTGGGACATCCAGGTGGCGGCGAACCGCCTGTCGAACGCGCTCGCCGGACTCGGCGTCAAGCGCGGCGACCGCGTGGCGCTGATCCTGCCGCAGCGCCCGGAGACGGCGATCGCGTACATGGCGATCTTCCAGATGGGGGCGATCGCGCTGCCGCTGTCGCATCTCTTCGGTCCCGACGCGCTGGAATACCGCATCAACCACGCCGAGGCGAGCATCGCGCTCGTCGAGCCGACCACCATCGCCAACCTTTGGGCGGTGAAGGACAAGCTGCCGACGCTGCGCCACGTGATCGGCGTCGGCGGCGCGCGGGAAGCCGGCGTGCATGCCTGGGAGCCGCTGCTGGAGCGGGCCAGTCGCAATTTCAAGGCGGTCGATACGCGCGCCGATGATCCGGCGGTCATCATCTACACCAGCGGCACCACCGGCGCGCCGAAGGGCGCGCTGCAAGCGCATCGCCTGATCGTCGGCAATATCCCGGGGTTCGTGCATTCGCACGACTTCTTCCCGCAGGCCGGGGATCTGTTCTGGTCGCCGGCCGACTGGGCGTGGGCCGGGGGCCTGTTCGATGCGCTGCTGCCGAGCTGGTATTTCGGCATCCCGATCCTCGGCTACCGCGGGCGCTTCGATGCCGAGCGCGCGTTCTACCTGCTCGACAAGTACGGCGTGCGCAATGCCTTCCTGTTCCCCACGGCGCTCAAGCTCATGATGAAGGCGGTGCCTGAGCCGCGCAAAAAATACCAGCTGAACGTCCGCTCCATCATGAGCGCCGGCGAGTCGGTCGGCGTCACGGTGATCGAGTGGGCCAAGGCCGAGCTCGGCGTGACGATCAACGAGATGTTCGGGCAGACCGAGATCAACTACGTGGTGGGCAACTGCCAGGCCGCCTGGCCGGTGAAGCCCGGCTCGATCGGACGGCCGTATCCGGGGCATCGCGTCGCGGTGATCGACGACCAGGGCAAGGAGCTGCCGCCCGGCGAGCTGGGCGAGATCGCCGTGCACCGGAAGGATGATCCGGTGTTCTTCCTCGAGTACTGGAAGAACCCGGAGGCCACGCGCGACAAGTTCATCGGCGACTGGGGCTGCACCGGCGACCAGGGCAAGACCGACGCCGACGGCTATTTCTGGTACCAGGGGCGCTCGGACGATGTCATCAAGAGCGCCGGCTACCGCATTGGTCCCGCCGAGATCGAGAGCTGCCTGGTGAAGCATCGCGCGGTGGCGAACGCCGCGGTGATTGGCAAGCCCGACGCGACGCGCGGCGCGATCGTCAAGGCGTTCATCGTGCTGCAGCCCGGCGAGGCGCCATCGCAAGCGCTGATTGAAGAGATCCAGGGGCACGTGCGCGGCCGCCTCGCGCCGTACGAATACCCGCGCGAGATCGAGTTCATCGATGCGCTGCCGATGACCACCACCGGCAAGGTGCAGCGCAAGGAACTGCGCAAGCGCGAAGAAGCCAAGCGGCATAACGCTTGAAACGTGTACTGCTGGTTGGCGCGGGCCATGCCCACGCCCGGCTGCTCGCCTCGCTTGCCAGGGCGCCAATTTACGGTGCGCGCCTTACGCTCGTATCGCCGTCGGCGCGGCAGCTCTATTCGGCGATGCTGCCCGGCGTCGTTGCCGGGCACTACCGGCGCGAGGAAGCCGAGTTCGACGTCGCGCTGCTCGCCGAGCGCGCCTATGCGGAGTTCATTCCCGCCACGGTCGAGGCGCTCGATGCCGCCGCGCGCACGGCGACGCTGAGCGACGGGCGCCAGCTCAGCTTCGACATCGCATCGCTCAACGCCGGCTCCAGGACCGATGACAGCGTGCCCGGCAGTCGTGAGCATGCGCTGTCGGTGAAGCCGTTCGAGCGCCTGGTTGCCGAGCTGCGGCAGGTCTCGCACGTCGCGGTCGCCGGCGGCGGTGCCGGCGGCGCGGAGCTCGCGATGGCGCTGCGCCACCGCGGCGGCGAGGTCACGCTGTACTCCGAGCACATGAGCTTTCCGCCCGAACTGGCAAAGCGCGTGGCGCGGGTCCTGCGGCGCAGGCGGGTGGATTTCCGGCCGGGCATGCGTGTCGATGCGGTAGAGCCCGGCCCGGTCGTCGTCGCAGGGGCGGCGCGCCAGCAGTTCGATCTCGTCCTGTGGGCCACCGGCGCGGCGCCGCTGCCCTGGCTTGCCGCGAGCGGACTCGCGCTGGATGAGCGCGGCTACGTGCGCGTCGATGCGTCGCTGCGCAGCGTTTCGCATCCGGAGGTCTTTGCGCTCGGCGATTGCGCGGCGCTCGACGAAGCCAAGTCCGGCGTGCACGCGGTGCGCCACGGCATGCTGCTCGCGCAGAACCTGCCACACGTGGTTGCCGGCACGCCGCTCGCGGCCTATGAGCCGCAACCACGCGCGCTATTGCTGCTGACTTGCGGCGCGCGCTATGCGATCGCCGCGCGCGGCGACTGGACTGCCGAGGGGCGCTGGGTGTGGTGGTGGAAGAACGCGATCGACCGGCGCTGGATGCGCACGCTCAACGCGGCGGGCGCGCGCTGACCAGGATCTTGCCGTCAGCTTCGACGGCGATTACGCCCTTCTGATTTTGCGCAAGCCCGCGCAGCACGCAGATGCCGCCCTTGTGCTTGGGCTTGTCGAGCTTCTCGGTCACGGTCCATTCGGTGGACAGCGTGTCGCCGGGCCGTACCGCGTTCTTGAAGCGGCACGCGTGCTCGAGATACGCGATCGCCGTGCCCGAGAAATACATGCCGACCGGCGCGGAGATCAGCGCGCTGGTGAACGGTCCGTGGAGGATGCGGCCGCCGAAGCGCGACTTGCGCGCGAACTCCTCGTCGACGTGCAGCGGATTGAAATCGCCGAACATGCCGGAGCCGAGCACGAGATGCGTTTCGGTGACGGTGACGCTCGTGCCGAAGCGTTCGCCGACGCGAATCTCGTCGTACCACTTGCCCGGGAACATGACTCATTATGCGCATCGGCGGCGCAAAAAAAAGGCGCCGTCCCTGAGGACGGCGCCGATTTTCGAGGAAGCGCGGCTTAGTTCGTCAACCGGGCGAGGTGGATCAGCTCGTCGATCGAGGGCGCTTCGGCCATCGCGACGCGCTCGGTGTTCTTCCCGTGCACCACGATCATCAGGCCCTTGCCGCTGCGCACATCGAGCCAGCGGCCGCCGATCTTCTTGCCGCTCAGATCACGCAGCACGCTGCCGCCGCGCACGCGCTCTTCGTAGCCGACGATCTGGCCGCGCTCGCCGAGGCGCGGGACGAAGAGGGCGATCTGCGCCAGCTCTTCACCGGTATTGCGGTCGCGCACCACGTCCTTGTAGCCGACGACGTGGCCTTGTGCATTCTTCAGGTCTTCGTGGGCCACCGACTTGGTTTCGATGACCGAGCAGCCGCCGGCGGCGAAGCCGAGGGCGACGATGATGGCTGTTCTTTTTAGTGTGTTCATGTTTCTGCTTTCTTGGTCTTGTCCGGGCCTCCCGTGAGGCCATCGGTGCCGCGACTGTACGCCTGACCAGTATCGGACGCAAAGGCAAAACGTCCGGCGGCATGGCGCCGCTTGCCTTTTCTCACATAAAAGGTGCAACTAATCATTACGTTACTGGACATAGGGAAACGTGACTTCCGGCCAGCCGACAAACGGCGCCTGGCGCGCTACCTTCGGCCCGGGCGGGCTTGGATCGCCTCGATTTCGTCCATAACCCGGTTCATCCGGGCGATCAGCGCCCGGTAGGGCGCCGGACTCGCGAGGTCGACGCCGGCCGCCTTCACCAGCTCATAGGGATAGTCCGACCCGCCGGCGCTCAAAAGGCCGAGATAGCGCTCGCGGGCCCCCGGCTCGCCCTTGAGCACGGTCTGCGCCAGGAGCGAGCTCGCCGCGATCGAGGTCGCGTACTGGAACACATAGAACGCGGAATAGAAGTGCGGGATGTAGGCCCACTCCACGGTGTAAAGGTCGTCGATCTTGACGATGCCTTCGCGCTCGCCGTGGTAGCGGCGCAGGATCTCGCCATAGATTTCGCTCAGGCGCTTGCCGGTCAGCGCCTCGCCCTTGTCGACGCGGGCGTGAATGTCGCGCTCGAACTCGGCGAACATCGCCTGGCGGAAGTAGGTGGTGCGCAAGTGCTCGAGCTCCGAGCCGAGATAAAGCAGCCGCTCGTCATCGTTCGTGGCGGTCTTCAGGAGGCGCTCGAGGAGCAGCGCCTCGTTGAACGTCGAAGCGATTTCCGCGACGAAGGTCGCGTAGTCGGAATTGATGAAGGCCTGCGCGCCATTGGACAGGTACGAGTGCATGGCATGGCCCCACTCGTGGGCGAGCGTCGTCACCGACTCGTAGTCGCGGTTGTAATTCACCAGCACATAGGGGTGGACGTCGTAGGCCGAGCCCGCCATGTGGGCGCCGGATTGCTTGCGCGGCCGCGGGTAGGTGTCCATCCAGCGGCTTTCGAATCCCTTGGCCATCGCCGCGACATAACGCTCGCCGAGCGGCTTCACCGCCTCGAGCGCCACTTGCTTGGCTGCTTCGAGCGGGTACCTGGGCGAGCCGGCGACGAGCGGCGGATAGGTATCGTAGTAGCGCATCTCGCCTTTGATGCCGAGCATCTTCGCGCGCAGGCGCAAATAGCGATGCAGCGTCGGCAGTGCCTTGTTGGTCTCGGCAACCAGCGTGTTGTAGACCGCCGGCGGCAGCCGCTCCGCATCCAGGGCACGCGTCAGCGTGTCGGGATATTTGCGCACGCGCGTATACACGCTGTCCTTTTGCAGGCTTTCATTCAGCGTGACACCGAACGTGCGCTCGAAATCCTGCCACCGGCCCCAGAAGGCATCGAACACCTTCTTGCGGTCGTCACGGTTCTGCGCTTCACGATGCTCGGTGTAGGCGGAGGGATCGAGCGTGACTTCCCGGCCGTCCGAGAGCTTGACCGTCGGCCATGGCAGGTCGGCGTTCGACAGAATTTGATAGGTCGAGCTGGCCGCTCCGGTTGCGAGATCGAAGCTGGCGAGGATGTTCTCGCCGCGGCTGTCGAGCGTATGCGGCGCCATGCGTACGATGCTCTCGACGTAATGGCGATAGATCGCCAGCGACTTGTCCTCGGCCAACAGGCGCTCGAGCTTCGCCTTCCCCAGTCGCTGGAGCTCGGGCCTTATGAAGGCGGCGGCTTCTGTGCGCTTCGTGCCGAGAATGCGCGCCTTGCCGGTGAGCCCGAGGCTTTCCGGCACGCCGGTGTCTTCGGCGAGCAGCTCCTGCGCGTAGACCTCCAGCCGCGCAAAGCGCTTCGAGAAATCCGCGAACGCGTCGAGGCATGCCTTGAGCCGCCGCGCGGATTCACCGAGCCGGCCTCGGCAGGTGCTGAAGGCCTTGAGCTGCGACTCGACCCGCGCGGCATCGGCTTGCCAGGCTTCGAGCGTTGGATAGAGATCGGCGAGCTTCCAGCGATCTTCGGGGCGCTCGGCTGCACCAAGCGCAGGGCCCGCGGCGAGGCTGAGCGATAGCAGGAGAGTGTGGATTTTCATGTCTGGGCGGCGTGGCACCCCGGACACGAATCGAACGTGCGACCTGCCCCTTAGGAGGGGGCTGCTCTATCCACTGAGCTACCGGGGCGCGGCGGCAGAATTCTAACCGCGGGCCTACTCGCTGGCGGGCTTTACGATGACGGTCACGCCGTCGCTGCGCACATTGGTGCCGCGGCTGCGCAGATCGGTGTATCTCACCCCGACGCGGCGGCCCTGCAGATCGCGCACCACCACGCCCGGCGGCAAAGGTTCCTCATAGCCGACGACATCGCCCTTGGCGTCGCGCCGCGGCGTGAAGTAGGTGATCTGCTCGAACTGCTCGCCGGTGCTGGCGTCGCGCAGCATTTCCTTCTGCCCGACGACGTGGCCCTGCTCGTTCTTGAGGGACTGTCGGCCGCCGACATACTGGTATTCGACGGTGCTGCAGGCTGACGCCACGAAGGCAAGGCAGAGGATCGCGGTTGTCGGTTTCATGTTGCGCGTGAAGCTACCCTTGCTTTGCATGCGCGTCAAAGGTATTAGTGCTCGGCGCCCGATGCCGACACTCATCACCCGGACGTTCCTGCTTGCACTTTTAATCATGCTCGCGCCGGCACCGGCGCAGTCCCAGAGCTGGGCGTGGGACGACGGCACCGTGCCGTACGTGCAGACGCCGGCCGAGATCGTCGAGCGCATGATGCGCATGGCCGAAGTGCGACCCGGCGATTTCGTCATCGATCTGGGCTCGGGCGACGGCCGTCTCGTGATCGAGGCGGCGAAGCGCGGCGCGCGCGGCCTGGGCGTCGATCTCGACCCGAATCTGGTCAAGCTCGCGACGCAGAACGCCCGCCAGGCGGGGGTCGCCGATCGGGCGCGCTTCGAAGTGCGCGACATCTTCGAGACCGACCTGTCGGCAGCGACGGTGGTCACGATGTATCTGTTGCCCGATTTCAACGCCAAGCTGCAGCCGCGCCTGCTCGCGCTCAAGCCCGGCACACGCATCGTCTCGCACGACGGCGGCATCGGCGACTGGCCGGCCGACGAGACCCTCGAGATGCGCACGCCGGAGAAGCCGGTGGGTGTCGGCGGCAACGCGAAGGTCGAGCTCTGGATCGTGCCGGCCGACGTGCGCGGCACGTGGACCAGCGAGCTTCCGCAGCACGGCGGCACCTGGCGCTTCAAGATCGGTCAGCGCTACCAGATGCTCGAAGTAAACGCGGCTGCCGAGGGACGCGATCTTCTGGTGCGCAACACGCGGCTGCGAGGCGAGGAGGTGAAGTTGGTGATCACCGGGATCGTGCGCAACCGCGCCTGGCACCACTATTTCACCGGCATGGCGCGCGGTGAGCTGATCGAAGGCGAAGTGACGGTTTCCGACGGCAATAACAAAACGGTGTATCCATGGCACGCGAAACGCGCCCGCTAGAGCTGCTTTCGGTCGGCGACGGCATCTTCCTCACGGTGGGCATGATCATCGGCGCGCTGATCTTCAAGGCGCCTTCGATGGTCGCCGGCGCGACCAGCGGGCCCTGGTCGTTCCTCCTCGCGTGGCTGCTGGGCGGTGCCATCTCTCTTTGCGGCGCGCTGGTCTACGCCGAGCTCGCGTCGCGCCATCCGCACACCGGCGGCGAATACGTCTTCCTCACCGAGGGGATGGGCCGCGGCGTGGCGTTTCTTTTCGCCTGGTCGCGCATGACCGTGATCCAGACCGGTGCGATCGCCGCGGTGGCTTTCGTGTTCGGCGACTACGCCACGGAGATCTTTTCATTCGGCCGGAATAGCTCCGCCATCTGGGCTGCCGCCGCGGTGGCGGTGCTCACGGCGCTAAATTTTTCCGGCACGCTGCAGTCGAAGATGCTGCAGAAGGTGATGGAGACCGTGCTGATCAGCGGGCTGGTGATCTTCTCGCTCGCCGCCATCGTCATCGGCGGCTCGCCGAAGCCTGCCTCGGGCGGCGCCTCGGGCTCGTTCGGCTTTGCCATGATCTTCGTGCTGCTCGCCTATGGCGGCTGGAACGAAGCCGCCTACCTCGCGGGCGAAGTGCGCGATGCGCGGCGCAACATGACGCGCATCCTCGTCTGGGGCGTGATCGGGGTCACCGCGCTTTACCTCCTGGTGAACCTCGGCTACCTCGCTGTCCTCGGCCATGGCGGCATCCGCGAATCGAAGGCCGTCGCGGCGGACGTCATGCGCCTGATCGCGGGCGAAAAGGGCGCCGTGGTGCTCGCGCTCATCGTCTGCATCTCGGTGCTGACCACGATGAACGCCGCGATCTTCACCGGCGCGCGCACCAGCTGGGCGCTCGGGCGCGATTTTCGCGCGCTGCGTTTCCTCGGCAACTGGCGCGAGCAGGGCAGCACACCGGCGAATGCGCTCCTGCTGCAGGGCGCGATCACGCTGCTTCTGGTCGCCGCCGGCGCAGCCACGCCCGACGGCTTCAATGCGATGGTGGCCTACACCTCGCCGGTGTTCTGGACCTTCATGTATCTCGTCGCGACCAGCCTGTTCGTGATGCGCGAGCGGGCGAAGGAGAAGGCCGGCTTCCTCACGCCGCTCTACCCGCACATCCCGTTCGTCTTCTGCATGGCGTGTCTCTACATGCTCTATTCGAGTATCGACTACGTGCGTAATCCCGACTACGGTCCCAAGTTCGGCTGGGCGGTGGGCGCAGGCCTGGTGGTGATGGCGGCCGGGATCCCGCTTTACTTCGCCTCGAGAAAGGCGTGACGCTCATTTGACACTGACCGAGCTGCGCTACATCGTGGCGGTGGCGCGCGAGCGGCACTTCGGCCACGCCGCCGAGGCCTGCTTCGTGTCGCAGCCCACCCTTTCGGTGGCGGTGAAGAAGCTCGAGGAAGAGCTCGGCGTCGCGCTGTTCGAGCGCGGGCCGGGCGAGATCACCATCACGCCCGCGGGGCAGAAGATCGTCGAGCAGGCGCAGCGCGTGCTGGAGGAGGCTTCGCGCATCAAGGACCTCGCCGCCGCCGGACGCGATCCGCTCGCCGGGCCTTTGCGCCTCGGCGCGATCTACACCATCGGGCCTTATCTGCTGCCGAAGCTAATCCCCATCCTGCGGCGCAACGCGCCGGCGATGCAGCTGCACATCCAGGAGAACTTCACCCATCGCCTGGGCGACGCGCTGAAGAGCGGCGAGGTCGACGTGATCCTGGTCGCGCTGCCTTTCGATGAGCCCGGTATTGAAACGCGCGCGGTGTACGACGAGCCGTTCCTCGTCGCAGTCCCCAAGGGCCACGCCTGGGAGGGACGCAAGCGCGTGACTTCCGAGGAGCTGACGCGCGAGAGCCTGCTGCTGCTCGGCGAAGGCCATTGTTTTCGCGACCAGGTGCTCGAGTTCTGCCATACCTCGCGCACGCGCGCGATCGAGGGCGGCTCGCTCGAAACCATCCGCCAGATGGTCGCGAGCGGCGTGGGCGTCACCGTGCTGCCGTCGACCTCGGTCAACCCCGGCTCGGCCAGCGAGCTGATCCGCATAGTGCCTTTCGCGCGCCCGGTGCCCTCGCGGCGGGTCGGTCTCGCCTGGCGGCGCAGCTTCCCACGCCCCGAGGCGGTCGAGGCGCTGCGCAAAGCGATCCTCGCCTGTAACCTGCCGCAGGTAGAAAAGCTGCACTAAGGGGTGCTATAGACCGTACGGGCCATGCCCACGCGGCACGCAGCTTGCGTTCCGTTGTCTGCTCACCATGAATGCACCCGAAGTAAAGCTCACAGCGATCAAGGAAGGTCTGCCCTATCCGAAAGGGGCGACCTGGGACGGCAAAGGGGTCAATTTCGCCGTGTTTTCCGCGAACGCCACCAAGGTCGAGGTGTGCCTCTTCGACCAGGCCGGCGAGAAGGAAGCCGCCCGCATCGAGCTGCCCGAGTACCGCGACGAGATCTGGCACGGCTATGTGCCCGATATTCGTCCCGGCACGTTCTACGGCTTTCGCGTCCATGGCCCGTACAAGCCCGACGAGGGCCATCGCTT
>Ga0209647_1001491_pt1 | contig 19807 bp, 16 predicted proteins | sample GraSoi_2013_60cm_FD_185827 | JGI IMG/M metagenome (GOLD analysis project Ga0209647, IMG submission 185827) | Grasslands soil microbial communities from the Angelo Coastal Reserve, California, USA - Sample 9_17_2013_60cm (SPAdes) (version 2) | ecosystem: Environmental > Terrestrial > Soil >... | reverse complement strand
GGGCGATACACGTCGTCGAGCGGCAGCAAGAGGACATGTGAGCCAAGTGTCGCGCGGCTCAAGGCTCACAGTCCGGCCATTCCGCGCCACCTGCCAGCGCGCCATTCCTGCCGGACTGTTTCGCCCTACCGCTTCAGGGTAGCTCACGCCAACCGCGCGTCCGCTCCGATTTCCACGATTGTTATGGAATGCCTACTTGAGTTACCGTTATTCCCCAATGGCGCCGCCAAAGAAGGATCGATGGGTTGAGCAATTTATTTCTTACCTCGAGGTCGAACGCTCGGCGTCCCCTCGAACGGTGATCGCCTACCGTCACGCTCTGGAGCGGTTTCGAGCATTCAGAGACAGAGAGGTCGCGTGGCAGGTGGTGACCGTATCCGAATTTCGTGAATTTCTGCTGGCCTGCATGAAAGAGGACATGGCCCGTTCTTATGTGCGACTCACCTTCGCTGCTTTGCGCAGCTTCTATCGCTTTTTGACGGAACGCGCGGGATTACCTGCTAATCCGCTCAAAGAAGTCAGTCTACCAAAACTAGAGAGAAAGTTACCCATCGTGCTCTCCGTGGCTCAGGTCGGCGAACTACTCGATAAGCCGAACCAGATCCAGAAAAAGAATCAAGCGCCGGCTTGGGCCATCAGCCGCGACGCGGCTATTCTTGAATTGTTTTACAGCAGCGGTCTCCGGCTGAGCGAACTGGTCGCTCTGGATGTAGCTGATGTCGATGTCTACGCCGAATCGGTGCGGGTTCTGGGAAAAGGTCGTAAAGAACGCGTCGTACCAGTCGGCGATTTAGCGTTGCAGGCCATCCAGAAATATCGGCAGCACGCCGGCGTCCATGCTGGACCGCTTTTTATCAGTAAACTGCGCAAGCGCATTTCCACCCGATCGGTCTGGGTCATCCTCAAAAAGTATGTCGAGAATACTTCGATCCAACTACCGATAAGTCCGCATAAGCTCCGGCACAGCTTCGCTACCCATCTATTAGAAAATGGAGCAGATCTCCGCAGCGTTCAGACATTGCTCGGACATGCTAACCTTTCAACCACACAGATATATACGCACGTTACGGTCGAACGTCTGAAAAAGGCGTACAACGATTCGCATCCGCGAGCGTAGGCAGCGAACGACAGCGAACGTCAATGAACAACAACGAACGTCAACGATTGCGGGCGTGCGCTCGTTGACGTTCGTCGGTGTTCACTGTCCTTTCGCTGTCGTTCGTTGCTAGCTGTTCACGCGGAACCCGCCGTACGCTGCTCCATTTCCGCGACCGGATTTCTGCCGTCGCAAATACGGTAGTGCACTTTGATTGTGTCTCCGGACTAAGCTTTCGACTTCGTCGGTGTCACCGGTCCGGATCGCACGCAGGATCTGCCAATGCTGTTTTTGAGCAATCGGCAGATGATTCACAAAAACCTCTTTCAAAAAATGGCGGTGCAGCCGGTTTGCAGTTGCCCAGGCCAGCGATACTCGGTACGCTATAAAAGAGTTTTTTTGGCTTGCGATGAGGACTTCTTCTCCTACACGCCCGTTTAAACGGCTCGCAGCGTAGCATTCAGGTCATGAACCTTGGCCAAATCATTGTGTGGATCATTGTCGGCGGATTCGCGGGCACGCTCGCGGGACGAGCTGTCACTTTGAAAAAGGAGGGCTTGGGTCGCTGGACAAACCTCCTGATCGGCATGGCCGGCGCGGTGATCGGAGGCGAGCTGTTCAGGCTGTTTAGAATCGACTTCGGGCTCGGAGAGCTGAAAGTTACCTTCGAGGATCTCATAGCCGCCTTCCTCGGCTCACTGCTCGTGATCTTCGCGTGGCGGATCATCGCAAAGAGCAAAGCAAAAGGCCCTAAGGAAAACCATCCCAAAGCCAAGCCCTGAAGATCCCGATGGGTGTGCAAGTAGTAGGTAATTTCGCTTTGCCGACGACGAAATTTCTCGCCATTTGCACTCATTCTTAACTAGCGGACGTATTGAACCTTTGGGGTGTGTTATTAACCGCTCTGGCACGCGACATTGACACTGGAAACTGTTCTGGACTACTGGAATGCCAAGAAAAGATCATTGAGCGCTCGGTTGCGAGAGGCGTGTGTCTGGAGAATCAGTTTCCGGTCATGAACCTTGGTCACCAATTTCTTGCTTGGTAGAAAGGACCTCGTAGTATTCCTCTTGGTTTGCAGGTTCCCCTCCTCCGTGAAACTACAAGATCTCCGGTGCCCGGCCTGGGATAGTCTGCGTGTTACTGTGATAGGGTAGCCGAAGGTTGTGAATCTTTCGTTAAGCAAAAGGGAGACGCCATATCAATTATTAGAAAAGATAGTCGACTGTTATGAAACTAACACTTTGCGCAATCTGCGCGATGGGAATGATGGTTATTAATATCGGCTGCACCACCCAGGGCGAGCGGGTCGCCGCTTCTTCCAGCGTTGTGACAATTCAGTATGTTGGTCCAGGAAGATTCACAGATTTTAGCGTCCACAATCGCGACGTCCGATATTCAGCGTCCGTTTTCACTCAGGAAGTAACCGGGACGCTCGAACCGGTGATGGGACGACGATTTCCCGGTTATCTGCTCATCCTGAGATTCACCGATATCGATCTAGCAGGTCGTCGCTCGTCATCGGTGAGAATTGTTCAAAATCGTACGCCAGCCCGACTCTCATTTGATTATGCGCTACGAGATAAGTCTGGCCGCACGGTAGCGAGCGGTTCGCAAAGACTCGTTGATATCACGCACGCGTCGTCATCCCGTAATCCCTCTGGCTCGCTGAATACTGAGAGCCGTATGTTGCGAAGATGGTTAGAGTCACTTTCAGTGCCTCATTGATTGTGTAAAGAGATTGTACCGGTGTCGCAGTTGGAGTCGTTAGATAAACTTTGTCTCCATTTCTAGGTGGGCGGGTGCACTGTTGGAAACTACCCTCGTACCTAGGACTACGATTTTCAGCTAGTTCTCAATCAGAAAAAGGAAAGGTAGAACAGATTGAGTTCGAGTTTCCGGCGAGCTTCGCCCGGTTCACCTTTGCAGCCCAGGTTTCGCATGGCAATCGTCCTGCGGTCGAAAGAAGATGCCGCGACGCACCTTTCTAGTTCCGAACGCTCAACTGCGCAACGGGCGGAGTGGCCATTGCGGGTGTTGGAACGACTCGCCAGACGGAAACTGGACGGATGAAGGACCACAGGGCACCTAGATCAGCTGCCGGGATGTGGTTTTGCTGGCGCAAAAAAGAATCTTTGCCGCGTGTCGCGTTTATTCTTGTAAGTGCCTCCAGCATTCTTTACAAAAAAAAGGCTTCTATGAACCGCAGAGATGTTCTTATCGCGGCGGTAGCGAGTATCGCCGCCGCTGTCTCAGGCCCAGTCGCTGCGAGTGCGCAGACATCCGCAGCCGAAAATCCCGAGTTGGATCCAATTCGTGCTCTGCTCGACGCGCATGATGCGGCCTTTGCGAACCACGACCTCGAAGGGGTGATGGCTTGCCTGTCCGAGAAAGCGACAATCATGGGCTGCGGTCCCGGGGAAATCTGGTCAGGTCCGGACGAAATCAAAGCGGCCCATCTGCATTTTTTTGAAGGATTCGAGATTGGAGAACTAAATACCGAATACGAGTTCAGCATTGGCCAAATCACATCCGACACGGGTTGGATGATGACGTCCGGAAACGTCAACGGAAACAAAGACGGAAAAGAATTCACGTTCCCCGTCAACATATCGTTAACCGTCACGAAAGATGGAGGGAAGTGGCTTATCGCCGCCTTGCATTTTTCGACTCTGACGAGCGAAACTCAAGAAGAGGAGTAAGAACTTCGCCTTCTATTGCTATGGACGGTCTACCATCTTCTGAAATAGGAGGCTCCAACAAAGAGCACGAGTCGCTGGACAGGCGCCTGTTTCTTCGGAGCTTGGGCAAATGGTCTGGTGCGGCGATTGCGGCGGTGGGGCTTGGCGGTGCCTGGCTTGCATCGGCACCAGAGGCCAATGCTGGGATTTGGATCAATCGGTGGGGTCCTCGACGTGGCGGATGGATCAACCGATGGGGTTCTGGTCGCGGCAGATGGATTAATCGATGGGGTCCCGGCCGAGGTCGATGGATCAACCGGTGGTGAGTGGCGCACCGGATGTATTTGCGTGTCCGAGGAAGTTTATCAGTCTCTGAGGATTCTCCCGTCGGCTTTGGCGGAGACACAAGGTGATCTGTCCTTCGTTGCCATCGTCCGGAGTCGAGAGGAACTCTGTCGATGGCTGCACGATCCACTCCCCGGCTTAAAGTGGTTGCAGGTCGAAGCAATGTTGGGAGACTCGGATGCGTGGACGGAGGCCGCGCACAGCGATTCTAGCGTGTCGCTTGACTTGGTCCTTTCTGACCCATCTTCCGAGTTCTCGGATCTCTACAAATTGGTGGATGCTTGCACCGTCCACGACTTCCGCGTGACGATACCGGCTCGGCCCGGTTTGCTTAAGGCGGTCAAACTCGCGGCGGCGTTGTCGTTCCCAGTCCGGGTATTACCAGGTCAACCTACAGCAGAGGTGGTTGCAGAACTTAAAGAAGTTCTGGACTTCTATCTTCATGAACCGACGGTCGAGGCACCGGTGGAGTTCTTTCACTCTTTGCTTGCTATCACGTACGGCGTCGACGCGGGCTCGCTGTGGATGATCCTGGAGGAAGATCCGGCTGCATTTCTCCAGTACGATATCGATGGACAGGTTAGGTTGCCCCGCTCTGACTCGTTCAAGTTGGTCGAATTCTCTCCCGCGGAATTTGTGGAGAATCATCTTAAGAGCCTTGTTCAAGAGGGCACTGAATGCGCGACCTGTCCGTGGCAACAGTCGTGCCGCGGATATTTCAAATGGCCGGATCCATCATACTCTTGTGAAGCAGTAAAAGAGTTATTTTCCGCTATTCAGGCGGCTGCGGACGAGATCCGTCGAGACCTGGCCAGTTGCGTCACAGCGAACGGCTAACCCGAGCTAACCGGAGCGACAAACAGTGAGTGGCCGAGTCTTTAGTGTTATCCTACTTCCGACGTCGGAATGCAACGTCGCTTGCGACTACTGCTTCGAGCACAAGGAGCCGCATCGTCTGTCACCAGCCCTGTTACCTTTGCTGACGAAGCGCTTGCTGGACCACCTCGAGAACGAGCGTATCGAGGAGTGCGAGATCTACTGGCAGGGCGGCGAGGCTATGATAATGGGTCCGGACTGGTTTGCGCGCGCCGGAGAGGTTATGGACTGTGCCGCCGCCAAGCGAGGGCGACGGTTTATTCACTATTTGCAAACTAATCTTATCAGTTACTCGCCCGCGTGGAACGATGTGGTCCATGGGATGTTCAACGGCTCGATTGGAACCTCCATGGACTACCCCAACGTGTACCGCAAACTGTTCAGGGGCGGGGCTGAAGCATACACCAAACTCTGGACCCAAAGGCTGCACGAGGCGAAAGCCGCAGGGATTGAGATTGGCGTGATTGCGGTGCTCCATCAGGCCAGTCTTGAAGCTGGCCCGGAAAAGTTCTACCGGTATTTCACAGAGGATCTCGGGCTCGGCGATTTCCAGGTCAATACCCCGTTTCCAGGTGGTCCCGCGAAACAGCTTGAGAACGATTTCAAGCTCGATCTGCGTGAGTTGGCCGAGTTTTTAGTCGGGCTTTTCAACATCTGGATAGCGCGGGGCTATGCGTCTGGAGTGTCCCTCGGTCCGTTCGACGGGTTGATCAACCATTTCACGGGCAAACAAGCGCGCCTGCCCTGCATCTGGAAAGAGAACTGCTCTAATCAGTTTATTTCGATAGACTCCAAAGGGACGGTTGCCCAGTGCGACTGCTGGGTTACAAGCTATCCCGAATATTTTTTCGGCAACGTTTTTCAGGAGCCCGACCTGACGCGAATGTTAAAAACGAGCCGGGCGCGTCGGGATTTCGTCGAACGACCGAAGCGTCTGGTTAGGGATGAAGACTGCCTTTCCTGCCGCTATCTCTCAATCTGCCACGGCGGGTGCCCGGTGCGAACCTACAGCGCGCTAGGCACGATGATGGCCAAGGATCCTTATTGCGAGGTTTATAAAGCCGTCTTCGCTTGTGCCGAAGCTCACGGCCAGGAAATTCTGCGATCCCGCCGTGTCACCGCTATGTCAACAGCTGAACACCATCTATGACTTCAGCCGATTAACATCCACTTCCAACCATGAATAAAGAGAATTATTCCAGACGCCGATTCGTGCGGCATGGTCTTACCCTGGCCGGAGTGACCTTCGCCTGGAGCGCATTTCGATCGAACAGTTTGGCTCGTCAGGCGAACATCGGACAACCGGCGAGCCCGGACGAAGCGCTCGCTGAATTGTCAGCCGGGAACAAACGCTACGTAACGGGGCAGAACATTCACCATGACTTCGGGCCGGAACGCCCGGCACTCGCGCAAAGCCAACATCCTTTCGCGATTATACTAGGGTGCGCCGATTCGCGGGTTGCACCCGAGTTGGCGTTCGACCAGACACGCGGCCGATTGTTCGTGGTGCGTCTGGCCGGCAACTTTGTCGACGACAATGGGCTCGCCAGCATCGAATTCGGGGCGGCCGTGCTGGGCGCCTTTGTGATCATGATCTTGGGCCACAACGAATGCGGGGCCGTAAAAGCTGCAGTCGATGTCGTCACAAAAAACGCGCAGCTTCCGGGACATCTGCCAGAGCTCATCGCTCACCTGAAAGCGCCAGTTGAGAAGGCGCAAAAACAAGGAGGTTCGCTCGTAGAAAATGCGATCCGCGAGAATGTTCTCCTCAACGTTGAAACTTTACGCAACTCCGAACCGGTCCTTGCTGATCTGGTCAAACAAAATCGTCTGCGCGTCGTTGGTGGTCTATATGATCTCGCGACCGGCCGAGTGGAAGTTCTGAGCTAGCGTAAAGCAAAGCGTCCTCGCTTGCCCCTTTGCCTGGTCTGCCGGACCTATCATCATGCGATAATTTTGGGAAATGGAGGGACCCCTGGGGCCTTTCTACTCTTGAGATTTCTCCGAGATCTCACGCAGAAGGAAATTCTATCCGCCAGCTTTCAAAATGCGGCGAGGGGCACTAATGTGCTTATTGACCCAAGGCGAGCCTATGGCACGACCAACCCCGACTACCAGCGTGCGTCAAGCGTTTGCGCATGTATACATCGTTGATCTGGCGGGCGAACTCACGTCGTCAGTCGACGCCGCGCTGCTAAGCGCCTACCAACAGGCGAGCAGCGATGCACGGGTGGTAATCCTTAATTTCAGCCACTTGGCGTACAAGAACAGCAGCGGGATCAAGTTGCTAGTAAAGCTCCTCACGCGTGGCAACGCGGCGGGTCAGCGCCTGTTTGCTGTGGGTCTAAACGCGGAGTACCGTAACATTTTCCGGGTTACGCAACTGGACAGAGGAATCACGGTCTACTCTTCCGAAGCCGACGCTCTGCAAGCCGCGCGCGACCTGCTGGATACCCCGGGGTCGCCGCTACCCACACCGAGCCCCAATGTCGCGCCAGCCCAACCCACAGTGACGAAGCAGCCTACCGATAGCTGGGCTAAGCCGGTCGAACGCCTCAACATCGCGGAAATACCTGACGGCGCACTGAACCTGAACGTCCAGGGTCGTCCACTGTTCGGACCACTGCAGGGTTTCGGCCAACTATGGCAGAAAACATATCGCATCGGTCTGGGCAACAGCACGCTGATGGCGCCGCATGAAGTCATCGCAACCTGGAAGCGGAACGTGCCCAAACTCAAGCCGTCGCAAAAGCGTTTCTATCCGAGCTCCACCGGCATCACGCCCAACGCGCTGGTGCTGATCGACGCCGAGACGCCCGGTGGCCCAATCTCCACCGGCGTCATGGTTTTGTACGCGGGCGCAGAGTCTTTCACAGTGATGACACCGGCTGGGCATCCCGAAGCTGGTTGGGCAACGTTCAGTTCCTACATTGAGGATGGCTGCACCTTTGCCCAAGTTCAGGTCCTGGCTCGCGCCGGCGATCCGTTGTATGAATTGGCGTTTCGTCTCGCCGGTTCCAAACTGCAGGACCAGGTATGGACGCATGTGCTCACGGCGCTAGCGGCGCAGCTTGGAACAAGCGGCGAGGTGCAAATGTACAACACACTATTGGATCCCAATCTCCAGTGGGGGCGAGCCGGGAACATTTGGTACAACGCTCAATTGCGAACACTGCTGTACAGCCCGATCATATTGCTTCGCAGGATTGGTGGGTGGTTCAGGCCGGAGAGTCGCGCTAAATCTAAGCGCGAAGATTGTTGAGCCGATCGTTTCGTTCAGGAGCTGTCCGATTATTCTTAGCTGGAAGCGGGAAGTAAGGCCTGAATCGAAAAACACGGGTATGAAGCGTTTCTTGACTGCGACGCGGAGATTCGCTGCGAAGCTAGTTCGGCCGGCGTTAGTGCTGTCGGTAGCGCTCTTAGTTGTTGGGGGGCTTTTTTATCTCGGCTTCGCTCTTTTGCTGCATGCGGCTCACGAAAGTCTTCAGAGCCACCCAGATCCGGCACCTGACTACGCCGAGTCGGTTACTCGTTTCCAGCGGCTTCAAAAAGTGGAGGGACCGGAATTCAACCCGGTTTGCCGTTCGATTTTGTTGGCGCACGGATTACGCACCGAGAGAGCGGTGGTTCTCTTCCATGGCTACACAAATTGCCCTCAACAGTTCCGCGAACTTGGAAAAATATTCTACGATATGGGGTATAACGTTTTGATCCCACGCTTGCCGCGACACGGTATGGCAGACCGCAAGGTTGAAAATCTCTCGCCGCTCAAGGCCGAAGAACTCCGGGATTGCGCGGACATCAGCGTGGACATAGCCTGCGGTCTTGGCCAGAAAGTTTATGTCGCCGGACTCTCGGCCGGTGGAGCGCTGTCAGCGTGGATTGCACAGAATCGGGCTGAGGTCACGCGCGCGGTCTTGATCGCTCCGGCGTTGGGTTTTTCGCGGCGCGAGGGCACGCGTTTGCAAAAAGGGATCGCATTGCTGCTGCCGTTGCTCCCGGACATCCGCACCGACTGGTTTAGCGTTGATCCTGATAGTCCCGATCATACTTATCCTGGCTTTTCATCCAAGGCGCTGGGCCAACTTTTGCGCGTGAGCGTAGCGACGTTTGCCGGAGCATTTGATCGGGCGCCCAGAGTACAAGATGTGGTCCTTGTCACCTCGAAGAGCGACGAGGCAGTCAGTGATTTTCTTGCCTGGCAATTGATCGGTCTTTGGCGTTCCAAGGGGCTGATCAAGTTCACCGGTGTAGACTTTCCAAAAGCGATGAAAATCGAGCACGATATGATCGATCCCGCCCAAATATATCAGCAAACCCAGACCGTGTATCCGGTCCTCGTCAGCCTGGTGAACGCTCCTTGATCGAAGCATGCATGGTGAAGAAAAAACCCAACAGGCGTCTGGGCGAATGGAAACCGGGACATCGCGTTTTTATTGCTCACCGACACTAACCAATCGGTTGTACAACTTGTTGACGGTGAGCCCGCTTGCTGAAGTCTTAACTAGATCGCGCGTCGGAGAACGTTATCTATACTTAACCACGTTCACGCTGGTTACCGGCCTTGCGATCTTGTCCGGCTGTTCGACTTACGAAAAAGAGGCGCAGCTCCCGCCGCTCGTTCGCGCTGAACGTCAACTCGCGAGAACCGAGAAAATAAGGTCAGACCCCCAACAGAAGGCGGCAGAGATCCTTTCTATCGCCAGAACCGCTGCAAAGGAAATTCCGAAAACCACCGGAGAAGCGAAGTCGGATTCAGAACAGTCGATTGGAATTTACAATCGCGCTGCTGCGGACTTGGCGGTCGAACTGCCTGAGCTAACTCGAGGTCGAGATTCTCTCGAGTTTTTGACGATCCAAAATCGCAAGACCGGTGAAATATATCGACTTCGAATAGGATCTGCGAAGCGCGGAGAATATTCTTCCACCTATTTCCAGGAGCTCCTGAACGCCCAAACGGTGCCGGTAAGCAAGGGCGAGCAAGCAGTTGTACATCCGGGAGTTGGGGGGACGCTGGTAGGCGTTCACCATAGCGTTCCGCCTGGCTCGCAGCCGCCAAGGCTGGAATTGATGAAGGGCTATCGAGTACCTGTAACTTCGTTCGTCCAATTCGGTCGCCTCGGTGACTCGACGCCGGTCAACGCGCGTCTTAGTCTCATCAACCCTCGCAAGCGGGATACGGTTGAAATTGGCGACGAACGGTTTTCACTAGCATCAAATTTTTCGGCGCCTTTGCTCTCTTACGGTCGTCTAAACGAGACCTGGCTTGGATTCGTTAACATGGTCCGTGGCCAAAACATGCGGAATACTCGCGGTCTCCTGCTGTTTGAACCGTATGATCCCGATCGGATACCTGTGATCTTTGTTCATGGACTTCTTTCTTCAAAATATATCTGGCGAAAAACTGCGCTGGCTCTTTTGCAAGACCCGGAGATTCGGCGGCGCTACCAGTTTTGGGCCTTTTCCTACCCGACGGGAAATCCAATCTGTTTTTCCGCTCTGCGGCTGCGAGAAGACCTCGCGTTCGCTCAAGAACGCTTCGGTCTGAAGCACGGCGTTATCCTGGTAGGTCACAGCATGGGAGGCTTGCTTTGCCGGATGCAGGTTACGAATTCCGGAAGAGTGATCTGGAATGAAGCGTTCGGTCCGAAAGCTCAGGAGCTCTACTCCCAGGTATCCGACGATTCTCGCGCCAAGCGAGCGCTGATTTTTCAAGCAAACCCAGCAATCAAGCGCGTTATTTTTGTTGCAACGCCTCACCGCGGAAGCAGAATTGCCTCCGGCGGGATCGGCGCGATAGCAATGCAGTTGATCAGTCTTCCCTTGGAAGTGTTGGAAGTGTTGGAAGAGATTCCGGAAGCGATCGCTCACACCCTTGGACACCAAGGGCAGTATAAGCGAACAATAATCCCGACCAGCATCCAGGGGCTTTCTCCGAACTCGCCGCTTTTGCACGCGCTGGACCGGCTTCCGATCGAGGTGGTCCATCACTCAATCATCGGTGATCGTGGACGGGGTGACACGCCAAATAGCTCAGATGGGGTTGTACCCTACTGGAGTTCTCACCTAAGTTCGGCTGAGTCCGAAAAGATTGTTCCCGGCGGTCACGGAGCGATGGCTAATCCGGAGGCAGTTGCGGAAGTTCGCCGGATCTTGTTGATGCACATCGGCGTAGAAAAGGAACGCTGAAGCGACTTAGAGTTGAATCGAGCGTTGGATTTCCATACGATTCGACAAATAAAATCGGGCGCAACCTCAACCTCAGTCCGCACAAGATCGCCTACAGCTAGATGCACGTTAGCAGGCCCGAGCAACTTAAGCCGGGATCGAATAACTGCGGAATGCCTCCCCAACATCACATGAAGGTCGAACCCAAGAAATCCAAAAGGATAAAAAGGCCTAAACCTATCAATATTCTAGTGCCGACTGACTTCTCTCGAAATGCAGCTGAGGCGTTGCGTTTCGCTGTGCCATTGGCCCGGCAGCTCGGAGGTAAGATCACTTTGCTGCATGCGATCGATTTGGAGGTTATTTCCGGAATGTTGAGCGCTATTCGGATCATAAATGCGATGAACAAGAGCGCTAATGAGGATGCAGCGCATCGCCTCGACAAGTTAGCTCGAACGACTGTGCCCCCGGAATTACTGGAGAAAAAAGTCGTGCGGTTCGCACCGCCTCATGTGGGAATTCCTGAAACGGCGCGCGAGTTGAAAATGGATTTAATCGTCATTTCTACGCAGGGGTGTACTGGTTTGCAGCATGTCCTGCTCGGCAGCACAGCTGCTCGAGTTGTACGCCATGCCTCGTGCCCCGTTCTAACGGTGCGGCCGGTCGCCGGAGCAAGGGTGCCTGGCCCTAAGGCAGCGGGTCTCGGACCGATCATCAAACGCATCCTTGTGCCGGTAGTTTTTTCCGAGGAATGTGACTCGTCAATCCGCTTCGCCACAACTTTGGCCCGAATGATGCAGGCGCGTTTGACGCTCCTGCACGTAGTCGCACCCTTACCACACAATTACACAAAATATATTGTCGAGATCCAGCAATACGATGCCGAGGCTAAGCTTGAGGCCGAACAGAAACTAAAGGCTTTGGCAGCGACTGTGCCACAAGACATCAAAACGCAAGTGCTGCTGCGTCAGGATACTCCACACCGCGGCATCATCAACGCGGCACGCCAGGATCGATGCGATCTGATTGCTCTTCGGACACGCGGTTTAAAGGGCTTGAAGAATTATATTCTCGGAAGCACCGCAGAAAAAGTCGTGCGTCATGCGCTTTGTCCGGTGCTGACGTTCAATCGTCATTTGACTGCCAGCGAAAAAGTGAGTCGTTCACGCCCTGGCACGCCCTAACTGAACCGCGCCCAGAGCGTCGGCCACATCCGGGCCTTCCTGGTTCTTGGAGCGATCGCCTCGACCGCGCCGCTCCTGCACCTGCTTGTGATGGATCCGATTGCGTGGGTGGTCGTTCGCGTCTGGACCGCGTTCTGCTTTGCCGGGCTGTTCATCGCCGTCGAGAGCTGGCTCAACAACGCCGCACAAGTGCTGGGAGAAAAGAATGGATTCCACCCCTGCAGCTGCAAATCGACCCCGAAAATCGTTTTTCGCGTGGTTGGTCATTGAAGTCAAGAGCGATCGTGGCTGCCTTGGTGGCCTCTGGCTTTAAACTTTCACGCGAGATATCGTGACTTTTTGGGAATTAATTTGCATGATTTCTTGGTCGGTAATTTTCGCGTAATCGGATTCGCGCCATATGGAAACGGAAGAACTCCAGCGCACCTATCCCGACAGACATTGGGTCAAGGCGGCGCAAAGGGTGCTGGCGTTTCTGGTCATTGGAAATCTGGAAAGCCGAGCGAAGTCCCGGACGACCGGGCGGCAAGGCTCGGGAGGAAAGAAGTGCTCGTGAACGCTAGAAGTTGCTCGCCGAGGGCGTTCGGTCGAGCTGTGCCGATCGCGCTCTCAATCGTCGTTCTCGCTTCCGGGTGCTCGCCGCGTGCTCCGAACACGACCGAGGCAACCGACGTAGTTCGCCCCGTCAAAACGATGGTCGTGTCGGCCGGCGCGGAATCCAACGTGCGCTCATTTCCTGGAAGGGTTGAAGCGTCGAACAAAGTTGAGCTTGCATTCCAAGTATCCGGTTTGCTTGTCAGCTTGCCGGTCAGGGAGGGGCAGAAAGTCACCGAAAATCAGGTGATCGCCCAACTTAGACCGGATGAATTCCAAGCTCGACTGAGAGCTTTGCAGGGCCAACTCGACCGGGCTCGGGCGGATCTCCAGGCTTTGCGCTCGGGTGTACGCCCCGAAGAGCGACTGCGACTGGAGGCCCAGGTGCGGGCAGCCGAGGCGAAGCTCGTGAATGCCCGGGCGGAATTCGACCGCTTCACCCGGTTGCTCCGGTCCGGGACAGTCTCGCGCGCGGAATTTGACCGGTCCGAAACCGACTACCACGTGGCCCAGCAGAACTACCAGGTGGCCCGCCAGTCATTTGAGCAAGGGACGATCGCGCGTGAGGAAGAAATCCAGGCCAAGGAGGCTGAGGTCAGTGGTCTCGAAGGCCAGGTGGTGGAGGCGAATCTTCAGCTCGAGGACTCTACTTTGCGCGCACCCTACGACGGCGTTATCGCCCAGCGGTTCGTCGAACAGGGGCAGAACATCCGGGCGAACGAGCGGGTGGTAGTGTTTCAGGACGTTGACGAGATCGATGTCGCCGTGGACGTCCCGGAGGCCGTGATGGCCGCCGACCTCCGATCGGCCGATATCGTGCAGATGCTCGCGAGCTTCAACGCAGCACCCGGACTCCAGTTTCCTGTCCATATCAAAGAGGTCGCGCAGAGAGCAGACCCGATTACGCAGACCTTCACGATCCACGTTGGCATGAAGGCCCCCCAGGGGTTGAATTTGCTGCCGGGCATGACGGGCACCGTCACGCTCACGTACCGCCGCGCCAGTATCCTGGGCGACCAGATTTTGGTACCAGTTGCCGCAGTAATCAAGGATAGTACGGGGGCGCAAGTGGCGTGGGCCATGGGTCCGGATGGGAACGTCACGCGTCGCCCGGTGAAAACCGGCGCGGTCACGGGCGGCAACATTGTGGTCCTGGAAGGACTGCAGCCGGGCGACCGCATCGTCGTGGCGGGGGTCTCGTTCCTCCGCGATGGGATGAAGGTGCGTGATCTGGGTAACGGACTTGAAGCTATCCCCTTATGAACCTTGGCGTCGCTTCAGTCCAAAATAACCGGGTCGTCTTTTTTCTCATGCTTGTGATCCTCCTGGGGGGGATATGGTCCTATCAAAATATCGGGCGGCTCGAGGATCCCGAGTTCACAATCAAGGAGGCGCTCATCATCACGCCCTACCCCGGGGCCAGCGCGGCAGAGGTCTCCAACGAAATCACTAACCCGATCGAAAGCGCCTGTCAGCAGCTCGGCCAACTCAAGCGTGTTGAGTCGGAGTCGACTCGCGGTCGGTCGGTGGTTAGTGCCATCATCCAGGACCGGTATCATCGGGATTCGATCCCGCAGGTCTGGAATGAACTCCGCCACAAAATCGCCGACGCCCAATCCCGGCTACCACCCTCGGCGCGCGGCCGCTCGGTGGTAATCGACGATTTCGGAGACGTCTACGGCATTTTTCTTGCGATTAGCGGAGAGGGCTTTTCCTATCCCGAGCTGCGCCGCTACTCCGAGTTTCTTCGTCGCGAGCTCCAGACTGTGAAGGATGTGAAGAAGGTCGACCTTTTCGCCGAGCAACAGGAGACGGTCTTTCTCGAAATCTCGCGGCAGCGCCTCGCCCAGCTTGGAATCAACGAAGATCAAATCTACAGCCAGCTCCAGGCGAAGAACATCGTCGCCGACGGCGGACGTGTGCGCGTCGGCCCCGAGTATCCTGCGCTTGATCCGACCGGCGGTTTTCAGTCGGCCGACGAGATGCTGGACCTAGCGATCGGATCGGACCGTACCGGACGGCAGCTGCTCCTTCGGGACGTGGCCACGCTGGAGCGCGGCGACGAGGAGCCCCCGCGGCGGTTGTTCAAGTTCGATGGCAAGCCGGCCATCGGCTTGGGGATTTCGACGGTGCAGGGCGGCAACGTCGTGACCATGGGTAACGGCGTACGGCGGAAGCTGGAGGGGTTGAAACGGGATCAACCGATTGGAATCGAGATCGGCGAAATCAACTTCCAGCCAGAAGCGGTCACCATCGCGACCAACGCCTTCGCCTTCAACCTGGTCAAAGCGGTCAGCATCGTGTTTGTGGTGCTTCTGTTCGCGATGGGCCTGCGGGCCGGGATGATGATCGGCGTGGTATTGCTGCTAACGATCCTGGCGACTATCCAGGTGATGTATTTCAGCGACATCCTGCTGGAGCGCATTTCTCTGGGCGCGTTTATCATCGCGCTCTGCATGCTCACAGATAACGCAATCGTCATCACCGAGGGAATGAAAGTCCGCATCGAGGGCGGCGAGGACAAGATCGCGGTGATCCGTGAAGTGGTGTCGCAGTGCCAATGGCCGCTCTTAGGGGCAACCGCCATCGCTGTGATCGCTTTTGCGGCAATCGGGCTGTCGGAGGACAGCACGGGCGAGTATTGCAATTCCCTCTTCTGGGTCATCTTCATTTCCCTGGCCATCAGCTGGGTGGCGGCAATTACCTTCACACCGCTTCTGGGTTACCTGCTTTTCAAGCCAAATGCGGAGGCGGCGAAGCGTGATCCGTATGCGGGCCGGCTTTTCTTGACCTACCGGCGCATCCTTGTGAGTGCACTCCGCTTTCGCTGGGTGGTGGTGGCTCTTTCGATTGCAATGTTCTTTGTTGCGGTCTTCGCATTCCGCTTGGTTACGCAGAGCTTTTTCCCGCCCGCGACCCGGCCGCAGTTCCTAGTCGATACCTATCTGCCGGCGGGCACCCATATTCGCGAATCCGAGGCGTTTGCCGACACGGTCCAGCGGTTCATCCAAGCCCAACCGGGGGTCACGCATGTCTCGTCGTTCATCGGAGCCGGGGGACTCCGCTTCCTGCTCGTCTACACCCCGGAAGGGGAGAACCGAGCCTACGTGGAGTTTCTGGTCAATGTGGATGACGAGCGGAAGATCGATGGGCTGCAGGCCGCGGTTCAGAAGTACCTTGACGAGAATCACCCGAACGCCAACGCCATCGTTAAGAAGTTCCTTCTGGGCCCAGGAGAGGGCGGGCGTATCCAGGCGCGGTTCAGCGGCCCCAATCCTGACCGGCTGCGCGCGCTCGCCGACGAGGCGATCAAGATCATCCGGGACGATGGCGGCGCCGTTTGCGTGCGGCATGACTGGCGGGAACGTGAAAAAGTGGTTCGCCCCCACCTGCTCGAGCAGCCCGCGCTACGAAACGGAATCACCCGGGTAGAAGTGGCCAAAGCCTTGGAGACCGGCTTTGAAGGGCGCGCCGTGGGCTTTTATCGTGAGCCGGGAGACGTTGGCGTAGGCGTTTACCCGCAGGAGACCCGGCTGCTGCCGATTATTGCCCGTCCGCCGCTTGGCGAGCGCAGCGATGTCGACGCGCTTCACAGCTTGCAGATCTGGAGCCCGGTCGCGGGGCGGATGATTCCACTCAGCCAGGTAGCCGCCGGCGCCGAGGTCGCCTGGGAAGACCCCGTAGTGATGCGCCGCGACCGCTTTCCGACCATTACCGTCCATGCCGATCCACGCAGTGGACTGCCCAGCCAACTGTTCAACCGTGTGCGGCCCGCGATCGAGAAAATCAAACTGCCCCCTGGCTACTCACTGAACTGGGGCGGTGAGTACGAGGATTCCCGCGATGCTCGCGCTGCCCTGGCCAAGCCGCTTCCACTCGCGATGGTGCTCATGATGCTCATCGTCGTGTCCATCTTCAACTCGGCCCGAGCCACGCTGGTAATCTGGCTCACCGTGCCACTGGCCATCATCGGCGTGACGGCTGGGCTATTGCTCACGGCACAGCCTTTCGGCTTCATGGCCCTGCTGGGGGCGATCGCTTTGGCCGGCGAGCAGATCAAAAACTCCATCGTCCTCGTGGATGAATTCAATACGCAGAGATTCGATCTCGGGAAGTCGCCTTATGAGTCGATTGTCGCAGGGAGCGTAAGCCGCCTGCGGCCGGTTATGCTCGTTGCCGTAACCACGATGCTAGGCATGATCCCGCTCCTCCAGGATCCCTTTTTCTCGGCAATGGCAGTGACCATTATATTCGGACTCGGGTTTGCCTGCTTCCTCACAATGATCGTCGTGCCTGTGCTTTACTCCATTTTTTTCAATGTCAACGAACCATCTCAATTCCCCGAGCGCGCAAACTGATGCCACAACCGGCCAGCAAAAAAACCTGGCAGCGCTGTCCGTTTGATTATCGCCAGCTCAATTGTTATGACGCCTACTCCGCAGATCCCTCTCCGTTCCGAAGTACCTGAAGCTGACACCTGGGACCTGACCCACATTTTCAAAACTGAAGAGGAGTACCGAGAATTATTTTCTGACCTGAAGAATTGCTACTCGAACATCGCCGAGTTCAAGGGACATCTGGGAGATTCGCCTGAGACCTTGCTAAAATGCCTCGAGTTCGAAAAGCGGCTCGAGCAAATCGCCGAACGGCTTGCCCACTACTCCTCGCTCAAAAACTCCGAAGATAGTTCAAATAACGAAAATCTTTCTCGTCGGGCAGAATTGACGAACCTGCTCACCAAAGTCCACGAAGCCGCCTCGTACATCAATCCGGAGATCCAAACTATCCCTGACGACAAGTTTCAACGCTTCCTCGATGATCCGTTGCTTACCAGCTGGAAGATCTCTCTGAGCAAGCTTCGCCGATATAAGCCACACACACTTTCCGAACCCGAGGAGCGGCTCTTAACACTCGGTGCGCCCGTGATTCACGGTCATTCCGAAACATTTTCACAGCTCACGAACGTCGATATGAAGTTCGGTGCGCTAATCAACGAAGACGGGCAGGAAGTCGCTCTCTCGCAGAGCACTTATCTCTCTTTCTTGCATAAAAAAGATCGGGATTTGCGGCGAAGAGCGTTCCACCAGTTTTATCAGGAGTTTGACGATCACAAGTACAGCTTAGCCTCAGCTCTGGCATCCTCAGTGCGAGCCGACGTTTTTTCTGCGAAGATCCGAAACTACCCGTCCGCCCTCGAAGCATCGCTGTTCGGGGACAACATCCCCGTTGCCGTATATGACAACTTAATTGCGACGGTTCGAAAAAATCTCCCTGTGCTCCAAGAGTACTACGATCTCCGGCAGGAGGTCCTTAAATTGAACGATATCCATCAGTATGACACGTTCGTACCCCTGGTCCCTAACATTCAAAACAATGTCAGTTTTGATGAAGCAACCGAGATCGTCATTCAGGCGTTGAGTCCTCTCGGCACCGAATACGTTGAGACCCTCAGAGATGGACTTGGCTCCCGTTGGGTCGACCGTTATGAGACCAAAGGGAAGAGAAGCGGAGCATTCTCCTCCTCCAGTTACGGGAACCCTCCGTATATCCTGATGAACTACAAATCCGACGTCTTTTCCCACGTGTTCACGCTTGCCCACGAGGCAGGACATTCCATGCACAGCTGGTTCGCTCAGAAACATCAACTTTTCCAGGATTATGGCTACCCGATTTTTCTCGCCGAAGTGGCTGCGACGTTTAACGAAGAGCTCCTTACGCACCATCTTCTGAATCGAGCCAAGGAGCCTCTGATGCGGGCTTACCTCATCGACCGGCAGATCGAGGACATCCGCCAAGTCCTCTTTCGCCAGACGATGTTTGCCGAGTTTGAGAAAGAGGTGCACGAAATTGAGGAAAATGGTGGACCACTGACGCTTGATGTTTTTCGAAGGGTGTACCGAGACCTTCTCGACGCCTATTTCGGGCCCCGATTCGTAGTGGACGACGAACTCAGCATCGAGTGCCTCAGAATCCCGCATTTTTACTCCGCGTTTTATGTCTATAAGTATGCGACCGGGATCGCGGCATCCATATCGCTCGCAGATCGAGTGCTGAACGGCGGTCCCGCCGAAGTTCAGGCCTATTTGGGCTTCCTCAAATCAGGCGGAGCCAAGTTCCCGATCGACGCACTCCGGGATGCCGGCGTCGATATGCAAGCACCCGGTCCAGTCGAGAAAGCGATGGATCTTTTCCAAATGAGGATCCAGCAATTGCGTGAGCTGTTGGCTCACTAAGACTCGACTTTGGATTGCATGCAATATTCAGGCCGAAGAAACCGGATGTGAATTGAATGAAATTTCTGAGCCGCCCTCTATTGAATCAGGAGTTGAGATGCGAATGGTCGATGGAATGAGCTTGGGCGACCACGAGACGTGTTGCGGCGCCGAGATAAGTGACGCTCTCACCTGACGATGAGGCCGATGATCACGGCGTTGGCAATATCGATGAAGAAGGCAGATACCAGCGGCAGGATGATGAAGGCCGTGGGTGCCGCGCCATGCAGCTTCGTCACCGCCGTCATGTTGGCGATGGCGGTCGGGGTCGCACCAAGGCTGATGCCGCTAAACCCTGCGGAGATCACCGCCGCCTCATAGTTACGACCCATTGCCGGAAACACGACAAACAGCATGTAAGCAACTGCAGCTGCCGTCTGGATCGCCAACACAACAACAAGCGAGGGGCCAAGCTCTCCGAGCGTCCAGAGCTGCATGCTCATCAGTGACATGGCGAGAAAGATGTTCAGCGAAAGGTCCGAGATCAGGGCGAGAGCCCGGGTGCGTGTCGGCCACTGCAGCTGCGGCAGCAAACGCGGAACGGTGTTGGTCAGTACGATCGCCACCAACAGGCACACGACGAACAGAGGC
>Ga0209647_1001490_pt1 | contig 19820 bp, 17 predicted proteins | sample GraSoi_2013_60cm_FD_185827 | JGI IMG/M metagenome (GOLD analysis project Ga0209647, IMG submission 185827) | Grasslands soil microbial communities from the Angelo Coastal Reserve, California, USA - Sample 9_17_2013_60cm (SPAdes) (version 2) | ecosystem: Environmental > Terrestrial > Soil >... | reverse complement strand
GCTCGACCCAGAGCGTTATGTTGAAACCTTTGTGGTTGGGTCATGGGAAGAGCATTTGCGACAACATGAACGGATGACCTTGACAGATCGTCGCATGGAGGAACAGGTGCGCGCCTTTCACATTGGTGACGGGCCACCGGTTGCCACCCACTTGATCTATGCCACTGAGGCATGGGTCAAGGAGGTGCAGCAGTCACAGCCGGAGCATGCTATGGACGGAGGAGTGTATGAGCATCATGTTCACGACATCTAGTGTTGAGCCATTGCCTTTGGCCCAGATGAATGTCAGGGAAGAGCAGAACGAGGAATCAAGCATGGCAACAATCATTCCAGAGCGCCGTCCAGCATGGCTGAGGGTGCGCCCCCCCAAGGGGGAAAACTACGAAAATCTGAAGCAACTGATGCGCAGTAAAGAGCTGCACACCGTGTGTGAGGAGGCACGCCGTCCAAATATTGGCGAGTGTTGGGGCCATAAGACGGCGACCTTCATGATCCTGGGACGGGTCTGCACGCGCAGTTGTGGCTTTTGTGCGGTGGAGACGGGACGCCCAATCGGTTTAGATTGGGAAGAACCAAAACGGGTAGCGGAGGCCGTGCAGAAGATGGGCCTGCGTCATACAGTGGTGACCTCGGTGAACCGTGACGAGTTGAAGGATGGTGGGGCGGCTCTCTTCGCTGCCACCATTCGCTGGATCCGTCGTCTAAACCCGCACTGTAAAGTCGAAGTGCTGACTCCTGACTTTAAGGGAGTCTACGAGGCGTTGCAGGTGGTTATCGATGCCAGGCCTGATGTGTACAACCACAATGTCGAGACGGTTCCCAGACTCTACAAGCGTGTGCGCCCGCAGGCAATCTACAAACGTTCGCTCCAGGTACTCAAGTGGGCGAAAGAGATGAATCCTGCCGCCCCAACCAAGTCTGGCTTCATGCTAGGACTGGGTGAGACATGGGATGAGGTCATCGAGGTCATGCACGATCTGCGCCAGCATGACGTTGATATCCTGACGATTGGACAATATCTGCGCCCTTCATTTCAGCATCTGCCTATTCAACGCTATGTCCCATTGGAAGAGTTTGCTGCGCTAAAGGCCAAGGGCAAAGAGATGGGCTTCCGTCATGTCGAATCGGGTCCGTTTGTGCGCAGTTCGTATCATGCTCACGAGCAGGCTGACGGGGCAAGCAGGGATAGGGGAGGGCCATGAAACCATCGTCAACATGTTCGCTTATGCTGATGACAATCACGAGAGGGAATAATCCAAATGTCTTGCCCCTAATTTTCGCTATGCTGTAGACACATGTACCGATATACATGCTAGCAACGAGTTGTGAGGAGAGCTATGACAGATTACCAACACATCCTCGTCGAGCGCAATGAGCCAATTGGCATTGTCACGCTCAATCGCCCGAAGGAGTTGAACGCGCTCAATTTCTCGCTGGTGAGCGAACTGGCTGATGCACTGGAGGAACTTGATCGAGATCAAGCGATTCGCTGTATCGTCATCACCGGAGCAGGAGAGAAGGCTTTTGCCGCAGGGGCCGATATTAAGGAGATGTCGGACAAATCGCCGATTGACATGATGGTAGGCGGGTTCGCGGCTTGGGAGGGCATTCGGCGTATCCGCACTCCGATGATTGCAGCAGTTGGCGGGTATGCACTCGGAGGTGGGTGTGAACTGGCAATGCACTGCGATATGATCGTTGCCTCAGAGAACGCCCGCTTTGGGCAACCCGAAATCCTGCTCGGCATTATTCCTGGTGCGGGTGGGACACAACGGTTGGCCCGTACACTCGGCAAGTATCGGGCGCTGGAAATCGTGCTGACAGGCGCACAGATGAGCGCACAGGAGATGGCAGACCTTGGTCTGGTGAATCGGGTGGTCCCCAAGGGCGAGCACCTCAACGAGGCGATGAAGATTGCGCAGACAGTAGCGGCACAGCCTCCCATCGCTGCGCGCCTGGCAAAGGAGTCGGTCCTGGCAGCCTTTGAGACTCCTCTAGAAGAGGGACTGGCGCTGGAACGCAAGAACTTTTTCTTACTGTTCGCCACGGAAGATATGCGTGAAGGCATGCAAGCCTTTCTTGAGAAACGCAAGGCAGAGTTCCAGGGAAGGTAAAGCGATGGAAGGTGCAGTTATATTCTCGGAAGCGCGTTTTTGGGTGTCCGAGTACCCTTGGATACTTTCTACCTGGAGAGAAAAAAGTACTACTTTCCAGATCCAGGACACGGCTTGATCGAACGAAAAAGGAGAGCAAGGTGAACCTGAGCCAAGCTGAAAAGAGCCTGCTCACTCGCGTACGAGAGGCACGAACGAGCAGAAAAACTACGACGTCGCAGACGGAGGCTGTAGGAGTAGATCTTGAGGGCGCCTACCGAATTCAGAGCGCTTTAGGAGAGAACCGGGAACTGAGAGGATATAAATTTGGGTTGATCAGTCCTGCCAAACAAGCGCAGATGGGAATCAGTGCGCCCATTTACGGTCGCGTCTATGCCGAGATGCTTCTGGAAAGTCCAGTCCACTTGAGCCGATTCATCCAACCGAGGATCGAACCGGAGCTGGCTATAGTGGTGCGTGATGATCTCCCTGCACAAGCACCGCCAGGAGCGGCACGATTAGCCGTCGGCGGAGTTTTTTTGGGAGTGGATTTTCTGGACAGCATTTGGGAAGGGTACCGGTTCAGCATTGCCGAGGTTGTGGCCGATAATGCTTCTGGCGGTGGTTTTCTGTTGGGAAAGCAACAGCTTCGTGAGCCCCTCACAGGCGCACTACGCCTGTACTTGAACGGGGAGTTGCTGACCGAAGGTCCAGTGGAAGCCCTGGGAGATATTGGGGAACGCTTGAGCTGGCTTTCAGAGAAGGTCGGTGGACTGAAGGCTGGATACGTGATCTTCCTGGGTTCACCCGCCGCGGCCTTACCGGCCCAGCCCGGGATGCTTGAACTGCACAGTCCTCAAGACAGTGTCTTGACTGCGATGGTACATGCTTCTCTATAACCAATGGTGCTCGTTCATAAAGGGAACTCAGCTAGTTACAAGGGAGCAGAAGCGATGGATCAACAGGACAGCTATGCGCTCGAGCGCTCTACTGATCGAGATGCTTCTAAAGAGCATCTGGCGATCAACGATGAAGACGATTTTGATTTGATCCTGCTTGGACGTTCGGAGGAACTCCAGGGCAGCACGCCGGGCAATGAGCGCATACGTGTGACGCTGCCACAACATCAGCCCTTTCACCGTATCAAGGAAGGGGTGCTTGAAGCCACTGAGGCCGCAGGAGCGCCAGAAGGGTCGCTGGCCCATGCGCTCTACTGGCTCAAACGGGCCTTGATTGGCATCCCGATCGCGACTATGCAGGACGAAGGGGAGCGCTTGAGTAAATTCAAGGCGCTTGCTATTCTCTCTTCGGACGCGATTTCGTCCGTCACCTTTGCCACCGAGGCGATCCTGATTAACCTGGTGGCAGCCGGCTCGCTGTACCTGGGCTTGACGTTGCCCATTAGCCTGGTGATTCTGGGCTTGCTCATCATCGTGACGCTCTCCTATCGCCAGACCATCCCTGCCTATCCGAGTGGCGGAGGATCCTATATTGTGGCGCGCGAGAACCTGGGCATCCTGCCGGGGTTGGTGGCCGCTTCCGCCTTGATGATCGATTACGTGCTCAATGTAGCCGTCTGTGTCGCTGCTGGCGTGCACAATGTGGTCTCGATCCTTCCTGCTCTGCAGCCCTACGTGGTCCCGGTAGATCTTGCGCTGGTGGTCGTGATGACGATTCTCAATCTGCGGGGAATGCGTGAGTCCGGGTCGATCTTTGCCTTCCCGACGTATTTCTTCGTTGTCAGCGCCTGCCTGCTCATCGTCGTGGGGTTGGTCAAAGCGTACGTCTTCTTGCATCAGCCGCTCATTGGGCAATTCACGCCCACGGTGCAGGCCATCGAGCCGTTATCCATCTTTATCATTTTGCGCTCGTTTGCGACGGGCTGTTCGGCAATGACAGGCGTCGAGGCGATCTCCAATGGTATCCCCATCTTTCGCAAACCAGAGACACGTAATGCTGCTATTACACTGACCTGGATGGCCCTGATTCTGGGATCGCTCTTCCTGGGAATCACCTTGCTGGCGATGACCTATGCGGTTCAGGCCTCGCCTTCAGGCGATCCCACGGTGATTGCGAAGATTGCACAGCATGTCTTCTCAGGCCCGTTGATCTTCCTATTTCCAATCTTCCAGCTCTCGGTGCTGGGCATCCTGACGCTCTCGGCTGAGACCAGCTACGCTGGCTTTCCGCGTCTGGCCTTTCTCTTAGCGCGCGACGGGTACTTACCCAAGCAGTTCTCCCTTCGAGGGGATCGGCTCGCCTTCTCTGTGGGCATCATTACACTCGCTGTGCTGGCTGGCGTCTTACTCATCATCTTTGAGGGGAATACGAACGCACTCATTAACCTGTTTGCCGTGGGCGTCTTCATCGCCTTTACGCTCTCGCAAGCAGGCATGGTGGTGCACTGGTGGCGCTTACGCACGCAAGAGCGCCACTGGCGTCGCAGTTTGCTGATCAATGGAGTGGGGGCCGTGGCCACGGGCCTGGTCGCACTGGTGGTGGCCTCGATGAAGTTTCTGGATGGAGCCTGGATCGTCGTGGTGCTGATCCCTCTGCTGGTGCTGCTGTTTACGGGGATCAGCCACCATTACAATTACGTTGAGCGTGAGCGTATCACTACGCTTCCTCTCAATCCACGGGACATCCGTCACCGGCTCATTGTCCCCATTGCTGCACTGAATCAGGCGTCCAAACTGGCTGTGGCCTATGCCCATTCGATTGCACCGCAGGTAATCGCTGTCCACGTGGCTGTCGATAGGGAGAAGGCCGATGCCCTGCAAGCCGCCTGGGACGAGTGGCAATCACGTCTGCCTGCACATGAGCGCTCCTCACTGTACATCATCGATCCTGGGCATCGCTTGCCCCTGCTTCCCTTGCTTGACTATATCGATGCGGTGCATCAGCAGTATCCTGAGGAGACGCTGACGGTCGTCCTGCCGGAAGTGGTGGAGTCCTCGCTGAGACGCGTGTTCTACAGTCCAAAAATTCTGGGCTTGAAGGCGACGCTGCTCTTCCGACCAGATATTATGGTGGCCAATGTGCCGCTGCATCAGCGAGCCAGCACTGGCACTCTTCCCACCCGTCCACAGGAGGTCCGTCATCGCTTCATTGTGCCTCTCGCAGGGCTGGATCGTGCGGCTCTCGCGAGTTTGGCCTATGCCCGCTCCATCTCCGGTCACGTCACAGCGATGCATGTGATAGTCGACGACGAGCAGGTCGAGCAGGTACGGACAAGCTGGCAGCAGTGGCAACACCAGATCGCAGCAGAGGAAGAGACCCATTTGCTCATCATTGAGTCGCCGTACCGCTCCCTGCTGCGCCCGATACTCGCCTACATTGACGCGGTGCATCAGCGTCATCCCGAGGATACCTTGACGGTGATCTTGCCGGAATTTGTCGTGGCCCACTGGTGGGAATACGCGCTGCATAACCAGGTGGCGCTGCGCTTGAAAGCAGCGCTGCTGTTCCGCCCTGGCGTGGCGGTCCTGAATTTGCCCCAGCACCTGCGGGGCCGGGTGCCACAGCGGACGAAAGGTCTGTGGAAAAAATGAGCAAGGTGCGACGAATACGCATCAAAATGAGGGGTTTACAATGAGCAGACGGGTCTTGCAGATCACCATACCCACGCCATGTGAGCCAACAAGGAGAACATTATGAGTCAGACCGAAGGCGGGAGTCACTCCTCGCACTTCAATTTGCATTCATCCTTCAGGTCCTCGAAGTCTACTGCGAGGTCCAGCCATCGGGAGGTGTGGTATGAACTTCTTTGTTGCTGATGGGGTACGTCTCGCATACCGCGTCGATGGACCAGACGATGCCCCGACAGTGGTGTTGGTGAATTCACTCGGGACGGACCTGCGGATGTGGGACCCCCAGGTAGCACTTCTTAGTCAGAGCCTGCGCGTTGTTCGTTACGACTGCCGCGGTCACGGTGCCTCCGCAGTGCCCCCCGGACCATACACCATCGAGCAGCTCGGACTCGACTTCCTCGCGCTCCTCGACACTTTGCAAATTGAACGTGCGCACATCTGCGGACTCTCGCTCGGCGGATTAGTCGCTTTGTGGGCCGCTGCTCAGTATCCCGAGCGCGTCATCCGCGCAGTGTTCGCGAACACTGCTGCCCGCATCGGCACGGAAGAGTTATGGAACGCGCGTATCGACGCAGTGAGAATGGGCGGCATGGCTGCTGTACTGGATGCCGTCGTCTCTCGCTTCCTCAGCGAGGGGTTCCGCCAGTTACATCCCAAGACAGTGCGACAGATCGGCGAGATGATCGAGGCCACCAGCCCTATAGGGTACACGGGTGCGTGTGCTGCTCTGCGCGACGCCGACCTGCGAGAAATGATTCCCGCCATCCACACCCCATCCCTCATCCTTGCTGGCGCACTGGACGAATCCACCCCACCGTCGCAAGCGCGAGAACTCCACACTGCCATAGTAGGGAGTGAACTCGTGATCCTCCAAGAGGCGGCACACCTGTCGAACGTGGAACAACCTGAGGTGTTCAGCAAATATGTCCTAGGCTTTCTGACTTAACCCTGGTTAGAGCAAGCTATTGATAGCGGGATACCAGAATTGGGCAGTTTTGTGGGAGGCATTAGACGCGATCAAGCGGCGGTGTTTGCCTGTGCTGGCTACATATGATATCCAGCGAGAAAAATGATAGTTTACCTCTTCAATTACCTTGTCATTTGACCCCCATCCGGGGAATATCTTCCTCACTGATGTGTAAATTCTGGAATGAAATGATTGGAATCTTGATAATGCTCTGAGTGGTCGGCTCTCTTTTTGAGGCACCAGTCACCCACAGATTTGCACCGGTTTCGCCCGTTTCATTCCCAAATTTACGACTATGTGCAGGAAAGCCCTCTGCTCTCTTTTCCCTCTCAGACTGCCCCCCAGATCTTCTCCTCTCGACTTTGGCACAGTTACCGAACATCACGCAGGCTGTGCTATACTAGGGTGGAACTGTGAGCATGTCCGGTAACCGGATCGATGAGCAGCTGTTCGACAGCAGAGAGGAGTCAGCCATGACTCCCACCGTCCATGGTGAGACCCTGGTCTATCGGCAGGAAGGGCAGGAGCAGGTCCTGACCGTGGACACCGCGGCCTGGTTTGCCTGGTTGGAGACGGCCTCCACGTTCTCCTTCGTCAGTGAGGAGGGCCTCTTCACCGCGCGCCGTGAGCAGGCAGGTCACAAGCGCGGGGGCTGGTACTGGAAAGCCTACCGCAAACAGCACGGCAAGCTCTCCTCTCGCTACCTGGGCAAGTCCGAGACCATCACGCTGGCGCGTCTACAGACGGTGGCCCAGGCACTGGCTGATGCTCTCGTCGAGACCGCGCCTGACACAGATACGGACGCTGCAGTCCCCTCGGCGCAAGCCGCAGCACCTGGGATGCGGAGCGATGCACTCACCCTGCTGCTGGCAACCAAGCTCCATCGACCCCTGCCACGCGCGCACCTCGTGCGCCGCCCCCAGCTGGCTGCACGACTCACGCAGGGAGTGATGGGTCCGCTCACGCTCGTCTCGGCACCCGCGGGCTTTGGGAAAACGACCCTGCTCGCGCAGTGGCTCGCCGAAAGCGACATGCCTGTCGCCTGGCTATCACTCGAAGCGGGGGACAACGAGCCGGTGCGCTTCCTCTCGTATCTCATTGCCGCCCTACAGACGCTTGACCCACATCTAGGGGCTGTGGCATTGACCCTGCTGCAGATGCCACACCCTGCAGCAGCAGAGACCGTGCTCACGCTGCTCACCAACGACGTGGCAAGCCATGGGCGTGATGGAGGAGATTTCGCCCTCGTCCTGGATGACTACCACGTGATTGATGCCAAACCGATTGATGATGCCATCACGTATCTCGTCGATCATCTGCCACCACACATGCACCTGGTCATCGCCACCCGTGAGGATCCACCGCTGCCCTTGGCCCGGTTACGCGTCGGGGGCCACTTGACCGAAGTGCGCGCCGTTGATTTGCGTTTTACCCCCTCCGAAGCCGCCGAATTTCTCAACCAGGGAATGGGCCTCAACCTCGAAGCTCAAGACATCGCGCGACTTTCAACCCGCACCGAAGGCTGGATTGCCGGCCTGCAATTGGCTGCAATTTCCCTGCAGGGACAGCAAGACGCCACCGGCTTCATCAGATCTTTCACCGGCAGCCACCATTTCGTGCTGGACTATCTGGTGGAAGAAGTCCTCGGGCAGCAGGACGCTCGCCTCCAGACGTTCTTGCTGCGCACCTCCATCCTCGACCGAATGACGGGCCCGCTTTGTGATGCCGTTCTGCTGGATCCCTCTGTTTCCGGACAAGAAACCCTCGAGTATATCGAACACGCCAACCTGTTCCTCGTTCCCCTGGACAACGAGCGGCGTTGGTACCGCTATCACCATCTCTTCGCTGATTTGCTGCGACAGCGACTGCAGCAGAGCGCTGCCTCGTCTATGAGGGATGAAAGGAAGGGCGTGGCCGAATTACACATACGTGCCAGCCAATGGTATGAGGACCATGGCCTCTCGATTGAAGCTTTTCACCATGCTGTTGCCGCCAATGATGTCGCGCGCGCCGAGCGCCTCATTGAAGGAGAAGGGGTGCCCCTGCACTTTCGTGGCGCGGGTGCCCCGGTACGAAACTGGCTGGAGTCGCTGCCGGCGGCAGTGCTGAATGCCAGACCCTCGTTGTGGGTGACGTATGCCTCGGCATTAATGACGACTGGCCAAACGACCGCCGTCGAACAGAGACTACAAGCTGCTGAAACCGCCCTGCAAGGCACCGAACCAGACGACAGGCCCCAAGACCTTGTAGGACGTATTGCCTCCATGCGGGCCACGTTGGCTGTCATTCAGCACGATGGAGAAACCATCGTTGCCCAGTCGCGCCGCGCACTGGAGTATCTGCATCCCAACAACCTGCCTCTCCGCACTGCCGCTCACTGGACGCTGGGATATGCCTATCAGCTCCAGGGAGACCGTGCCGCGGCCAGCCGGGCCTATGCCGAAGTCATAGCTATCAGTAAGTCGTTTGGGGATTCCATCTACACCATAGCGGCTACAATAAATCTCGGTCAATTACAGGAAGCAGACAACCAGCTCTATCCGGCGGCCGAGACCTACCGGCGCGTCCTCCTTTTGGCAGGTGATCCGCCGCAGCGGATTGCATGCGAAGTGCATCTTGGCCTGGCCCGTATATACTACCAATGGAACGACCTGGATGCTGCCCAACAGCACGGGCAACAATGCGTCCAACTGACGCGACAGATAGACAGCGTCGACACCGTCGCTGCCTGCGGGGTGTTGCTCGCCCGGCTGAAACTTGTCCAGGGAGATGTGGCCAGCGCAACCGCTCTGCTAGCGAAGGCCGAGCAGTTCGTGCGCCAGCATAACTTCGTGTTTCGGATGCCTGATGTTACTGCCGCACAGGTGCTGACGTTGCTTCGCCAGGGCCATCTGGCGGCGGCCGCTCATCTGGCGCAGACGCACGACCTCCCCATCAGCCAGGCCCGGGTACACCTGGCTCAGGGAGACCCATCCACAGCACTGGCGAGGCTTTTGCCATGGCGCCAGCAGGCAGAGGCTAAGGGTTGGGAGGATGAACGGCTCAAGGTGATGGTTCTCCAGGCGGTCGCTCACCATGTGCATGGTGAAAAAAGCAAGGCTGTGCAACTGCTGGGTGACGCGCTGGCGCTGGCAGAGCCGGGCGGCTTCATCCGTCTCTTTGTCGACGAAGGTCCCCCGATGGCGCACCTCTTGTCCGAAGCAGCGGCTCTTGGGATGATGCCGGACTATACATGGAAATTGCTGGCTGCATGTGCAGCTGAGGAGCAGAAGCGCGAAAACACATCTTCTCTGCCCCCACCTGCCCAGCCCCTGATCGAGCCACTCAGCCCACGCGAGTTGGAAGTCCTCCACCTCATGGCTGCCGGACTCTCGAATCAGGAGATGTGCGAGCGGCTGTTCCTCGCCTTGAGTACGGTGAAAGGGCACAATCGGACTATCTTTGACAAGCTCCAGGTCCAAAGGCGCACCGAAGCTGTCGCACGTGCCCGCGAGTTGGGTCTGTTGTAGTCTTGCCCGCAAACCTGGTATTTCAACTTCTCAGTCCTCCCACAACAATACCCCAAACACTCCTTTAGTATCTCTCTGTTCCTACCATAGAGAAGATATACTCCTTGATAGAAGATACACGACTTGTACATGAAGCAAGTGGCACAGACGGAGATGACCGGCCACAAGAGGGAGAGGATCATGTCAAACGAAATCAACTCGGAAAGTGATCCAGGTCAACCCACGGTCTATCAGATCAGAATCAAGGGCCATCTGGGTCGCGAGTGGACAGACTGGTTTTGGGGCCTGATTATCACGCTGGAAGACAACGGCGAGACGCTGTTAACCGGCCCGGTGGTCGATCAGGCCGCGTTGCATGGAGTGCTCAGAAAAGTGCGTGATGTAGGCATGCCATTGCTCTCGGTCATTCGCGTGAAACCCGGCCAGGCCGAGGCGGCAGATGTCAATGAAACTCATCACTATCGTTCAAAAAAAAGGAGGAGACACACATGAAAGCTATTGTTTTAGCAAAACCTAACAACCTTGGAGGAACACTTATGAAAGCAATTGTCTACACACACTACGGACCACCCGATGTTCTGAAACTTGAAGAGATCCAAAAGCCAACCCCAGGCGACGATGAAATCTTGGTGGAAGTTCATGCGGCATCCGTGACTTATTCTAACCTGATGCTCGTGAGAGGAGAACCGTTCGTGGTCCGCCTGTACTTTGGGCTTCTCAAACCAAAACACAAGATACCCGGAAGTGACATAGCGGGGCGGGTTGAAGCGGTTGGCAGAAACGTAACCCGGTTTCAGCCAGGTGATGAGGTATTCGGGGACTTATCCAACTGTGGTAGGGGCGGTTATGCCGGGTATGTGTGTGCACCTGAAAATGTATTGGCGATGAAACCGGCCAAAATATCGTTTGAGGAAGCAGCGGCAGTACCTGAAGCGGCACTCGTCGCACTGCAGGCTCTTCGCGACAAAGGACAGATTAAGGCGGGGCAAAGTGACAGAATGCGCGTCGCGCGCGTTAGCGGCTAAGCCCGGAATGCAAGGCCCGCGTCAATGACCTTATATGAAAGGAGCGCATCATGCCAACAGTGAATAGCAGTATGCAAGGGAAGATCTGCATGGTGACCGGCGCTAATTCAGGTATCGGGAAAGCAACCGCGCTGGAGCTGGCACAGATGGGTGCAACCGTCGTGATGGTCTGCCGGGACCGTGCCAGAGGCGAGGAAGCCAGGCGCGAGATCACCACGAAAAGCAGGAAGAACGCGGTTGATCTCCTGCAAGCAGACCTGTCATCGCAACAGTCCATACGACAACTCGTCGAGAACTTTCAGCACCGCTACACGCACCTGCATGTGCTGATCAATAATGCGGGAGCGGCTTTCCCTGGGCGACGGCGAGAAACCGTGGATGGATTGGAGATGACGTTCGCCGTGAACTATCTGGCACCTTTCCTGCTGACCAATTTGCTGCTCGATGTACTCAAAGCCAGCGCGCCAGCACGGATTGTCAATGTCAGTTCTGCTGCACATAAATCAGGCTACATTCAGCTGGATGATTTGCAAGCAGAGAAACTCTATAGGCCCATGCGCACGTACCCACAAGCGAAGCTGGCCGTGGTGCTGTTCACCTATGAACTGGCACGCAGGCTGCAGGGAACGGAGGTGACGGCCAACTGCCTGCATCCTGGCTTCGTGGCGACGAATTTCGCGCAAAGTGATGGAGGGCCCGCCGTTCGCCTGCTCGTGAAGGTGCTCGGGAGCTTTGGCACGAGCCCGCAAGAGGGGGCGAAAACATCGATCTACCTGGCCTCCTCACCCGAGGTGGAAGGCATCACAGGCCAATACTTTGTGAAGAGCATTCCCAGGCGGTCAGCTGCCATCTCCTATGATGAGTCGCTTCAGCGACAATTGTGGGAGCAGAGCGCAAAGCTGGTGAACGTGTAGCTTCCCCTGCTCATCTTCAGGGCTGCAGTGGATCAGTTTGCTTGCTGGGCTACGATGTGGCGCGGACCGGCCGGTCCTGAGGGGAGGTAATCCGTAAATTTGGGAATGAAACGGGCGAAAACAGTGCAAATCTGTGGGTGACTGGTGCCTCAAAAAGAGAGCCGACCACTCAGAGCATTATCAAGATTCCACCCATTTCATTCCCAAATTTACACCGATGATGGGCGCCTGGCGCTGATGGACTTTGGCATGGTCGGACGCTTTGACGCCGACCAAAAGGATAGGATCATTCTTCTGCTGCTCGCCTTTTCCCAACGCCTGGGTGAACGTGTCGCCGATACCTACCTGGAAATGATCGAGATCCCCGCAGATGTTCACCGCCGCTCATTTACCCAGGATGTCTGCGGGCTGGTGAGCCGTCTCGAAGAAGAACTGTTTTTCATCTTCGATGTCTGGCTCTTTCCAGAGAGAAATAGGCTGAGGAGCTTGAACCATCGTTTTCCTGGCTCCCCAGCCTTTTCTTGCTCAGCGTGCGTGTCCTTTGATGCCTGCTGCAACCAGGTATTCGCCACCCAGTTTCACCGGTCCATCTTGAGACAACACGCCATAGGTCTTGATGGCATCATCGCGGAGAGCCTGGCGCGCCTCTGTGGGGAGGGAAGCCATCAGCGGCACCAGCGGCCCGGCAACCTCACACAAGAGATCCCAGTACGCTGCCGGACTCTCAGCCTCCAGGACGCTCGTTTCAAAAGCAACCACTTCCACGTTGGTAAACCCAGCCGCCTCCAGGATAGCCGTCAGTATCTCTGGTGTAGGAAGGGCGAAGGGACCGGGAGCACCTGGATCAGGTGATGGGAGCTCGATGTGCCGCATCACGATCTGCATCGCAAGGCTAAAGAACGGGCAGCGTTCTGGAGGTCCCCAGGTACTGATAGCAACGCGACCTCCTGGTTTGAGCGCCTGGTGTAATGTGCGCAGAGCGGCTACTGGCTCCGGCATATACATGAGACCATGCCGGCACGTAGCAGCGTCGAAGCTGGCATCGGGAACCCCTGGGTCCAGTTCATTTGAGACGACACGATATTCAACATTGGTCAGGCCATGCTCCTTCGCCCATGCCTGCGCACTGCGCACCATGGGCTCGGTAATGTCAAGACCAACCACATACCCGTGAGGGCCGACACGTTTTGCTATGGTAAAGGATGGATCGCCGTTGCCGCACGCTAGATCAAGCACGCGCTGTCCAGATGTGATGCCGGCCATTGCGAGCAATCGCTCGGTGATAGGAATGGTTGGTTGACTTACCTCGGCACGGCGCGTTTGCCAGCCCGGAGCGGCTGCGCTCCACTCTTCGCGCTGCTGATGACGAACCTGCTCAGCCAGTTCAGTCTGAATTGCCATAATGTTTGTCTTCCTTTCGCTTCTCTATTGGTTCTCGAAAAAGAGGAGAACCACTTCCAAGAGTGTAGCTTGCAGGACGTACAAAACACATCGGCTGAACAGCGCATTTCTCTTCGAGCTATTTTCAGTCTCTCCAGGCGATTTTTGAGCGTGCCTGGGCTAAATTACCTAGACGATGTATCTCTTTTTTCGTGTAAGAGAAGCAAGCGAAATATCATAGAGGCATTCTCAGGAGACGCAAGGCATCGCATAGGGTTTTCAAGCCAGGTCGTGCTCGATGGCATAGCGCGTGGCGGTACTGCGCGACGTAATGCCGAGTTTGCTATAGATCGAGTTGAGGTGGGAATGGACGGTACGATGGCTAATCACCAGTTGTTCGGCCACCTGGATATCGGTCAACCCCTGCGCCACAGCACGCAGCACCTCGATCTCGCGTTCGGTTAGCCCACCAGACTTTTCAACCATTGCTCTACGTGACAGCAGCGGCTTTTCCGATGGGAGGGTTTGTAGTGCCGCCTGTACAAAATGTTCGCGCAGATAGGTCTGATCGATCGTTTCGGCCAGTTTAGCGATGATTTCCCTGGAGGCGCTGCACTCACGCTGCACCTGTTCCTCTCGCTTGAGCAGGTGGTAGACCTGCCCCAATGCGCCATGGACACGCCAGAGTACTGATGGAGCTTGACGCTGCTCTGCACCCAGTTTGGCATCCTCTAACACCCGGGCTGCTTCCTCCAGGCGTTTCAGCGCAATGAGGGCTTCGCCTTTCAATGCCAGCAGATGAGGAATAGGCTGCTGGTGCACATCGCCTGGCGCGGATACAATCAATTGCCCTGCAATGTGTAACGCCATAGTAGGCTCTCCCTGCGCCAGTGCGAGCTCGCCCCAGGTGCGGGCTACTTGTCGTTCACCCAAATTGCTCGGCTGATACTCTCGTGGCATGACGGCCTTGAGTACTTCCTCTGCGCGAGGGAACTCTTGCCTGAGAACATAGGCCAGTGCCAGGTATGACGTAAGATTCCTGATCCAATACGCAGAGCCAAGCGTCTGTGCCACCGCTAATCCAGCATCAAGCGCAGAAATCGCCAAAGCAGGTTCAAGCATCAAGAGATACAGTTGTCCCAGGGCACCGTAGCTGCCTACGATCCATTGCTGGTGCTCGATGGCTGTGGCGATGCGCAGTGCCTCTTGGCCATGTGCGAGTGCTCGACCGAATTCACCAAAGGAGAAGCATACCTGCGTGGTGACAAACTCTACAAAAGCCTGCCCTACCTGTGAATGCGTCTGACGTGCCAGGCGCAAAGCTTCTTCGGTGTCTTGCATGCACTCATTACGTGTTCTTAGAGCACTGAAGCTTGTCTCACTGTGCTCCGGAACCGAGTCGATGGCTCGTGAAGCAAGGCTGGAGACCAGGCTTTGATTGTCGCCCAATATACGGAACAGTCCAATTGCTCGTCCAAAATGCTTCACCGCGTTGGCCGGGTCCCCTGAGAAACCATGGGCCACGCCTAGCAGATCAAGCGTTTCTGCCATGCCCTGTGTGTTCTGCTGAGTTTCAAACAGATGAAGCGCTTCCTGATGTGCCTCGAGTCCCTCCTGCGTTCGTCCTATATTCACCAGCCAGTTGCCGAGGCGATTAAGGCTGCGTGCCCGCAGCGTAGGATCAGCAAGATTCTCGGCCAGATCACTGGCACGGCGGAACCATCCTCCTGCCTGTTCGTAATCACGTCCGGTCCAGAGAAAACCAAGCACCATCATACTCTGCCATTCCCCCCGACGATCATGAGCAGCGTTGGCTGCCTCTAATGCGTGCTCATAATCGCTCAGCGCCCGTTCAAACTCGCCAAGTGTTTCGTACGCCTGTCCACGCAGGCAATAGATTGGTGAAGCGGGCACCCCGGAGAGGTGATGGAGAGCGGAGAGTGCATGGGTAAAATGGTCGATAGCCGCATGCTGTGCGTACAGTGCCAGTGCCCTTTCACCAGCACGTTGCTCATACTCCAATGCTTTCTCCCACACACCAGCTTCGTAATAGTGATAGGCCAGGTCCGCCAGGTGGGCATCCAGCGGAGATATCGTGGCGTAGAGTTGCTCAATGGCTCCCGCGAGCATGCGATGCAACGAACGGCGTTCGCGTGCCAGTAATCCTGCAAACACGGCCTGTTGTGTGAGCGCATGACGGAAGGCAAACTGGTCTGCCGATACTTCCACCACGAACTGGATCGCCAGTAATTCCTTGATCAGCAACAACAGCCGATCTTCGTCACAATGCATGACCTGATGGAGCACCGCAAAGTCGAAGCGCCTTCCCGCAACGGCAGCAAAGGTGACGACTCGCATGGCCTCCGCGCTCAAGTGTTGTGTCCGCTGGTACATAGTATCCTGCACGCTGCGTGGAACAGGCACCCGTTCGCTCCGGTGGTCTAGATGTGGCTTGTGCTGCCAGACTCCATTGTCAGACAAGAGTTCCCCACGTGAGACAAGTGAAGTGAGGACCTCCTCAACGAAGAACGGGTTGCCCTCGGTGAGCGGGTAGATGAGGTCCAGCAGGTTGGCCTGCTCAGTTTCAGGCAGACCGAACATGGCACCCAGCATGGCATCAACATCGCTGCGCGAGAGTGGCACCAGGTGGAGCTCCTGGGAGAGACGCGCACGATCCAATTGGGCAAGGCATCGTTGCAAGCTCGGTTGAACCTCATCACTTCGATAGGTCATCAGTAAAAGAAGAGGCTGAGCAGCACAGAAACGTGCAAGAGACTGGAGAAATTCCAGGCTGATATCGTCGCACCAATGCAGGTCTTCGATGACGAGCAGCACGGGACGTTGACTGGCTCGTTCTTTGAAAAAGCGTGTCAGAGCCGCGAAGAGGCGACGTTTCTCCTGCTCGGGGTCTGGTAAAGGTGCAGGGAGAGGACCGGCCAGGGATGGCGCCAATTCTGGCAGCAGCAAAGCAAATTCCAGGACGATTGGATCAGGGTCAGCCCCAAGTGGCGTTGACGCAGCTGACGCGCGCAACAGGTCGAGTAGTGGCGCATAGGGGTACGAGCTATCCATCTGGAAGCAGTTGCCCTGGAGCAGGAGAAAATCTTGAGCCTCGGCATAGGCTTTGGCTTCGGCAACCAGGCGTGATTTGCCAATGCCTGCCTCACCACACACAAGGGCAACTTGCCCCTGTCCGCTTCTGGTTCGATCAATGAGCTGAGAGAGTGCGTCTCGTTCAGGCACGCGGCCAATGAGTACCGGGCAAATGACTGGTGCTGAGAATGATCCCACGATGTGCGTTCACCACCTTTTGACAAAATACTCATGCCTGGCGATAGTCGGAGGACCCCGATGCGCCAGCGTGACCCGTGCGGGATCAAAGGTCTCCATACACCTATAGTCTCCTCTTTTCTTCTAAAATCATATCACCTGAGCGAGCGAAAACCTAGCAAAACATGTGGTTCTCTCGAATATTTCCCCAGCGGCGACGTACATGGCCGGGAATGCCTCGGCCTCCTTGCCGGCTCAAATGCAAGGAAGCGTCAGGACTCAGAAGGAGACTTGGCATCCGCGTTCTCTCTTGATGTCCAGCCTCTCCACAAGCGTGCAATCATCTGCTACGACCTCCTGTCAGATGGTGTTCGCGTCCCGTAGCGACGTAGACGTGCTTATAGTATATTATGTGGAATTGACTTACCCTTGTCATTTCTCAGAGCTCCCGGCTTCAACTAATCAGAGGAGAAAAGCCATATCCTTCCGTAGCACTTCCAACTGGTGCTGTGTGTACCGATCGGGTGGCCGCTTTTGCAGGCTACGTGCCAGCGCTCGCACATTGATCAACAGGCTCGTAAAGCGAATGCGCTGCTCATGATCCGACGGAAGTGGCATGATTTCTCCATAGCTGCGCACAAGGGCGGCTTCGAGCCGAAAGGGAAGCAGTTCCCCGTCGCGTAGGTGGAAGTGTCCCAAATCATACCAACGATCAGTCCCTCGAATCTCGCCAAGGTCAATGATGCCAGTGTAGTGTCCTCCTTCCTGATAAATGTGGGTGGAGTCGAAATCCCCATGTGCCAAATACCCAACTTCACTGTTGAGGTAAGAATCATACTGGGAGATCAGACGCTTAAGCATGGCCACCTCTGCGATGGATAAGGCACTCTTGGCCAAATACGCGAGATCCGCCTGCCACCATTCAAGGGCAAATGCACGGTACGTCGACCATTCCCCTCGTAGGCGATGTGTCTCAGGCGAATCTCGTTGGACCCACCCAAAGCCTTCGACAGGCACGCTGTTGATACATGCCAGCTCTCGTCCTGCCTCTGCCACAATCGCTTCTCGCACCCCTTCTGACAAGGCAGGAGATTGATTCAAGGGCTGTCCTTTGATGGCACTCGTCACCATGATGGACCGCTGCAAAAGATCGTTGCACTGCTCAAAGTAGATGACCTCTGGAACGTTGACCTGCCTCTGTCGAAGGAGTGTGTGTGCAGCCACTTCAGGAGCAAAGCTTGCACCTTCTTCCGGCAAGACCCGCAGGTAAAATGTCTCGTCTCTAGAGGTCATGCGATAGACAAAGGTCGAAACACCTTCCACAACCCGCTCTACCACCAGAGAAGTCGAAGGGAAGATGCGGCGGACGACTGTCTCAATCTGACGGATATTTGGAGGAGATTGGTTGGGGGATTGACTCACCTCACCCTCTCCTTCTCACCTCGATGATCCTCGAAGCGACGCTCCTGCTCCCCCTCATCCAACAGATTAATGTATCCCCCCTTCAGGGCATACGGCGCAAGTGCATCTGAGCTCGCCTGCGCCCACTGCACATGCCTCTGGTCCTCTGCTGGCGACTGTGGCTCCCAGCCTGCAACGATTTCGACCATCAGATGATCCTGACGCGGCGCAAAGGCAGTCTCGGACGCGGACACGCGACTGGCGGCCCCATGAAAGTGATGGATCGAGATCCCAGAAAACGAGGAGGAAAACCGCCCCGCGCACTCGACGAGCGCCTCAATCGTCTCAGCACGTAGACCAGCAAGCGACTGGGTTTGGATGGTATAGTGGCGGCCTTTAGGGAACAGGGCATCTATCGTGTGAACGAGCGCGTTATACGTGATCGGTTGGATCTGATCAGTCAGAGGCCAGCCTGTGGCACGCAGTGGTGCAAGCACCCGCTCTCCTGCTTCGAGAGGACCACAATAGACGGGTGAGAGAAACAGGACCGGCATGCCATCTGGCATCTGGATGAAGCCGAACTGAATCGTCAGTTCATCGGGAGCAGTTGTGATGAACTCGTCATAAAAGCGTAACACTGCTCTGGCTTGATCGAGAGGATAGAGCAGCAAGCTAGCCAACACCGTTGTGAGAGGATGAAGGCGATACTCCAGGGAGACCACCACCCCAAAGTTGCCCCCACCACCGCGCAGTCCCCAAAAGAGGTCCGCGTGCTCCGTGGCGTTTGCCGTCACGAGCTGCACCTCGGCTGTCACCACTTGCGCAGACAGCAGGGTATCGGCCGATCTATCGGTTGTTTTCATGTTTGCAGACCTCCCCTTAGCTCCTGGGGAAGCAATCATGCGAGGCTGATAGTAGGAGTCACCGCCGAAGGAGCCAGAGCAGGAGCACCAGGAGCAGCCCTCCCAGGCCAAGCAGGAGGAGCGCGGTCAGGCGCCACCCATGCGACAAGAACACCACGCCGAGTGCGATGATGATAAGCAGTGACGCGAGAATCGGCAGGAGTGCTTCTCGTTGGAAGACCGGTCGAGCCTGATGCTGCTTTTGCAAGGATGCCGTTGCCCTCGGTGCAGCGTCTTGTTCAGCAAGCGGTCGAGAAGGAGCAAGGGACGTTGTCCTGGGGAGTTGCACCTGTGGGATACGAGCCGTCAACGCATGCCAGAACGCCTCGACCGTCTCAAATCGCTCTTCACTCCTCAGTGCCAGCGCGCGCCCAAGCGCCTGGGCCACCGTCGGAGGGACGGCCGGTGCGAGTTGGTCTGCTGGCTTGAGTGGGTCACCCGCTGGGCTCCAACTCCTCCTGGCTCGCGTGATGGCGTCGGGGGGAATCGTCCCGGTCAACAAGGTGTAACACGTTGCTCCCAGGGCATAGATATCGGTGCGAGGCGTGGTTCCACTGCTATACTGTTCAGGTGCCGCATAACCAGGTGCCCGGTGTCGAAGCGCAACCGTTTTGGCGTCTGGGTTGTATTCCTTGGCGGAGCCAAAATCAACCAGGACGGCCTCAGCGGCTCCTGTCGGCACGATGATATTCGCCGGTTTGATGTCGCGATGCACGATCGGCGGGTCCTGGCGATGCAGATAGATCAGCGCATCCACGACCGGGTCCAG
>Ga0209647_1001489_pt1 | contig 19823 bp, 13 predicted proteins | sample GraSoi_2013_60cm_FD_185827 | JGI IMG/M metagenome (GOLD analysis project Ga0209647, IMG submission 185827) | Grasslands soil microbial communities from the Angelo Coastal Reserve, California, USA - Sample 9_17_2013_60cm (SPAdes) (version 2) | ecosystem: Environmental > Terrestrial > Soil >... | reverse complement strand
ACTCCTGCCCGTTCCCGACGAGTACAGCGCTGAATACCTGCGTACCATTGCCGGCGTCACCTACCTGGGCGACTACAGCAAGGCGAGCCGCGAACTGGGCTACCAGCCTCGCGCCTTCGAGGCCGGCCTGGCCGAAACGTTGCAGCACGAGATGGAGTTGTTGGGAATGAAAGCGCCAGCACTGGCAGGGTACCCTTTTGGGCCGACAAAGGCATGACTGCTCAGGCTTTCAGCGTCACCATTCGTCGCGCCGCTTCCCGCACGACCTGTCTGCGTGCGATGACAATCGCTAAGAGAAGAAAAAGGCCATGCTGGCATGACGCTAGATACGTATCAAATTTTGCCGCTATCGAGGAATCACATTTACAAGCAAGGAAGGAACTACAAAATGACCACTCTCCCGAACATCGTGCTTGTCCACGGCGCCTGGGCCGACGGCTCCAGTTGGGGCGCCGTCATCGAGCGCCTGCAAGCCGACGGCTACACCGTCACCGCACCCCAATTTCCGTTGACCACGTTGGCCGCTAACGTCGCCCGGCTGCGCCAGGTGCTGACCCGCCAGAACGGACCGACCATCGTCGCCGGCCACTCCTACGGCGGCCAGATCATGACCGCGCTGGGCACGGACGCGCCCAACGTCGTCGGTCTGGTCTACATATCGGCCTTCGGACTTGACCAGGGTGAATCGATACGCGCGGTGCGGAGCCGATGGGGACCGCCGAGCCCGGCACAGGCGCACCTCGACATCGACCAGCAGGGCTTCGCCTGGCTGCCAGAGGACGACTTCGTACACCACTTCGCCGCTGACGTTGATCCAGTAAAGGCCAGGGTCATGTTCGCGGTGCAGCAGCCATTGGCTGGAACCGCCTTCCAGGAGGTGATGGGGGTCCCAGCCTGGAAAGCGCTGCCGTCCTGGTTTCTGGTCGCAGATGGTGATCAGACGATCCCACCCGATGCCGAGCGTTGGTTCGCCAAGCGCATGGGTGCCACTACCGTCGAAGTCTCCACGAACCATGTGGCGATGGTCTCCCACCCCGATGACGTGGTGAAGCTCATCGAGACGGCTGCCCAGGCTGTGTCGGTCACAAACTAAGCACCTCGCCCATTCAGGAGACTCCGGCGCTCATGGTGCTTCGAGTTCTTAGACGGGTCAGTTGCCGATGAGTTAGGCGTGAGAGCATTGCAACCCCTATTGTTAGCAACACATTGACTGTCTTTCGATACAACCGTTTGTTGATCCAGGAAGCAATCGCTGAGATCAATAGGCGCTGCTCACCGAGCTCCCGGCGGTTAGAGCCTTGGCTAGATAATCCATCTCCAGGCGGTTCTTCGCCGGACGCAGTGTTTTTTTGTGAAATACGTGTACATACAATGAATATACACGCGAAAGATTGGGGGGAATAATGAGTGAGGTACTTCGTACCAACAGAGTGATTACGCTGATCGTCACCTGTCTGGGAAATTTTATGGTGCTCTTGGATACGACGATTATCGTCACGGCCCTGCCCACGATCCAAAGCCATCTCCACACGAACCTGTCGGACCTGCAGTGGGCTGCTGACGCTTTCACCCTGTCCTTTGCCGCCCTCTTGCTCACGGGTGGTACGCTTGGGGACCGCTTCGGGCGCAAGCGCCTCTTCCTGGCCGGAATGGTGCTGTTTCTGCTCGGCTCAATGTTCTGCGGGTTTGCACCGACGCTCGGCTGGCTTCTTTTTGGTCGTGTGGTGCAAGGCGTCGGCGCAGCCGCGCTCGCTCCGGGGAGTCTCTCTGTGCTGGCGTCGGCCTTTCCCGAGCCGCGTGAACGCGCTCAGGCCATTGGCATCTGGGCTGGCGTTTCTGGGTTGGGCCTTGCCATCGGGCCGCTCGCTGGCGGCTGGCTCATCCAGCTTGCGAGCTGGCCAGCGATCTTTTTCGTGAATCTACCCGTTGGGATCCTTGCGCTGGCCCTGGGTGTGCCACTCCTGGCTGAGTCACGCAACCCGAACGCCCGGCGCATCGACCTGCCGGGCCAGGTGCTGGTGACAGGCACCCTCGTCTTCCTGGTCATGGCCCTGATCGAGGGGTCCTCGCAAGGGTGGACCTCTCCCTTGATCCTGGGTCTCTTCAGTGGCTCTGCGGTGCTTCTGGCAGCATTTCTTCTGGTCGAAGTCCGGGTGCGCGAACCGATGGTTCCCTTGAGCCTTTTTGGGAACCGCGTGTTCTCGGTCGCCAATGTGGCCAGTGCCGTGCTTGGTTTTGCGATCGTAGGGACCCTCTTTTTCCTGGTGCAATTCCTGCAGAACGTGCAGGGGTACACTGCGTTTGAGGCCGGCCTGCGTACCCTGCCCGCCAGTGTGGGCACCATCGTGGTCGCTCCCTTTGCGGGACAGCTCACCGCCCGTATTGGCCCGCGCCTGCCGATTGTCCTGGGAGCACTCCTTGCTGCGACTTCATTATTCCTGGTTACGACGACCCTCCAGCCTGACACCAGCTATGCCACGCTCTGGTGGCAAATTGCCCTCTTCGGCATCGGCTGTGGATTCGTGCTGACCCCGTTGGCCACGGCGGTGCTCTCCGCCACGCCTCCTCAGCGGTCAGGTCTGGGCTCGTCCATCCTGAACACCTGTCGCGTGGTCGGAATCACGTTAGGGGTAGCCGTGCTGGGAGCCTTCGTCCTGCAACAATTTCCCGGCAACATTGCGTCCCAACTCACCCAACGAGGCCTTTCCGATTCGGTGAGTGCAACGATTGCTGAGAAGATCGCTGCTGCTGGCGCAGGCGCCAGCCAGGCTCCTCAACTGGGACACCTGCCACTCCCCCCGGCAGTCCTGCACCAGGCGATCAGCCAGGCGTTCGTTGATTCGATCCATGGGACGTTTCTCATTTCAGCCATCGGCCTGCTCGTCGCCGCTTTACTGGTGGCGTTCTTGTTCCCGTCGAAGCAGCGTGCAACCAAGATGAGCGTTGAATCGGTTGGCTTGCGCGAAGCGGCCGAATCCCTCGCCACGCAGAGTGTTGTAGAGGAGAAAGTCACCGGATAGATCGTAGTGCAGCCTGGCCGAGCCCAGGATTGGAGAGCCACGCGTTGAAGTTGATCGAGAAAAACATGGAAGCCGATCACTCAAATGGATGAGAAGAGCTTACCCATCACCCCTGAATCCTCTTTCAAGTGGGAAACCTGGAGCTTGATGGGAATGATACCATTAAGCTCCATCCGAGCGAAAATCATGTTGTTCAAAAGTCAATTCCTGCTCCAGAACACCTAAAACTCAGGACGCGATTCGTTCTGGGAGGCAACAAATGAGGCATACCAGTGGCCACTGTCTTTAATGATGTGGCGCTGGGTAAGATAATCAACGTAGACCAGGCCGAAGCGCTTGCGATAGCCCTCGGACCATTCGAAGTTGTCCAGGAAAGACCAGACTATGTAGCCTTTGATAGGCACACCCTGGCGCATGACCTGGGCAACGGTTTGAATGTGCGCCCGCAGGTAGTCTACGCGCTGCTGATCGTGAATGTTGCCGTTTCCGTCCCAGTGATCGTCGAAGGCGGCACCACTTTCGGTGACAACCAGAGGTACTGGGCCGTATTCGCGGTAAATGCGCGTCAGGATGTTGGCGAGGCCATCGGGGAAGACCTCCCAGCCCATTTCAGTGTAGGATGCACCGGGGATGCGCTCTACCGCTTCGTAGCTATCGGCGTGCCCTGTTTGTCCATTTGTGGTCTCGCCATCTGTGCGGTCCCGCACAAGCATACGCGAGTAGTAGTTGACGCCCAGGAATGTAAATTTGGGAATTAAGTTGTTGGAGTTCCACCAATGATCCTGGCGAGAGCGTTTTTCCTCCTCTGGCTTCTCAAGCCAATTTCTCGCAACTGCTCAGGGAAGAGCACCTTCTAATCAACAGCTTAATGTCAAAATTTACATTCTGGACGCTCTAAAAAGCTAGTCGATATAAATCGATTGAAAAAAGTGGAGCTGATGGCCAACAATATTTTGAGCGTAAATTTGTGGATCCACAAGAACGGCTTTCAATCAGCTTGGCAACTTTTACCAATCCTGTAAATGTGATTACTTGATGGTGTAGCTTTTTGCTCATTCTCTGACGCTTACCACAAACAGCTTTCTCAATGCCCACGAATTGCACAACGAGTGGCTAAAAAGTAGCGAGCAAGCGTAAAAATGTGCCTCCTTACGAAAGGAAGAAAACAATCATTCTTTCAGTAAGGAGGACCAATGACCAGTATCGCGCATTCCTCAGTCAGGATCCAGGCTTCTCCTCAATCGGTGCCCTCGCTTCCCTGTTGGTTCGGGGAAGCGACGCTGATAGCTCGCCACCTCCAACGCCAGGGGGTGCTGGCTGCCATCGAAGAGCAGGTGCGTTTTGCCCGTCGCCGTTTCGGACAGTATGAAGTGATCGATTTTGTGGCGGTGCTCCTGGGCTATGCGATCAGCGGCGAACGGACGCTGGAAGCCTTTTACGAGTGCCTCCAGCCCTGGGCAGACACGTTCATGGCCCTGTTCGGACGCGACCGCTTGCCAGCCCGTTCGACGCTCAGTCGTTTTCTCGCCGCGCTGGATCAGACCGCAGTCGAGTCCCTGCGCACCCTGTTTCTCAAAGATGGGCTTTCTCGTCCTCTGGTGATGGAAGAGCAGTCAGGCGGTCTGTTCGATCGGCAAGGGAAACACTTCCTGGTCTTCGATGTGGATGGCACACGCGAGGCAGCCCGCCAACGCGCCTTGCCGAAGACGGCGGACCGGCCAGTTCCACAGCGGCGCTTGCGCCCCCTGTGCGCACCCGGCTACACCGGACGCAAGCGAGGGGAAGTGGTGCGGAGCCGCACCACCATTTTGCAGGCTCATACGCATCAGTTTCTCGGCACGTTTGGAAACCCCGGCAATGGGGAATATCGAGCGGAACTGCGTCGGGCAGTCACGAGCATTCACAGCTATCTTCAGGCTCATCACCATCCCGAGGGGCGTGCGCTCCTGCGCCTGGACGGACAATATGGCACAGGAGCCATCCTCGCTGATCTGGCCGGACTGCCGTTTGTGATGCGTGGGAAAGACTATCAGATCTTAAAGCGCGCCGAAGTCCAGGCTCGTCTGAAACTGCCCCCTGATCAGCACCTGACCCACCCCGAAAGCGGGATGGTGCGCGCGCTCTACGACTGTCCTGACCTGCCTCTGGGGCCGGAGGACATGCGGTGTCGGCTCGTCGTGGCAACCCATCCTGCCGGGGTCGCAAAGAGTCGGATTGGCGTCACTCGTGCGGGGGTGGTGTACGAGCTGTTCCTGACGAAGCTTCCCCAGAGCGCGTTTACCGCCAGTGATGTGGTGGCGCTGTATCTGCATCGTGGGGCCTTTGAGAATGCATTGGCTGATGAAGACCAGGAACAGGACCCCGACCGCTGGTGTAGCCATACGGCAATGGGCCAGGAAGCATGGCAAATCGTGTCGCAATGGATCTGGAATCTGCGTCTGGAGTTGGGCCATCAGCTCCATCCTGATCCGGTGCGCACGACCGAGTTTGCTCAGGCTTTCCCACCGGTCCCAGCACACACAGCTCCTCCGTCGGGCTATGCTTCCCCTCAGGTAGGCTTGCCCTGGAAAACTGGTCGCTTCTCGGGGCAAGATTTCGTCCTCCAGCCCGACGGCACACTGCGTTGCCCGGCTAGCCAGTCGCTTGTGACGCATGAGCGGCGCAGAGAGGCTGATGGAAGCTTGCGCGTGGTGTATGCGGCCAGCATTCGCAGTTGTCGTCCCTGCCCTCTGCGCGAGCAGTGTCAATGGAATGGCAGTGCGACCGCCAAGCCCCGCCAGGTGAGTGTGCTTCTGCATCCGCTCATCGTTGGGTCTAAGCCTCTGCTCTGGCGGGACTGGAGTCGTCGGCAGCACCGACGGGCGTGCATCCAGTTGCTGCGCCATCAATGCGTCACCGTCGAGATCGAACCTCCCACCACGACTCTCCCCACTGTCACGCCTGCGCCCCTTTCCCGTGCGCAGCGGGCGCACTATCGGCTTTCGTGGGCAGAGCGGCTGGCTCGCAATGCGCGCCCCGAAACTTCGGGAGCGGTGACGATCAAGCTGTGCGGCGTCCCTCAAACCTTTGCTAGCCGGCTTGGTCTGACTCTGGGGTAGGGGGAATACCAGCACGCAACGTTTAGGAGCGAGGGGGAACTGGCTGCTGCTCTCGCTCTTTCTGCATGACCTGTTGACAGCAATCCACACCGGTGTTGCACATGGAGACGCCCCGAGGTCCTGCCAACAAGTGCTCGACCTGATCCTTCGGTTTGTGACAGAACGAACACCACAAAGATGAGGAGGTCGCAAATCTCGGCCACATCTGATTCCGCTCCTTTCGACTTGACTCGTCTTTCAAGCGTGAATACTTACACAGAAGTAGACACTCGATCTTCCCGTTTTGGTTCCAGAAGTCGAGTGCTTGATCAAAGTCGATCTCGTTGCGCAATTCGTGGGAATGGAGGCAATGGATGCATCTGGGACGCAATCTGCCCATCCTCTTTCCAAGCCAACCAAGAGAGTAGAAGCCGAAAGAAGCGTTCCCATTCCGTCTTTCAGGGGCAGGTTGATGGTGAGATCGCTGAGGGGGCCGATGCGTACATGGTGGTCGCGTAGGGGCGGGGCAGAGGCATGACGAGTGCGATGGTGGCCAGGCGCAGGAGCGTGCGGGTGGCTGGCCCGGGGCGACGCAAGCGTCCCCCCGCCCCCGCCCCTACGCGAGTGGCGAAAGTTCTCCAAGACCCCTATCCCTGAGAGACCCATCCCGTCCCCCCTCCCTGCTTGCTCATCGCCTCCCGCTTCAGCCGGACAAACGCCTCTCGTCCCAGCTTCTGCTCCAGTGTCTCCAGGAAGAGTACCAGCGAACCGGCTGTGGGGTCCTGGACTGACTGGCGCACCTCTAATGCTGAGAAGAGCAGAGCCAGCGCCTCCGCTAATCGGCCTTGCTCGTAAAGCAGCATCCCCATGTTCGTTAGTATTATCCCCGCGTTCGCGCTCTCTTGCAGGTCCAGCGCCAGCTTCAAGGATTGCTGGTAGCATTGTAGCGCATATTCGTAGTTTTTCGTGTCCTGGTAGAGCAGGCCCAGGTTATGCAACAGCACACTCTCTAAGTGCGCGTCGTATTGCCGCTCGTTCAGCAGCAGCGCTTGCTCAAAATTGGCATGGGCTTGCTGTGTCTCGCCCATGCTGCGCAGCAGCTCCCCCTGGTTTGTGAGCGTGATAGCCTCACCGCGCAGATCACCGATCTCGCTCTGCGTAGTCAACGCCTGTTCAAAGTAGAAACGACTCTGCCGGGAGTCACCAAGGCGACCGTAAAGCATGCCCAAGTAGCTGAAAATTTGTCCCTCGTCACGGCGCGTCACGACCCCGACCGGCGGCACCATAGCTGTATATAGCCTGATCAACGTGTTCCATGCGCCCCACTGTATCATACTTTCGTGTAATCCTTCGAAAGAGAGCAGGTCGTAAGCCTGTTGCCAGTGCCAGCCGAGGCACAGGTGATGGGCTATGGCCAGCAGTGGCTCGATATCCCGGGGACCGCTGCGCTGCTGGCGCGGCGGACAACGCTCTTGCGCCAGGCGTGAATAATAGACTGCTACCCGTATATGACCGGCGGCCAGGGCGATCGCGCGCGCCTCTGGATTGCTCTGTATCGGGTTTGGCTCAGTTGGCACACCCAGCGTATTCGTCAGATCGCCACCGGGGTGCAGGTCATTGCCCTCAAGATAGTGTTCCACAGTGTACTGGCGCACGAGTGGATGCAGGAGATAGCCCGGCATGCCATTGTCTTGTGAGAGTCGCTGCACGAGTGTATACCTTGTTAAGAACCAGAGTTCGCGTTCAAACGCAGTTGCATCGACGGCAGCGTCGCCCTCTCCGGTAATAGCGATAATCACGCCCTCCACGGGCACCGGTTCGCTAAAGAGGCAGAGCGAACGTAAAAGTGTACGTTGCATCGGATTGAGGAAGCCATATATCGTGTCGACCAGGTTCAGCGTCACTTCATCCCTCCAGACGAGCGCATAGTCGGGAGAATTGAGTAGATAGCTCAGTGCAAACCCACTAAGGTTACACAATGCACTGAACAACGCCAGGGCATAGACATGCCCTGCGCAGCGCTGCCAGATCAGCGAAAGCTCTACCGGTGGGCCTTGAACGCCTCGTTGCTGTAGCAGCGCCACGCCCTCGGGAAGGCTTATGCGCGAAACCAGGTATGTACGTACGCGCACGTCTTCACCGTTTTGTGTGTTATATGGTGAATTGCGGCAAGTTAACAGCACCCGGCTGGCCCCAAGGTCCCTTTGCAGTATATCAAGAAATAATGAGATCGCGCCTCGTCCGGCCAATTCCTGGTCAGTTTCCAGTTCGAGTAACTCCTCGAGCTGATCCAGCACCACAAAAGCGCTCTCTTGTGGTCGTCGCAAAGCCTGCACCAACAATGCAATCTGCTCCTCCGGCCTGGACATGAAAAAATCGGGCCTGGCCACATCAATCCTACCGAGTATAGCTGCAATCACATCAGGTAGCGTGGCATTTGGGCCAAGGCTGAGCCAGGCAAAGTGCCGCATGGGAACCTGTCCAGCCCTTGCTGCAGCCTCTAAGCGCCGGTACAGCAGCGCGGCGAGCGTTGATTTGCCTGCCCCGGGATCACCGGTGAGCGCTAGCGTGCTGGTTTGAGCATCAGCGAGCATGCGTAAAATAGTGCTCACCTCGTCTGCGCGTTGCAGCACGCCAGGAGGGTCGGTCACAGGGGGCACCATAGTATGTATATTGAGCCTGAAAATGTATGGTCGTTGCTGCATACGCCTGGCCTTGTTCTTATCTTCTTCCTTCTTTGGTGACAGCAAGTATACCATATAATCTTGCTAAGCGAGCGGATAAGCCCCTCTTGTGCAGACTTGATAGCCTGAATATGCTAAGATACGAGAGAGGCGCTTACTATGCCCAAACGATTTAGTCCAGGTAGGAGGGAACGGAATTTGTTACGCATTATTTACATGGGAACCCCGCAGTTTGCGGTGCCCGCCCTGGAGGCACTCATCGCGGGAGCCAAGCCGGGACAGGTCCTTCCGGAGGGGTACGAAATTGCTACCGTGATTACGCGCATAGATAAGCCGGCGGGACGCGGTAAAGAAATCGTCTATTCTCCGGTGAAGCAGGCAGCGCTCTCACATGGTATTCCTGTCTGGCAACCAGGTTCTCTCAAACGGCCAGAAAACATTGAGGCGCTTGCCGCCTATCATGCTGACCTGTATATCGTGGCCGCGTTCGGGCAAATTTTACCGCAGGCCGTGCTCGATCAGCCTCGTTTCGGCACACTGAACATACATGCCTCCTTGCTTCCTAAGTATCGTGGCGTCTCGCCCATCTCTGAGGCCATTCTACAGGGCGATAAGGAGACCGGCGTGACGATCATGCTCCTGGATGCGGGTGTGGATACCGGCCCGATACTGCTCAAACGCAGTATAGCGATTGCTGAAGACGACACTACCGGCAGCCTTACGGTCAAACTGGCCGACCTGGGCGCCCAGGCGTTACTTGAGGCATTGCCCCTGTGGGTGCAGGGCAAGATCACGCCGCAGCCACAGGACGAGCAAAGGGCGTCTCATACCCATATGCTGCGCAAGGAAGATGGCGAGATAGACTGGGGGCGTCCTGCCGCTGTACTGGCGCGAGAGGTGCGCGCCTACACTCCGTGGCCCAGCGCTTATACATACTGGCACGGTAAACTCTTGAAGATTGTTTCCGCGCATGCAGTCATGCTGGAACCAGGTGCAGAGGTAAAGCCGGGCACGATCAGCTTGCGCCAGGAAGCAGGCAAGCAGGTACTTTCAGTCGTCACCGGCAGCGGCCTCTTAGTGGTAAACAGCTTACAATTGGAAGGCAAAAGGGCTATGAGCGCTGCTGAATTTGTGCGTGGATATCCACAGGTCGTGGGAGATGTATTGGGATAATCAAGCAGCGTAACGGCAAGCAGGGCATACCTTGCTTGCCGTTACGCTGCTTGATTTTTTCTATTGTATAGCAGCTTTTGGCCGGTTAACGATCGCAGCAAGTACAGCAAGTACAGCGACACCAAAAAACGCGATGGCATGCTTAATGTGTTGATTGCTATCCGCGATAATGTGGGGGATGCCAGGAATCAGGAAAAACACTCCAAGAGCTACACAAATGATGGCGACTACGATCGCCCCAAAGAAGAGAGCCGGGTTCTTCATAATAGATTGTATACCTTCCTTTGCTAATTCAAAGTTCTAAACTTATCCGCTGGACTTGTGCGTTTTGGGCACGCACATTATAGCAGGTTCTCAGCGCCTTGCAAGAGAAATAGCCATTAAATTAGAACCTGGTATATGTTTATGCACAATGATATATGAAGAACCACCAGGAAACAACCTTTTTTATCCCCTGGCGGTTCTTAGACTTAAGCAGGGCTTATCCCAGGTTACCTGGCAACCGCTTTTGAGCGAGCCATGAACGTGCCAACGATCCCGGCGATGAGCAAGACGATGCCGACGCCGAGTCCGGTGTATGCACGGACATGATGTGCACCAGGGCTGGCCATGTAATAAACACCGACGGCGATGGCAATAACGCCAAGAGCGATTACAGCATAGAAAATTGCAGGGTTCTTCATGTGTAGCAGTTACCTACCTCTTCTAGTTGAGCGAACTTTGTCGCTCTAAATATTCGTCCTGGCCTATCCAGAACGTTTTCTATTGTATCAAACGTGTGAAGCTCTTTAAGCTGCATACATGCAGCCAGAATAGCCATTTTGGGTATAAACAATGTTACACTTTGGCATGCAGCACAAACAACAGCAAGAAGAGCGAGATCAGACCCGCTGCCCAACAGTAGTAGGCGAAGGGATCGAGCCGCCCGGTCTCAAAGTACTTCATAAGGAATTTGGCACTGAGATAGGAGGCAATGCCTGCCACGATCGTACCTATAACTATGTACAGCCACGTAGTAGCCGACTGGCCAATAAGCTGTGGTATCTCCAGCAAAGCAGCCAAACCAATAAGTGGTGTGCTCATTAAAAAGGAGTAGCGCGCCGCGTCTTCGTGATTCAGCCGCACGCCTAAGCCTGCGACCATCGTAACTCCAGAGCGCGAGATGCCGGGGATAAACGCCAGCGATTGCGCCAAACCGACCATCATCGCCTCTTTCCATGTCAGAGACGAGAGGGAACGAAAGCTTGCCTCTCGCTCTTTCGCGGTGGTAAACGTTATTTTACTCTCTGCTCGCCTGCGCAGGCGCTCACCGGCAAAGAGGATAGAGCCGTTGACGACCAGGAATGCGGAGGCGATTATAGGAGAACCAAAAAGTTGCTTGAGTGGCACCTCCAATACAAGTCCAATAATGCCTGCCGGGATGATGCCGATAATGATCAGCCAGCTCACCCACTCATCCGTGCCAGTACGTACTTCGCCGACTTTGATACTCTTAAATAAAGTAAGAATGACCTGGAGCCAGTCCCGCCAGAAATAGATCACGAGGGCAATACTTGTGCCAAGGTGCAAGGCTGTGTTGAATGGCAGAAAACAACTCTGGCCGCCACAAGATGTGCCGCTCTCCAGATAGCCCCAGCCCAGTAGCCCGGGTAAGATCACGGTATGGCCCAGGCTACTGATGGGAAATGGTTCCGTCACTCCCTGGAGCAGGCCAAAAAAAATTGCTTGCCAGAAATTTAAGTTCATCGGTCTGTTACTCTACTTTGTACTTGCTTCCACTACGTTATACACAACGAATGGTCGTTTGCTCAGGTTTCAAGGTTGAAGGTATTTTTGTACATCCATATCGAACTCTGCTTTCGTTTTCGCATAAACGTTATGCCCGTCCTTTTTGGAAAGGAAAAAGTAATAATCCGTACTGGCCGGTGAAGCTGCTGCTTCCATGCTGGCTAATCCCGGACTACAAATCGGAGTTGGAGGTAGTCCTTTATGCGTATAAGTATTCCAGAGACTGTTAGGAACGATGTTGCCACCGCTATTCTGAAGAGGCTTCCAAAAGGTTGTTGTTCCTGATTGTGAGTCGCGTGCATACTGTACCGTTGGGTCAGCGTCAAGCAATCCCACAGTTTCGTTATTTGGCCTATAAATGCGATTCCAATAGACGCTTGCTACAAGTGAACGATCATTATTAAATATGACCTCGCGCTCGACAATAGAGGCCAGGATAACCGCCTGGTATAGCGATAGCTGCTTCTGCTTCGCAAGTGCAGCAAGATGGTTTTGCTGTACTTTGCCGGTAAATTCCGTCAGCATCATGTTGACGACATCCCGTGCTGTAGCATTTATGGGCAGCAAATAAGTATCGGGATAGAGCAAGCCTTCCATACTGCCGCCTGGTGGTATAGATTTAAGGATGGGATACTTGGCGAAATCGGGGAACTGTGCCGGATTTTTTGTATATTTCAGAAAATCTTGCACGTTGAACTTGATCAGCCCTGCGGCTCCAAATTGCTGAGCCATTTGTTGAATACGCCATCCTTCAGGGATCGCAGCAACCAGGTAGTCAGGCTCAGCATTGAGCAACTGGTTGATGATCGTATCAATAGTCATGTTTGGGTTCAGGTTATAAGCCCCTGCTTGCAAATGAGTGTCCAGGCCTTTGATTCTTGACCAGACGCGAAAAGCCAGAGCATTACGGATCACGCCCTTTGCCTGCAGGTCGTTAGCAATCTGGAGCGTAGTTTCACCATTCTGAATCACAACGGTAATCGTCTTGCCCTGGTTTGTGGACACAGGTTGAAAGATATCGGTGGCGGTCGACCATGCGAAGTAGACTGCTCCAAAAATCAGGAGGCCGAGCAAAAAGATCGCAAAGATTGCGATGCGCCCGCGTGGCCTTCGTTTCTTCATATATCAATGCCCTTTGTTTTGCTCTTTTGATGATCCAGGTACTCCTGTAAAATTACAGTCGCAGCCAGTGCATCAACCTGCTGTTGTCTACGCCTGCGCCTGGTCTGACTACGTTGCCTGCCACTGCCGGTTCTATGGCGTCTTCCCTGTTCGGCCTCGGCACGTTGCGCCAGCAAACGTTCCGCCTCAACGGTTGAAAGACGCTCATCCCAGAATGTGAGCGGGATAGCGATATGCTTTTTCAGACGCTCGGCGAAGGCTTGCACACGGCGCCCCTGTGCGTGAATCAGTCCATCCAGGCTAATCGGCAAGCCAATCACAAGGCCCTCCGCCTCTGTTTCGTCGATCAGGCGTTGAAGCGCAGCCCAGGTTTGAGCTTCATCACGAGAGACATGCAGGGTTGTATAGGGAGAGGCCAGCAATCCAGTCGCATCGCTTACCGCCACGCCGATTCTGGCCTCTCCTACATCCAACGCCATCAATCGTGCCACGTTGCTTACTCCATGTGCTAACTCACGCTATGTCTCGTCATCATTCTAACGAGAAAGGTCTGATTTGTCTAGAACTTACACGATTGGGGGATGCGTTTATGTCACTATTAACCGTTTGGTGTCCCACTTATAGGTGGACCAGGTTGCAAAATCACGTGTATTTGCTCCGAGCGGAACGGCAGGATGCCGAGAAGGGAAGGGAAAATGTCAATCCTGGTACCGGTCGCCCCTGCTACACTATTCATGATGTCACTTCTTGCCTGGTTCACACCTTTTCCAGCCACCAGGTTGCTGACTTTTTGCGCCGAGACCTGGGGCATAATTTGTCCGGTGGCGGTCCAGGTGAGAGTAAGCGTTGTCCCGTCAGCCGAGGGCGTACTCTTCATTTTGCTTATGAGGAGAGGTCGCTGGGCAGCAAGTATATGAGGGGGACTCATGTTCACCGCCTGCGCATTAATGCGTGCTTTGGACACGGCTTGAATAGTGGCCGCCCGGATAACCAGGATTTTCACATTTACACTGAGCACTCCCGTGAATTGACCAGTGGCAACGACCTGCCCCACTTGAGGATTCGCTACCAGTTTTTCCTCCGGTAGCGGGTTGGGACTTCCCATTACGTCTGGTATCATTTTTCCGCCGACGTCTTGCGGTTGTAGGACTTTTGCCAGCCAGCCAGCGATCTGCGCTTGTAGCTTCGGGTGCAGCGCCTTCGTCAACTTAGCGACGTCTTTGCTGGTCACTTGCTGCACGTTGGCGGCCCCCCCACCACTGGTGGATGTGGGATTCATGACGCTCAAGATTACTGAAGATGTAGGGATGGCAGGGTTCTGTGCGGCTGCTATACTTTGCAGGCTAGTAGCAGGAACAATTGTGATTGTGTTGGCCGGGACATTCCCACCAGTGCCTGGGGTTTGAGCCTGTACCGGAACGGGAGGTGCAGGAAAGCCACTGCCAACAGGTTGAACAAGCGTATCAGCAGTTGTGACAAATGGTGTTCCTACACCGCCGCCGGTGGAGATCACGGTACCGGTCGGAATATCGACGGGCTGCAAACCTTTATTCGTAAAGATTACCGTACCGGTAGCAAAGGAGTTGCCTTGTTGCGTGACGCCGGTAGCTGTGCCCTGTCCTGGGACACTCGCTGTGTACGTGAGCACCTGCGAAGCAATAGTATTGTGCGCGGCATCGTATGGATTAGTGCTGGCAACATACTGTAAATTTGTCAAGCTTGATGACTGCGTTACCACTGTTACGGTGACGGTTGCGTTCGAGCCAAAGAGGAGAAACGCGAGGACAGCCAGGACGAGAACGACAAGACTGATAATGGCAATTACAACAATGCGTCCGTTCTTGCGATTGGATGTCAAACTCGCTCTCCTGTTTGCAGGCAGCGGTGGGGTAGGCTGACTCGCTTTAGTGGTCTTCCTGGTTTTTGGTTGGGGAGGTGTAGTAGAAACATTGCGAGTTTGCGGCTGGATGATCGGTTGAGGCCCACGATTGCCAGCTGCCGGCGGTTTGGCTGCACTCGATGACCGTGCCTGGGCAGGAGCAGATGGTGTGGTGCGGGCAGGCTGATCTGAGGCCGGCAGCAGTTTGTCTTCGTCGTCAATATCCTGAATAGGTAGTCGCTGTACGCTCCTCGAGCGATTAGCGCGTGGTGGTGTACCGTAGACCCGCGGCATCTCCGCTCTGCCTGGTTCTTCCACTACTGGTTCAGACCATGCATGAGGTGCTGCGTCCTGTTGAAAAAGGATCTCCCCTTCATCACCCAGGTCCTCGATTTTAGGTTCAAGCTCGTCGGTCGGGAAGTCCGAGATATCGGGTATACCTGAATCGATATCTTCTATATGGGTAGAACCGCGCTGCTCCGGCAAAGAGGCGGGCTGGAGATCATCCATATATGCGAATAGATCGCCATCGATCGAATTTGGTGGAGGCACTATGCTGTCTCGTCCGGGTATACCACTTACCGGCTCTCGCGTTGCGGACTCCTCGGGCACAGCACCAGCATTCGAACCCTGTGCCGCCTCACGAATGCGCTGTGCAACATCGAAATCTGCCGTCAAGGAGTCGGGTTCATCGTCTTCTTGTTCTGGTACCAGTGGACGTATGGAAGGAGATGTATCAATGTGCAAATCGAAAGGTGAGCTAAGTTGTACGTCTCGCGCGCCATATGTGGATGAAGCAGCACCTGCACCGGTATTCGTTTCGTCTGCACGGGATGCCCTACTACTCGTCTCAGGACGCGATTGTCGCATTTGTTGCCGCTCATTTGTTGCCACTTGCGGTTGGTTTGACTGCTGGCGCTGTCGCGCAGCGCGATTTTCCGGTTTACCTCTGCCCGGCTGGTTGCGTGAACGTTGCGGCGTTTTTCCGCTCGTACCGGCGCGACTCGGGTGACTGCCGGAGCGCAAGCTGTTTGAAGGGGGGGATTCCAGCGAATCTGCAATTCTAAATCCAGCCTCTTTAGCAACCGCTCGCACCTGGCGATCCGAGCTGATGACCAGCACGTCTTTGCCCAGTTCTCGCATACGTGAATGCAGCAGTCGCCATCCCAGGAGATGGCGTAACTGTGTTTGTGGCGGGATGACAAGCACAATGTGCCTGGCATCAGTCTGCTCCAGGCGCTCACGCACACTGGTCAGTTCTTCTTCTGGGCCGAGATAAATGATCTTTTCGTCGGTCATATATCCTTTTCCCCCTACTGGCTGCAATTATACGCCCAGTGTTGCTCTCTGCGCCTGCGCCGGCTGTATTAGATATGCATCTGGTGGATCACCCGGTAGAGTGCTCTCTCTAAAACGTTGTTCTCGTTTTGCAGTTCGATAGCCTGGTATGCAAGCGCCATTGGCGTGATGTCCTGGGCATTTTTCAGCAGGTTATTGGGATCATCGATGCTCGTCACCATAACCGGCTGAATTGTTTCGATGATTGGTTCGCGAGAAAATGGGAGTCGTTCCGTCCAGGGGAATTTTTCAAGTTTCTGTCGCAGGTCTGGTAGTGCGGAACCTCCTCCCACCAAATAGATCGCCGGTGGCAGAAGCTCATCCTTTGCCAGTTCATCAACCAGCAGTTCTACACTGTCCATCCATGTTTGGGATTCCGAGGCGAAAATGTTTTGTATCTCTTCCCGCTCGCTCCCCTTAATCCCACCGCTGCTGTAACTCAACTTGAGTCTCTCGGCCTCTTTGATCGAGAGGCCTTTGTTGGCCGCCAGACGGCGCGTGAAGGTCCGTCCACCCAGCGCAAACATGCGCGTTTCTTCGATCCCTCCCTGGCGCACCAGGGCGATGTCGGTGGTGCCACCGCCAATATCGATGAAGATAGCCCCGCTATCGGTGCTGGCATTAGCGCTCAAGCAGCGTGCCAGTGCATATGGCTCGGCAACAATAGTGAGCAGCGTCAAATCCAGGCCTTGCGCTACTGTCTCTAACGCACCCAACTGCATGAGCGGCGCAAAGGCACTGAACAGCGTCAGATTGAAGTTTCGCCCGCGAAAACCTATGGGATTGGTGACGGTTTGCCCGTCGATACGGACCGAGATTACCGCTGCGTTGGTCAAGCGCACTTCAATATTCTGGTAGCCAGTCTCAGCAGCAATGCGCTCTTTGGCGATTTTCAGTAATTTCTGCTGTGCGCTGGAGATCACGTTTTCCAGTTCTTCTGGCGTGATAGCTTTGGTGGGCTGTTGCCGTTGTTTGGTAATTGTGATCGAACTGCCTTTGACTAGCTCTCCCGCAATACCGATCACTGCCGTGGGGGCGATGATTCCCCCTGCCGACTTTTCTGCCTGGACGAGCGCTTCATTGCAGTTGGCGATAACTCCTGGAATATCGGTAATGATGCCATCAGACATGTGGCTATAGCTCTGAGTGTGGCGTCCCACTCCCAGCACAACCCCAACATCATCTTCCACTTCAATGATTATGGCCTTGGCATAGGCGGTGCCAATGTCGAGCGCTGTATAGACTGGTCGCGCATCCTCTCCACCAGGGCGTGCATCAGCGCCATAAGTTCCATCACGACCCAGATAATTACCGTTCTCGCGTTGCTGTCCGAATATGAAATTGCGTAGACGTTGAAAGGGATTACTCATGCATGTATGTTTTCCTGGAATGTGTTGATTATGACCTTACTATACGAGAGAACGCCTAGCTCGCTCAACTCCTTCGGTTCTTCTCATCTCTTGCTCCTTGAGTACGTTATAGCACGTTCAACGAGCTATCGCAAGGGGGCAGGGCGCGGACACCAGGGCTTGCCAAAAGTCCACTTCTTCCCCTCCCCACCCCTGGAAAAAGGGGAAAAGGTGGTCCCTGGAAGCCTCCCAGGCTTCCTTGCCCCACACCCCGTCAAGGGGCTGCGGCCCCTTGGAACCCCGCTTTACTTAAATGTGGGGACATCTCACACCCCGTCAAGGGGTTGCCGTGCCGGGTCCCCCCAGACTCTGTGCCCCTTGGAACCCCGTTTTACTTAAATGTGAGGAATGGAAGCCTCCCAGGCTTCCTTGCCCCACACCCCATCGAGGGGTTGCCGTGCCGAGTCCCCTAGACTCTGTGCCCCTTGGAACCCCGCTTTACTTAATTGATTCAATTACGAGCTTTCCTGTCAGGTTGAGGGCTGCGCCTAGCTCGGACTTGTTTTTGCCGCCGCCCTGCGCGGATTCCGGCCGGCCGCCGCCCTTGCCGCCCAGGCGCTGACCTACCGCTGCAGCGATTTTACCAGCATGGATGCCATGTTTGGTCAGTTCGGATGAAACGCTCACCTGAATCCCAACGCGGTCCTCGAAGTTTCCGGCCAGCACGACCACTCCCGGCCGGCCAAGCTTGTTGAGCACCATATCGCCCATCTCGCGCAGCACCCTGTCATCGGGCACATCCGCGGTTGTCGCTACAACCGGCACACCGGCCAAGTCCTGGGCCTTTTGAGCAAGTGCTTCGGCCTGCCTCTGAGCCGCTTCGCGCTGGAATTGCGCAACCTGGCGGCGTGCAGTAGCAAGCTCCTGCACCACCTGGTCGACCCGCGCCTCGAGCGTATCCGGCTGCGTCTGCAATTTGGTGCTGAGAGTGTCTACCAGGGCGCTGCGACGCCGTAGATAGGCCTCGGCACCACGACCTGTCAAAGCTTCGATACGACGGATACCGGCGGCTACACTTGTTTCCTGGATCGTAATATACAGGCCAATCTGGCCCGTGGCCGCGCAATGCGTACCTCCGCACAGCTCGATACTGTTGCCCATGGAGACGACACGCACCTCGTCCTCGTACTTCTCGCCAAAAAGCGCCATCGCTCCCGTCGTCAGCGCCTCTTGCAGTGGCATGATCTTCGTGTGAACGGGAAAATCAGCGCGTATCCAGCGGTTAACCTGCTCGTCAACCAACGCTATCTCGGTAGCAGTAAGCGCGCGCGGGCTGGCAAAGTCAAAGCGCAAACGCTCTGGTTCAACCAGTGAGCCACGCTGCTCCACCTGGGGGCCGATGATGTCGCGCAGGGCTTTATGCAGCAGGTGTGTGGCGCTATGGTTGCGCATCGTATCTTCTCGTCGCTGAGCAACTACATTTGCCTGCACGCTGTCACCCACGCGCATATAGCCCTCGCTGATATGTCCATAGTGGACAATCAGTCCTCTTAGAGGGCGGTGCGTATCCTGCACCTGGAAGACGCCCATTGAGCCGCTGATATCACCATGATCACCAATCTGACCGCCGCTCTCTGCGTAGAACGGAGTTTTATCAAGCACCACCAGTGCATCCTGGGGAGCGGTGATACTATCGACCTCTACACCATCTACGATCAAACCAACCACCTTGCCGCCACCGGTGATCCCCGCGTAGCCTGTGAACTCGGTCGGCCCGGCGCGATTGAGCACTTCAGTGAGAGCCTCGTCATCCCGCTCCTGTGCGAATGTGCTTGCTGCCCGGCTGCGTTCCTGCTGCCGCTGCATAGACTGCTCGAAACCGGATACATCTACAGTGAGGCCATGCTCTGCTGCTACTTCTTGCGTCAGCTCCAGCGGGAAACCATGTGTATCGTACAGCTTAAAAGCCTCGTCACCTGGTATAGCAGTATGGCCGCGTTGCTTTAGCTCCTCGATCAGATTGTTGAGCAGGTATAGGCCGGTATTCAGTGTCTGCCCGAACTTCTTCTCTTCGAGATTGAGGATCTCTACGATACGGTCGCGCTGCAGGCCCAACTCGACATAGTGACTCTTCATCAAATTTATTACCGTATCGGCAGCTTCAGACAAGAAGGGTTTATCCAATCCAAGCAGCTTGCCGTGTCGCACTGCCCGGCGCAGGATGCGGCGGAAAATATAGCCGCGTCCCTCATTGCTCGGCAGGACTCCATCGGCCGCGAGGAAGACCAGTGCGCGGGCATGGTCCGCGATGACCCGCAGCGAGGTATCAGTTTTCGCATCTTTTCCATAAGTGGTATTGGCGAGTGCGGCGAAGCGGTCGATGATCGCACGAA
>Ga0209647_1001488_pt1 | contig 19825 bp, 14 predicted proteins | sample GraSoi_2013_60cm_FD_185827 | JGI IMG/M metagenome (GOLD analysis project Ga0209647, IMG submission 185827) | Grasslands soil microbial communities from the Angelo Coastal Reserve, California, USA - Sample 9_17_2013_60cm (SPAdes) (version 2) | ecosystem: Environmental > Terrestrial > Soil >... | reverse complement strand
GGAGTCAGGCGACGATAGCTCTGGCAACCCCAGCCGTATACCCTCAGCCAACCCCGGTCGTATACCCTCAGACAACCCCGACCTTATTCCAACGGGAGAGTGAGCCGGAAGAATTAAACCCGGCCAACGTTGCCGGGACTCCGGAAACGGAGGAGCCCACAACAGAAATTCCTGTGCCGCCGATGCCGATGCCTTCGCTCGCGCCGGCACGACCGCCGTTGCAAGCCAACGGGCTGCCCCTTGGTGTGTCGCCGAACGCCGTAAACATGGACATTTACAAAAGGCTCCCTGGTGTCCAACCCCCTCTGATTAACCAGGATGGTCGAAGCCTGGGTCCTGAAGCGCTCCAGATGTTGCAGACCAGTCGCGCTGAGGTTCCTTTTCCTGGATTGAACTCTAATGTCCCCGTAACCCCATTGGCGTTGCCGAAAACGCCAATGGAAGCCTTCCGACAAATGCAGCAAAATGCGGTTCCGTCGTCGACGCCTTAGTCAATTGCTGGTGGTCCCTGTCATTGCGCGATGAGCGTGAAGCCACCGGCACAGGTCTCAAAGTTATCCGAGATTTAACTTAGTCAGATCTAGGACCGATGATCTGAGGGCCGTTCGGGTATTCTCTCTTGGAAGTCCAGATCTGCTCTTCATTGTCTTCGTCGGAGAGTGTGATTTTCGCATTTCGATCCTGCGTCAGCGAGCTGTTTTTAGTCGCCTTACGGGATAAGGAGAAGGGTGAAAATAGGAAATCCTCTCTCACTTTCCCATCTGATCCCATCGCACCGACGACGTTATCATACACCTGCCAAGTGCTTGTCCAGCCGGAGCCGGCCGGTGTCGCGTCTTGCAACCCAATGCCTCCTCCAGCGGATTCATAGTAGGATCCGGTAGTGGAGTCGATCATGCTCGTCACAACCCGGTTATTGTAGACATTGAAATTTGCACCCCAATAAAGATAAATCGAATAGCCTTCACAACCCGCACACTGATTGTCATGGATATCCACGTATTGGGTCGGGAGAGTTGAGTTTGGGTCTCCATCCATCACAAAAACGCCTCGACCACCGGTCTCAGTGTCATTGTTGGGAAATTGACCCTTCACAAAGTTGTTAGCGATCTGGATCGGACTGTTCGCTGTACCCGAAGTGTCATAGAGATCAAACAGATCGCCGGCCAGCGCCTGGCCCTGATAGTTCCTAACATCGTTCCAGGTGATCGAGATATTTGGATCAGATTGAACGTAGGTGAGTGTGATGCAGGAAGCGCCGGCAGTTGCCCAGGAAGTCGTCTGATAGCCATTGCTGCCATCTGATAGACGCCCATCGATGTTTCGTACGATGTTATGATGAAACGCTATAGTGGCCGATGTTGCTGACCCTAGGTTCCCGGAACACTCCAAAGCATGCGAGACGCTTTCAATATCACAGTTGAAAATATAAAGGCTTGCCGGCGAGATGATGTGGACGAAATCGCCTTTTCGTTGGCCTGCCACTGCCGGGTTTTGTCCACGAGCGCCTACATCGTGGACAATCAAGTTAATCCCCTGAGCTTGGCAGTCGATCAGATCACCTTTGGACGTGATCGTTGCGTTTTCGATCGTTACTGTGGATCCCGCGGGCACCGACGACGCGATGGTAACGGCGGCAACGCTGGGATTTTCGCTGGACCAAGCGTCGTTTCCGTACGTCCCAGCCGCATTGATGGTAAGCGGGTGATCGGCAAACGCTGTGGAGGTAAGCGACGTACAAAACGCGAACTGCAAGAACCACTTGTGATTCATTGAACTGGTTTCTATGCTCCGACTTTTGGGAGTTGCTACCGATAGGGTGACGCCCTTGACGGAATTGTCAATTTCTATACGATCCGTGTTTGTACTGATCAGCTTCTTTGCCGCCAAGGAGTGAATCCGTTCATCATCGCTCCAGGTGCCCATGCGTCGTTCAAGGATGTGGCGCTTGACGTAAGTGGGCGGATCGTCAGCTATAAAGTGACGGTGACTCATGCAACTTAGAAGTGAGCGTGTCTTCCGTCAACCAACTGCTTGTTTAAGAAAAACTGAAGTTGAAGAAAAAACGAGGTGAATGAGTCTAACGCATCAGAAGTTCGGCTAAAGCCTCGTTTAGTTTCTAAACCCTCGATCCGTTTTGTCTCGTTGTTATGATTTTTTCCGTTAAGCTCATTTCCGCTCGAAGCGTTGCGCTTTTTCTGCTATTGACCGCGGCGTTCGTTGTCAGCGCCTCGGCTCAAGCGCGCTACAAGATCATCACCTTGCCGACTCCAACCGGGTATGACAGCGCCGCTTTGGGCTTGAACGATAATGGCAGCGTTGTCGGGTACAGTTTCCAAGGAGATAACTATCAGGCGTTCCTCTACTCTCAGAGCAGCGGATCGTCGACCGACGTGGGTTCGCTCGGCGGTCAGATGAACGCAGCCTGTGCGATCAACGATTCAGGCCAAGTCGCTGGGTATAGCCAAGATGGCAACGGAAATTTACTCGCCTTCATTTATACTACAGAGGATGGCATCAAAACGTTAGGTTCGCTTGACGGTGGGGTGAGTAGCGAGGCGTTCGGGCTGAATAACTCGGGGCAGGCCGTCGGTGATAGCCAGAACGCTACGGACGATCATCGTCCAGTGCTTTTCGATAGTGGCGCGGTCAAAGATCTAAACGTGTCTGTAGCGCAGAACTCGGACGCATTCCGAACCGCCTATGCAATCAATGATGCGGGCCAAATAGTTGGTAGGACCGACACGGACCAAGGCGCGATCCACGCATTTTTGCTGGCGTCTCCTGGTGGTGATCTCAAAGACATTGGGACCTTAGGAGGAAACAACAGTGAAGCGCTGGCAATCAATAAGTCCGGTGAAGTCGTGGGAGACGCCGAGACCGGGAATGGTGCACCGCACGCCTTCCTCTATCGGAAAGGTTCGACGCGAGACTTAGGCGTTCTCACCGGGTTCGATACAGCGAGTTATGCCCGCTCGATCAATAGTCAGGGTGAGATTGTAGGAGACAGCGAAAGTGCAGACCAAAAGCGAGCGTTCATCTACAGCAATGGCCAGATGCTGGAGTTGGATAAACTGGTGACGAACTTAGGCGAAGCGGGTTTCGCTTCGCTCGATGTAGCGTACGGCATCAATAACCGCGGCTTGATCGTTGGGTATGGCACTGCGACCGATGGCCGGACCATTGCGTTCCTGGCTGTCCCCGAAGGACAGCCTGCTCCCCAGCGGGCTCAAGTACAACAGCCGGCGCCTCAGGTTCAACAACCCGAGGCTCAGACAGATGAAGGGAACGGTGACGATTACAGCGTTTTCTATTCACGTCTTTCCTCGGATGGCGATTGGGTTGAAGCAGGTGACTACGGGTATGTCTTTCGCCCGCACGCCGACGAGGGCGATTGGGCCCCTTATCGTGACGGTCACTGGGTTTGGACTGACCGCGGTTGGTTCTGGTATTCAAACGAGCACTTTGGTTGGGCGACTTATCACTATGGGCGCTGGGTCCGAATAACCGGACAGGGTTGGTGCTGGATCCCGGGTAACGAATGGGCGCCGGCCTGGGTTTCGTGGCGTCAAAGCAACGATTATGTAGGGTGGGCGCCATTACCTCCTGAAGCCGGTCTGAGCGTTAACGCCGGTATCGGCGGTTGGGCTGATAGCTATTATGGATTAGGGCCGGCTGCTTACACCTTTATCAACTTCAAGAGTTGGGGCCAGCCAAGCTATCTGCGGGTGATCGCCCCTCCAGCCCAGAACATACAGATCATCCGCCAGACCACCAACATTACGAATATTCGGATCCAAAACATGACCATTAACAATTTTGGTCCGAAGGTGGAAACGATCGGGCAATATACCCATCAAAACATTGTTCAGACCAAGGTGGTCTTTAACCAGAACCGTCAAGCCGGGTATGGCGCTACCGTGCAGGGGACTGAACTTCAGGTTGTGGCGCCGGCAGAAAAGCTGCGACCGGTCTCACGCGTGCAGCCGCAGGTAAAGGGGCGCTTAGCCAAAGCGGAAATCGATAATGGCTGGAAGAACGTCAATCCGGCTGAACAATCGGAGTTGCGAAAGAAATTCGCCGAACAGAATCCGCCGCCGAAGGAGCAACTTCCTAAGCCGGTACTCAAACCGACGTTTGAGCGAGAAACCAAGAATGCTAATCCTCCTGCGGCCGGCGGACCTCAGCGGCAGCAACCTACTTCTCCGCAAGTGGTCAAACGACCTGAAGGGGGAGCGGGCAAAGGTTGGAATACAGTGCCGCCGAACCTGATCGGCGGCGGGAAACCAGCTGGCGAACGTTTCCAGAAAACGCTGCCGGCCCGGCGGGCTGCGAACGCTGCGGCAACTCCAAAGACGGAGGAACAGAAGGTACGCGGCAAGGGTCAACCACCAGCTACGCCAATTAACCCCGGCCAACCTGAACCAAAAGAAACGCCTAGCGCAGCTGGAGCTCTGCCGACCGCAAAGCAACAACAAGAGCAACCCGAAAAAACCGGTCAAACTCCGGCTCCTGGTAATGAGGGTGGTCCCGGTAAACGAGGTCCGGGCGGTGAAGGAAAAAACAGGGGTGAACGAGGTCCCAAGGGAGCGACAACTCCGAAGTTAGAGACGACGCCGCAAGTTGAGGAGACGCCGAAACCAGAAGGTGCACCCAAGGGTGAGTCTCAACAGAAGGAACAGGCTGCGCCAAAGGTGGAGAACCCAATGAGACCAGAGGCTTCTCCCAAGGGCGAGGCTATCCAGAAGGAGCAAGGTGCGCCGAAGTTAGAGAACCAGCCGAAACGCGAAGGCGAACGAAAAGAGCAAGGCGGGCAGAACGTTGAGAGCCAGCCGAAACCAGAGCGCTCGCCAAAGGGCGAGTCCAGGAAGAAAGAAGAAGGCGCTCCTACATTAACGAACACGCCAAAGGAAGAACGTTCGCAAAGAGGCGAGCCTGCGAAAAAAGAGGAAGCGCCGCCAAAGGTAGAGAACAAACCGAAAGAAGAACGCCCGGCTAAAGTTGAGGAGCCGAAGAAGGAAGAGGGCCCTGCCAAAACTGGAAATCGGGAGAATCGAGGTCCTGCCCCGCAAGGACAAGGAGTGCAACCAGGAGAAGGACAGAAACAGGGAGAAGCACAGAAACCCGAGCGCCAAGAAAAAGAGAGAGGCAAAGGCAAAGAAAAAGGATCGCCAACGCCCTGAATGGCGTACCGGCGTGTGGGCGTATCGGCGTGGACGCGTAGCAGGCGTTGGTCTGTGGCGTCCACTGAGTCTACTTCGTCCACTTTAGTCCACTAGTTCCACTGTCCGCGCCCAAACTTGGACAACGCCGTCAGCGCCGAGAACGCTGCGATCGCCGTGAGCGCGGAGACCGGAAACTCTTTTTACGATGGACAACGGCGCGGTATCGATGCGAGTCTGTGAGCCGAGCCACCTTGCGCCATGGATCGTCGCGCCTTACCCCTAGCTCTCAAAACCGGACTCGCTGTTTTTGCGGGCCTAGCCATCGTTGGATGCGGACAAAAGCCGGCTGCGCAAGCTCCGCCGCCGCCTACCGTGACGGTAGCGAAACCGGTCAAGAAAGAGATCGTCGAGTGGCTTTATTTCACTGCCCAAACTCAAGCAGTGGATACAGTCTCAATCAGTCCGCGAGTCACCGGTTACATTGATAACATCACCTTTAAGGAAGGCGATATCGTCGACTTCGGCGATCTTCTCTTTGTAATTGATCCTCGTCCGTATCAGGCGGCGCTCGACCAAGCCAAGGCCCAGTTAGAGCAATCTCAGGCGCAGCAAAAGCTGAACGATGCGAACCTGGAGCGAGCTAACGATCTGTTGGCCAAAAAGGTAATTGCCAAGCAAGACTACGATACGACTGCGGCTCAGAAGTATGTAGGCGACGCTCAAGTGGTCGCCAGTCAAGCTCAAGTAGAGTCTTCGCAGCTTAATCTCGATTTCACCCTGATCCGGTCACCGATTCACGGCCGGATTGGTGCGCAGTTAGTGAACCGGGGGAATCTGGTACAAGCTAATTCGACCCAGTTAACGACCATCGTCAGTATCGACCCCATCTACGCCTACTTCTATGTCGATGAGCGGTCGGTCCTGAGATATCAGGAAGCAGTTAAAGCCGGGAAAATGCCGACCGCCAAGCAAGCCACGCTGCCGGTCTGGCTCCAATTGGAGAACGAGCAAGGTTATCCTCATGCCGGCGTCATCGATTTCATCAACAACGCCTTCGATCCTTCGACGGGTACCCTCCAATTACGAGGCCGCTTTCCTAATCTGGATGGCTTCTTGCTTCCCGGCGCTTTTGGCAGCGTAAGGGTTGCCGGGTCGCCCAGATACGAAGCGGTTCTGGTGGCGGATCGCGCCATTGGTTCCGATCAGGATCAGAAGTATGTCGTCATCGTCCAACCTGACGGGCTCACCAAGTATCAGAAAGTTCAGCTGGGTCCGATCGTGGACGGCCTGCGCGTAATCCAGAGCGGTCTTCAGGGAGATGAAACCGTCGTCGTTGAAGGAATCGGCAAAGTTCGTCCAAATTCAAAGGTCAGCGCGGAGCAGACCGACATGAATAAATTCGCCACCGAACAGCTGGCCATGGAACCGCATATCAACGCCGGGAACGCCGTCAGCGCCGGGAACGCCGACAACGATAAGAATAGGCTGAGCGCGGCCATCCCCAATCGCTCGGCAAGCAACGGCAAGCACGAATAGCTAAAAGGAGTTCGAGAAGTACAAGGAGTTCAAGGAGTACAAGAATGAATCAGACCAGCGGGCTCTTTGAAACTGGCGTTCGAAAGTCCGCCGGGTGCGTGCACAGATTTCTCCCTCATCAGACGGCGCCGGAGGTCAGTTGCCATGACGATCGAGAACGTAAACAGCACCAGATGGTCTGGGCACCGCCCGCGAAATTCCGTAAGTCCTTGAACTCCTTGTACTCCTCGAACTCCTTGGACTCCTTCTCTGGGAGGGCGGCCAATTGAAGTTTTCTCATTTCTTCATTGATAGGCCGATCTTTGCGATGGCTTTGTCCATCCTGCTTGTGCTGGCTGGTGCCGTTGCTTACTTAGGCTTGCCGGTGGCTCAGTATCCGGAGATTGCACCCCCGCAGATTCAGATCCAGGCCACCTATCCAGGCGCGGACCCCGAAGTGTTAGCAGAGACTGTCGCGACGCCGATTGAAGAGCAGGTCAATGGGGTTGAGAACATGCTCTACATGAACTCGCAGATGACCAATAACGGCACTGTGACGATTACGGTTACATTCAGTTTGGGGACGAATATTGATACCGCGCAAGTATTGGTACAGAACCGGGTCGCGATCGCCCAGCCTCGTCTCCCGCAAGAGGTGCAGCAGCTTGGAGTCACCACCCTGAAACAATCTCCTGACTTAATGATGGTGGTGCATCTGTTATCACCAAATAACACTTACAGCCAGGAGTACATCAGTAACTATGCGCTGATTCAGATCAGAGATCCGCTCTCGCGACTAACTGGGATCGGCAACGTCCAAATCTTTGGCGAACGGGATTACAGCATGCGCATCTGGCTGGACCCGAACAAAATGTATGCGCGGAGCCTGACGGTTGACGATGTTACTTCTGCGATCCAGGCGCAGAACGTGCAAGTGGCTGCCGGGCAATTAGGCGCGGAGCCAGCTCCAAAAGGGACCGATTTTACTTTAACGGTCAACACGCTGGGCCGGTTGATCACGACGGACCAGTTCAAGCAGATCATCGTTAAGCGCGGGGCGAACGGTCAAATTGTCTATTTGGCGGATGTTGCCCGGGTTGAGCTGGGGGCCAAGGATTACAGCACGACTTCCAGCCTGGATGGCAAACCCGCAGCCGCTCTGGGGATTTTCCAATTGCCGGGTTCAAATGCTCTGGCCGCTTCCAAAGCCGTTCGCGAGAAGATGAAAGAGCTTAGTGCCTACTTCCCCGCGGGCTTGGAATATCGGATCGTTTACGATCCTACCCAATTCGTCCAACAATCAATCGAGGCGGTTTATCACACACTTTTTGAGGCCATCATCCTGGTGCTGATCGTGGTGTTGGTCTTCCTCCAGAGCTGGCGCGCAACGATTATTCCTTTGTTAGCGGTACCGGTGTCGTTGGTGGGAACCTTCGCGGTGATGGCTGCGCTGGGTTTCTCGTTGAACAATCTTTCCCTGTTCGGATTGGTGCTCGCGATCGGGATCGTAGTCGATGACGCCATCGTGGTAGTCGAGAATGTTGAACGCAACATCGAGGAGGGACTGGAACCGAAACCAGCGACTCGCAAGGCGATGGATGAAGTCGGCGGTCCCGTGGTGGCGATTGCCGTCGTCCTAAGCGCCGTGTTTATTCCCACCGCGTTCGTCAGTGGGATCACCGGGCAGTTTTACCGCCAGTTTGCGCTTACGATCGCGGTCTCGACTCTAATCTCCGCCTTCAATTCTCTTACGCTTAGCCCGGCGTTAGCCGCCTTGCTGTTGCGCGGAAAACAGACCAAGCCAGATCCACTTGCTCGCCTCCTCGATCTGATCTTGGGCTGGTTTTTCCGTGTTTTTAATCGGGCGTTTTCCGCTACCACTACCGGATATTCCCGAATCGTGGCCAGGCTTTTGCGGTTGGCTGCGGTCGTTCTTGTGGTTTATGCGGGTCTCCTATTTTTGACCGGTCTGGGATTCAAAACTGTACCGGGGGGATTTATCCCCACGCAAGACCAGGGCTATCTCATCATTTTGGCTCAGTTACCCGATGGCGCCTCTCTGCAACGGACCGGCGTTGCTCAGGAGCAGGTTTCAGAGATCGTCCGAAAAATTCCGGGTGTCGCCCATACGGTTGAAATCGGGGGTTATTCCGGTTTGGATGGGACGACGCGGACCAATGCCTGCACCGTTTTCGCCACCCTCCAAGAATTTCCCGATCGCGAGAATGACCCGGCGCGATCGGCGACAGCGATTTTAGGGGCTGTGCGCCGGCAAGTGAGCCGGATTCCGGATGCGCTGGTTCTAGCGTTTCCACCGCCGCCAGTGCGAGGGGTAGGAAATGCCGGCGGGTTCAAGCTTCAGATCGAGGATCGCCGGTCAGCAGGGTTAGCCGCCCTGTACGCCGCGACCAATGCGGTGATTGCCAAAGCCAGCGAGCAACCGGGAATGGCCGGTCTATTTACTAGCTATCGCTACAATGTCCCTCAGGTCTACTTGGACATCGACCGGAAAAAAGCCCAGACCTTGAATGTCCCGGTGAATGCGGTATTCGATGCGCTGCAAACCTATCTCGGGTCGAGTTATGTCAATGATTTCAATTTCTTAGGACGGGTATATCAGGTTATGGCGCAGGCAGAGCCGAAATTTCGTGATGAGATCGCCAATATTCGCCAGTCGTATACGCGAAACAGCAACGGCAACATGGTCCCATTAGGCACTCTATTTAGCGCTCGTGAGATCGTCGGACCCGATAAGGTCATGCACTACAATCTCTATCCGTCCGCGGATATTAGTGGCACCACCGTCGGCGGGTTAAGCTCCGGGCAAGCCATTCAGCTAATGAACCAGGTCTGCCAGGAAACGTTACCGCCACAATTTGGGATTGAATGGACGGAACTATCGCTTCAGCAGATCATTGCCGGGAATAGTGCGGTTTATATCTTTCCGCTTTGCGTCGTGTTCGTGTTTCTGGTGTTGGCTGCGTTGTACGAAAGCTGGGCTCTGCCGTTATCGATCATTCTCATCGTTCCGATGTGTCTGTTGGCCGCGATCGCCGGTGTGTTTATCCGGCAGATGGATAACGATATCTTCACTCAAATCGGCTTTGTAGTCTTAGTAGGGTTAGCTTGCAAAAACGCGATCCTGATCGTCGAGTTTGCCAGGGATGAAGTGCAGCGAGGCCAGGACCGGTTCATTGCAGCAACTGATGCAGCCCGCCTCCGGTTGCGCCCGATTTTGATGACGTCGTTTGCGTTCACTCTAGGAGTTTTGCCGTTGGTGGTCGCCAAAGGCGCCGGCGCGGAAATGCGGCAAGCCATAGGTACCGCCGTCTTTAGCGGGATGATCGGGGTGACTTTCTTTGGGATCTTTCTGACCCCCGTGTTCTTCTCGGTTATTATGAAGTTCTTCGGCCCGAAAGGGCGCAAGGGCGACTCGGCGAATGGGCGAGTGGGGGACACGGCGAACGGGCGAGTAGGCGAAACGGCGAAAGGGCGAAGCGGCGAGAGCGCTGCGGGAGAGTAAGGCGCGAGCGGGCGAAAGGGCGAGTGGGCGAAAGGGCGAGTGCACTACGGGAGAGTGAGGAATCCAGGGTAACGCGAAGATTCTGGGTGCCGGCACAGATGGGACTAATGAGACCCATGGGACTAATGGGTCTCAGCTCACATAAGTCTCATGAGTCCCATAAGTCCCATTTGTAGCGGCGCCCCCGTTCGCCCACTCGCCCTTTCGCCGTTTCGCGGCACCGCCCGTTTCGCCTAAATCTGAAACGCCACCGCTGGGTGCTCTGACTGATCGAGCGCATGACTATTTCGCCGGTGTTCCAACTGGTACAAGATGCGATCTGCCAGTTCGGCGGCTTGGCTCCTTAATTCCGGAACGGCCGTGGTCTCAAACAAAATGCCTTTCTGCGGGCTGCCCAGGGTGTAGAGATGATTCACCCGCTCGCCTTGCAAGTTCAGGATGATCCCGCCTAACCCGACGTCGAGCCCTAAAAATAACGGGTCGGGCACAATGATCCCTCGGCTGAACAGCTGTACTACCAAAGGATCTTTCAGCTTATAATAGTTACATTCCGGTCCGGTACAGTTCACCACGTAGTCGACACGGAGCTCTCTCTCCGTATGGGAATTAGCGTCACGGAATCGAACCGAGAGGAACTCTTTTTCAGCTGAAATGGAAAAGATACGTCCTCGATGACATTGGAGGCGTCCCTCTTTTTCGAGCTTCGATTTCAATTCCAACACCTCGGGAGCAGCTCGGTGACGATGCGGTTCCCAGAACGCCTTTAAGTGACGCAGAAATCGCTTCCGCTCCTCAGTCGGCCATTGTTTCCAAATGAGCTGGGAGTAAGGCCGCATAGAATCAATCACCGCGCGCCAATCGATTCCTGCTTCGTTAGCCTGTTCAATCTGTGCCCGAACCGTATGGCACGCTTGCCGAGCGGTTCTCGGAAGCGAATCCTTATCCAAAAAGGCTGGGTATCCGTTAACCACCCGGTGGGGTCTCGGGAAAAGCCCGCGCCGGGATAGCACATGGATCACCCCTTGATGTTTCAGGGGCGCCAGGCTCAGTAACAGGTCGAGGCCAGTCAGTCCGGAACCAAGAATTAGGACATCACCGGACCCGGCCAATTTCGTTCTAGTCTCTTCAGACCAAGGGTTCTCTAAATACCGGTCCACCCTATGAAACCGCTGGTCTCGCAGCTTCGGATCGCCAGGCGGAAAATTACCTAATGCTAAAACCACATTCTGCGCGATCAGCGAAGGGGCGTTCCGAAGTTTGACTCGAAACCGGCCATTGGCTAAGGGGGCCACATCGATCGCCTCGCCTATGATCCGATGGAGTGAGCTGCCCGAATGGCTCGTCTGGTCCAAAAGATCCGTAAGATACTTACCGTATAGAACTCGCGGCAGAAACGAGCTCAGCTGCACCTCGTTCACACCTTGCCGCTTGAGTTCTTCCGGATTATCGCGTGCCCACCGATAAAAATGCTCATGGTCCTCCGGAAACGCACCCATCTTTCCGGCGGGAACGTTCAGCAGATGCGATTGATCGGTGGTGCCGTAAGCCAGGCCGCGGGCGAACGATCCGGATCGTTCGATCAAAGCGATCTCGATCTTTTCTGTCGCTTTTCGCAACAGGTTTACAGCCACCATAGAGCCACAAAAGCCTGCCCCAATGATCGCAATATCGACTGGGGATACATCGGGAGAAGCTGAATGCGTAGTCACCGGGAGTGCACCTGTTATCGTAACCCTACTGTCCCAGTATTCTAACCGGTTGACCCGAGCCGTCAATCCGAACTCGCTTAGGCTCGTTCGGAATAACCAATAGCCGATAGCCAATAGCCAATGGTTCCCGCGCTCGTCCCTATCGGCTATCGGCTATTGGCTATTGATTATTTGCTGACGAGCCTAAGGCGAGTCAGCGAAACGCCCACAGCCCAGGGGTGGCCAGTTCCACCAGGTTGCTTTCCGGATCCCGAAAATAGAGACTTCGGCCGCCACGTGGCCATCGAACTTCACTTTCGATTGGGATGTTTCGGGTGATCAGTTTGGTTTTCCACGATTCGTAGGAGCCGGCTGAAATGGCGAAAGCCAGATGCAACCTTCCTTCACCGCCGTGAGGAGGGATTATACCGCCTCCGGTTTCCAACGGCTGCGCATTTGCTCCCCTCTTGAAAAACAGCAACACCGCTTCACCTGGCAGCTCCAGGGCAGCAAAGGTTGCCTCAGGCTGAGCAGCGCCGCTCAGCAAAGGAAACTCGAAAAGCTCTTGATAAAATCTGACCCCTTGGCCCACGTCGTCAAGATAGAGCGCCGTCTCGAGCAGGCGGGTAATCTTTGGTGTCTTCACAGTCCGAACTCGCTTAAAGCTCGTCCGAAATAGCAAATAGCAGATAGCAAAATGCGCTACAAACCTGACATGGCTCCTGACCAATTTGCTATTTGCGATCTGCTATCTGCTATTCGCTGACGAGCTTCAGGCGAGTCAGCGATTGCCTATCCGGCAGTTTCGGCTAAATGGCAAAGGCACAACTATGCTCCAAATTTCTTTGCGTGAGCCAGTGGGGTTACTGATTTTGTTGATGAGCGGCGCCATGCTCCTGGGACAGAATCCTAAGCCATCTCCATCAGAATCTCCGAAACCCAGCCCGCCGGCTAAGGATGAAAAAGCGGCTGAGTTTGAACCGGCAGCGCCGGTAGTAACCGAGCACAGCCTGACTCTACCGGATGGAAAGTCCCTGCGATACAAAGCAATAACCGGTTACTTGCTGTTAAGAGATACGGTCGCGGAGCAGAATCGAGCTCAGGACGACGAACAAAGCGAAGATGCGGAACCGGAGCCCGCTGGCGAACCTAAGAAAAATGAAAAACCTGTCGACCCGACTAAAGGAAAACCGAAAGCGCAGGTTTTCTTTGTGGCATACGTGGCCGAAGACGCTGGTGATCCGGCCGCCCGGCCGTTGACCTTTGCTTTCAACGGCGGACCTGGCTCAGCGTCTGTTTGGTTGCATTTGGGTGGATTGGGTCCGCGCCGGGTACAACTTTCTGATGCCGGAGAGGCGTTGCCACCACCCGCCAAGGTGGTCGACAATGAGAGCACCTGGCTGGCGAAGACCGACTTGATATTTATTGACCCGGTCAGCACGGGTTATAGCCGGCCGGCCCCTGGTGAAGAGGCGAAACAATTTTGGGGCTACAAAGAAGACATCGAAAGTGTCGGCGATTTTATCCGTCTTTTTATCACAAAGTATGAGCGCTGGGGATCTCCGAAGTTCATTGCCGGAGAAAGCTACGGAACAACCCGAGCGGCGGGGCTTAGCGACTACTTGGAGAGCCGGTATGGGCTTTACTTGAACGGAATCGTTCTGATCAGCTCTGTCCTGAACTTTCAAGCGATTGACTTTAGCCCGGGCAACGACCAACCCTACTCCCTGTTCTTACCTTCGTACGCCTCGGCCGCCTGGTATCACAAAAAGCTTTCCGCTGACCTCCAACAGCTTACGCTCGGAGATCTTCTCTCTAAGGTAGAACAATTCGCAGCCAACGATTATCAGCGCGCTCTATCCAGGGGCGACCGGATTACCCCGGAGGAAAAAACCTTGGTGGCTTCAGAACTGGCTCGGTTCACCGGGCTAACCCAGCAACGATTCCTTCAGCTTAGCTTACGGGAGCCAGACAGCTTGTTTTTCAACGACCTGTTGCGTGATCAAAATCGGTCGTTGGGTCGATACGACAGCCGGTTCACTGGTGTTCGCAGCTATCCCGGGACCGATCGAGAAGATTCCGATCCGAGCGATGAAGCCGTCGATGGCCCATTTACGTCTGCGTTCTATACTTACGTGCGCCAGGACCTAAAGTATGAGAGCGAGCTTCCCTACGAACGGATTGCTGAGGTGCGACCCTGGCTCCTGGCTCGCAACCGTTATCTGGACGTAGCTGAGGACTTGAAAAAAGCGATGAACCGGAATCGTTATCTTAAAGTGATGGTTTGTTGTGGTTATTACGACTTGGCGACTCCGTATTTTGCAGCCGAAAGCGTGGTCCATAACATGAATCTCGATCCGGCCGTTCGGAACAACATCCAGCTCAGTTTCTATGGGTGTGGTCATATGGTCTATCTCGAAAATGCCTCTCGTAAAAAATTGAGGACCGATTTTGAACAATTCGTGGATTCTGCTTTGAACACGGAACCGATTCCGAGTGCGAGTCGCGATGTTAAATAAGAGCGATGCTAAGAATGAGCCAGAGTTTCTCCTACGCCGTGCCGGGCACGGAGGAGAAGTTTAGAAACGTAACCTTGAAGAAACCACGGGATTGGGCTGAACTGGATCTAAACCGATCTCTCGTCTCTCATCCGTCGACTGGCCCGGGAACGGCCGTCCAACCATGAAGAAGAAGCGAGTTCTTATCATGTCCACCAGCGCAGGGACCGGGCACGTCCGCGCTGGTGAGGCGCTAACGAAAGCTTTCAGGGAAGATCCCAGAGTGGGTGATGTAGTTCACAGCGACGCTTTGCACTTCACCAATAAGCTGTTCCGGGATTTCTATTCGAAGCTTTATGCTCGATTAGTGCAGACTGCGCCGGACTTTCTCGGCTGGTGGTACAAACAGAGTGATGAGCCATGGAAGACGGACGGCATGCGGTTGATGCTCGATCGCCTGAATACCGGGCCTTTAGTTAAGTTCATCCGAAAATTCGATCCTCACATCACCGTTTGCACCCATTTCATGCCGGCGGGAATCATTTCTGACCTGATTGCCAAGGATCGGCTGGACGCGCACCTATCGATTGTGGTGACCGATTTGGATTTTCACGCCATGTGGCTGTCGCGCATGTTCCATCGTTATTTCGTCGCGATTGACGAAACCAAAGCGCATTTGGAGATGCTGGGGTTGCCGACCGGTAGGATCACGGTCTCAGGAATCCCGATCGACCCTGAATTTGCCGCTCCGATTGATCGGGTTGCTACTCGGCTAAACTATCGCCTGCATCCGACCCGGCCGACGCTGCTCTTATCGGCCGGAGCGCTTGGAGTCGGTCCCGCTGAGTTTGTCGTCGATCGGATTAAACAGTTACGCAACAAAGTGCAAACCTTGGTGGTTTGCGGCCGTAGCTTGGAAACGAAGGAACGGGTTCAGCGAGCGGTGGGGCATGATAGCGAAAACTTTAAGATTTTCGGTTATACCGACCGTATGCCGGACCTGATGAAGATTTCCGATCTATTCATCGGCAAACCCGGCGGTCTGACCAGTGCCGAGGCTCTCACTTGCGGGTTACCTATGGTGATTGTGAGTCCCATTCCCGGGCAAGAAGAGAGAAATAGCGACCATCTCCTTGAAGATGGAGTGGCCGTCAAATGCAACGAGATGACCACCGTCCCCTATAAGATCGATAATCTACTGGATAATCCGGAGCGGCTGAATCAGATGCGGAACCGGGCGTATGCCCTTAGCCGGCCGGATGCCGCTCGTTGCATAGTCGAGACGTTAGTATCCGATAATGTATCTGCTTTGGAAGTGACCGATGACGATGCCGAAGCCATTACCCTAGCTGCGGCCAGAGAACGAGACACAAAATTCCGGTGAGCTATGGAGGACCTTCTCTGGGGCGTTGCGACATCCGCTTATCAATCAGAAGGTGGCTACAATGGACCTGGGCAACCTCAGACCAATTGGGCTGAAGCCGAGCGTCGCGGTGATGTAGTGCCGCTCGGGTTGGCAGCGGACTTCTGGAACCGCTATCCGGAAGATTTCGAGCGTTGCAAGAAGTTAGGACTTAACGCATTTCGCCTGGGCATCGAATGGAGCCGGGTTCAACCCACTTTTACTATTCAATCGGGGCCGCCACCCCCTTTCGATGACGGGGCTTTAGAATACTATGTTGAGATGCTGGCGGAATGCCGGCGGAACGGGTTGGAGCCGGTCGTAACTCTGCATCACTTCGTTCATCCGGCCTGGCTAGGCTCAGATCCTTGGCTGCAGCCGGAAATCGTCGAACAATACGTTCGCTACATCGAATACACTGTTCTTTACGTTAATCGGGCGCTGACGGACCGGCATGGACTGGCTCCGATAAGGTTTTATATCACCATCAACGAGCCCAATATGTTGGTGCTCAACACCTATCTGGGCACCCAGTTTCCGGGACGAAAAGGGGTTGGCACCGGCTTCCACAATGTCTCCGCCGCCACCCGGCAAATCTTGCGAGCTCATGTACGGGCTTACAACCTTATTCACGATCTCTACGAGCAGAATGGATGGCCCGCGCCGTTAGTGACCTGCAACAATTATTGCACCGATCTTTATTGGTCCGACAAAATCATGCTGGATTTACTCTGCGTACGCGAACGCGGAGTCAGAGCGTCTCAGTTGCGAGACTACGTTTACGCCAAGATTCACGAGTTCGAGCAGGCCTTCGAGGATGCGCGGATCCCGTTGGTGAAAGATATTCCTTATTTATTCGGTTCTTTAACCAAGCGACTGAGTAACTGGGTCGGTTACAAAACTTTCTCCCCTGAGTTCTTCTCTAGTCTGGTGGACGATATCTATTCCGCCGCCCGGCCGATAACCTTCGATTATCTGGGGTTGGATTATTACGACCCATTTGCCGCGCATGTCTTCCGCTTACCTGTCTGGTGGGACCATGAGTTTAAGGACAAAAACTTCCGGGCCTGGCTCATGAATAACATCACGAGCAAATGGTGGGATTGGCGAGTTCTGCCGGTGGGTATGCGCTTCTTTTGTGAACATTACAGCAAGGATTACGCGGGCCGCCCGGTATTGATCGCCGAGAACGGGATGGCGCTTAGACGCCGGCCGGACAACCGAATCACGTTGCGCCGAGACCGGATGACCAGAAGCCAATTCTTGCGCGTGCACATCGACGAAGTAGTGCGCATCGCGCAGTCGGAAACTCCGCTGATCGGCTATTTGCATTGGTCCTTATTCGATAACTATGAGTGGGGTTCTTTTACCCCACGATTCGGCCTGTACTCCATCGACTATCAGCGCGGTCGCGAACGGTTAGAGGAAGATCATCTCGGTGATCGGCCATCTTTGACCTACGCCGAGCTCGTTGAATCCGCCCGGCGACGGTTGATGCAAGTGGATACGGAAGCAAAACTTCCGTAGGAGCCAGGAGGGAATAGCAAATAGCAAATAGCAGATAGCAAATTCTCCGCAACACGTCAGTCGGCCGAGCCAGCCCAATCTGCTATCTGCTATTTTCTATCTGCTATTCCGGACGAGCTTCAGGCGAGCCCGGCTCCGCCACTAACCGACTAACCGTCAGCCTCTCATCTGGCGTTTCATGAAACCGGGCAACCCGTTTCCCGAGGACAAAACCTTCTTTTTGTCTTTTTATTCTGCGGATCTCCACTGACTCTCCGTCAAGAATCACAGCTAACGCCCCAAAATTGAGAACATAACTTCCGGTGTTAATGACCGTTATCTGACCGCGTCGCCACCAACCTGGATAGTGGGTGTGGCCGATCAGTACATACCTGGCGTCAGGCCGGACCAATTCACATAGTCGTGCTGCCAAGGTTGGGGTCTGCATCCAGGCGTGCAGGATCATAAATGGCCGGTGAGGCGGCCAAAGCTGGCGCAACAATATTCGCAGATTGGGTTCTGGTGCATCCCCGGTCACGGGCTGTTCCAGCAATTGCAGCCTGAGCGAAGCTCTTTTCGTTGCCAGGAGACGCTTTTCGAGGTTGACCAGCGCATCCGGTCCAAGATGAGCTAGCGCCCGAAGGTGAATCTTACGATAAGCCAGGGCTTGCCGGCTCCAAGGAGCAACCCCCAGGAATAGAATATCTCCGTGGGTCACTAACATCCGGCCATTCATCAAATCCAAATGATCAATCTTGGAAATGGACGGATCATGGTTACCATTGATGAACGTTGCCCGGCATCCGATATTGTGGCAAAGCCGCGCGACTGCCGCCGCCATCCTACGGCCTACCGGTCGATCAACCCCGGTCCGCATCTCCACCGTATCGCCATTGAAAACCACCGCTCCCGCCTCTTTTAAGATGGGGGCTATCTCTTCCGGATCGCGAATCTGGGATGCGCGATGACCAAGATGAAGATCGGAAAGAATTATCGTCGGTTCCGAAGCTGTACTCATCCGGTGTCTCCCACTACGCTGACCGCTATCGACCGTTGCGTAGGGCGACGACGATGCTCGTAAACGAACAGACCCTGCCAAGTTCCCAGCTGCAACGAGGCATCCATGATCGGGATGCTCTCGGACGTGCGGGTCAAAGCCATACGGATATGACTCGGCATGTCGTCCGAACCTTCCAAAGCGTGAGAAATGCCGATCCCATGCGTCGAAACTGTAAATGCTGTGCTAAACATCTTCACCATACGCCAAGCGGACGAGTCGCAACGACTTCGGGTTCGGAAATAGCCCTGGTTCCATCTGGTTCATAACGTACGCGAACGCAACGTCGTTTTTCGGATCGGCAAATCCGAGGCTACCTCCGGCTCCGGGCTGTCCGAAGGCTGAAGGTGACGGCCCAAACAAACTCCTTACTTTTTGTCCGGTCTGTAAGACTGGATCTTTCATAAATCCAGCGGCGTATGCGGTAGGTATACACAGGATGCGGTCAACGCCAGACGCAACCGTCTGAGACAGCTCAGCAATTCGCTCGTAGCTGAAAAAGGTTGGTACGCAAAACGTGCGATAATAAAACGTGGCTAACGCTTCTGCGGTGCCAATGCCGCCGAACGAGGGTAAAGAGTGAGTACGGATATCGTGCCGGTTCATGACCGAAGGAACGGTTAGACCGGCCGGCGTGGACATGGCTTGGAAAGTCAGTGACTCCTGATCAGAAAGCGCGTCATAAAACCGATCTTCTACCGATGTTTCCCGAGCCCGACGGGCGGCGTAGATGGGGGCCACTTCCTCGGCTAGTTCCTCCGGCAATCCGATCCAGAGGTCCAGCCCAAGCGGAGTCGCAAACACTTCTCGGAAGTAGCTACCCACGTTTATCTTGCCGATACGCCGCATGAGCTCGTCTACCAGGAAACCGTAGGTGCGCGGATGGTAGCCATGAGCTGAACCTGGCTTCCAGAACGGCTCTTGATGGGCGAGGGCGCGTGCGACCTGTTCATGTTCGAGAAAGGAGATTTCGCGATTACGTAGGCCGGGTTGCCCAGCTTGATGCGAAAGCACGTGCAAAAGAGTGGTGTCACCTTTCCCATTCTCTGCGTACTCCGGCCAAAACTCCGCTACTCGCCGGGTCACCGCGATTTTCTCTCGGTCACACAGATGCAAAAGACAGGCGGAAGCCAACCCTTTGGTAGCCGACCAGATCAACACCCGGGTCTCAGTTGTCCACTTTCTCGTCTTTTCCTGGTCCCAGAAACCGCCGGCGAGCGACGCAACCATTTTGCCGTCCTGCCATAAGCAGACCGATGCCCCTAGTTCGCCGTATTTAGTAAAGTTTTCTTCAAAAAGGTCGATCAGAGTCATGGTGAGTTAGCGGTTAGCGGTTAGCGGTTAGCGGTTGGCGGTTTGCCGTTTGCAGTTAGCCGTTCGCGGTTGGGAGTTGAGAAGGCGGTACGGATGGGAACTCGTGTGAAGCTTGAGAGGACCATATATCGCTCATCTGGGGCGCAGAGGTCGTAAC
>Ga0209647_1001485_pt1 | contig 19861 bp, 23 predicted proteins | sample GraSoi_2013_60cm_FD_185827 | JGI IMG/M metagenome (GOLD analysis project Ga0209647, IMG submission 185827) | Grasslands soil microbial communities from the Angelo Coastal Reserve, California, USA - Sample 9_17_2013_60cm (SPAdes) (version 2) | ecosystem: Environmental > Terrestrial > Soil >... | reverse complement strand
GCGTGATCGTGACAATCGGCCGGTGAGCCTGGATACGCAGTGTCACGTCGCGCAGGCCGTCCGGAAGCCCCTTGAGCCGCCACAGCCCGCCGCCAATGGACACCTTGAGCTGGAAGGCTTCAATCTCTTGCCAGCGCGACAGGCCGCCGTGCGCGTCAAGGGCGCGGGTTAACAAATCTTTCATGCGGTCTCCTAATGTTTGGTCATTCTTCCAATGACAGTCACCTGGCAGAAACATGCATATGCATGTATATACAACGAGGCTCAGGCGCCCACGACCGAAATGGCCGTGACCCCGCCGTCGATCAGGAAGTCTGCCCCGACAACGTACGCAGAATCGTCCGACGCGAGGTAAACTGCCAGCTTCGCGATTTCCAACGGATCGGCCATTCGCTTGCTTGGATTGTTGGTTCGGAGGACGTCCTTAACCGCCTCGCCCTGCTCTTCGCCTGGGACGCGACCGAACATCGCCGTGTTCGTCGGGCCTGGGCTTAGGGTATTCACGCGAATCCCACGGCCCAAGAGTTCGGCGCTGAGGATTCGAGCAAGATGGACGACCGCGGCCTTGCAGGTCGAGACGATCGAGGTTGTCGGCCACCCTTTGCGCGCGCCAACAGACGCATTGATGATTACAGACGAGCCTTGCCTGAGTAGCGGCAAGGCTTTTTGAATCGTGAAGTAAGCCCCTTTGAAATTGACGGCTATCACCTTGTCGAAGCTTTGCTCTGTCACCTCTTCGAACAACCGGAAATCGCTATAACCTGCATTTACGAAGATGCCGTCCAGGTGCCCGAACTCCCGCTTGATCGTGGCGAACATCGTGTCGAGGTCGGGGAGATTGCTGACGTCCGCGCGAATGGCAAGACTTCCGGCTCCAAGCGTCTCCTTAGCCGCCTGCAGCGACCCCTCATTCAAGCCGCAGATGGCGACGCGCGCGCCCTCTCGGTCGAATTCCTGCGCTGCGGCCAGCCCGATCCCGCTGTTGCCGCCGGTGATAAGGATATTCTTGTCCGCTAGCCTGCCCATTGTCGTCGCTCCTTTTGATTTTTGATTAAACATATCCGTGTCGGTCCTCCCGCACCTCACGTGCAGGCCGGATCCTAACGGCGCTGGGCTCCGATGATGAAAGAAGCCAGGGTGGCCGGCACGTCCCCAACCACGCGCCAACGGTGGCGAGTTCCGTTCTCAATCAGGACATCGCCGGGAGACAGCGACACCTCCGCGCCATCGTCGAGCTGGAGTGCCAGGTTGCCGGAGAGAACGACCCCGAAATCCGTCGTGTCGGTCCTGTGAAAGCCGGCGTTAGCTCCACCGAGTTCGTCGCCATCCTCGAGGCGCATCTCGGGAGTGGGTTCTGGTGCAATGAAGTCTCCCGGCAAGTACGTCCCGATGATGAAGCGGATGCCACCTACGGGCGGAAAAATACCGGGCGCCGCCGGATTGTTCCCCGCGTTCGGGTAGGTTGCGGGCTCATTCGCATTCCAGAGGAAGGCGAGCTCTCCTAGGCCAGGGATGGGCGTCCCACCGACTTTCTCGTCTCGCACAAAAACAGCGCGACCCTTGGCGTCGTGGCCGGTGACAACCGTGCGTACCTTCATTCCCTGTCTCTTCTCGTCCGGCTTGTTCATGGTCACGTTCTTGGATAGTTGTAATTTCGTTTTCATTTTTAATTTTCCTTTCGTGTTGTTGAAGTCATTTTCTGTAAATGCCTAACGAAGACCTCCCGCGATGAGTAGTGTTTCGCCGGTGATTAGTTTGCCCTGATCGCTCAAGGGCGCTGGTCAACAAATCTTTCATGCGGTCTCCTTGGCCATGAGGTCATTGTCGGGCATTGGAGGTTGGAATGAGGGCCGACAACGCCATTCGTGTGTCGTTGCCTCGCGGTTCATACGAAAGCCTCCCGGTGCTTGTCGATAAATGCTTCGAGCGTCGTCGCAGGCCGACCACCAATCGTTTCGACCAAGTCGTTCGTTCCGGCGAAGACCCCGTTCTGGTGGTCGATGGCGACCTCGCGCAGGTGCTGGATGACGAAAGAATCGCCCGCCCGGCGGTCTGGTGCCTGTTCAAACTCGCCGTACAACGCTCGGGCGTTGTGTCCGGCCGGGGGCTTTTGCCCCCCGGAGGCCATCATCTGGAGCATGGTCTCAATGCTCACCTGCTTGTATTGGACTTCTATTCCGAGCACGCGGCTGAGAACATCGGCGATCCCCCGGTAGGTGAACTCGACCGGACCGTACAACGGGTAAGCCTTGCCGCCGTGCGGACTGGGGTTTTCCAGAATCCCCACGATAACGCGGGCCTGGTCCTCAGCGGTAATTGGTGCATGACGGCCGGTGCCGAACGGCACGTGGAGCAACCCGGCGCGGATCATGGGCGCGAGATACAACAGCCACTCTGCGAAATACGTTGACCGCAGGTGGACGACCGTGAGGCCTGACCAGTCGAAGACACGCTCGGCCAGCCAGTGATCTTGTGCGGCATGACTCTTTGCGTCCTCGCGGGCCGAGATCTGCGACATGTTCACCACGCATGCAACGCCGGCTTCCCTGGCGGCCTGGGCGAAGAAGGCAGTAGCCTGAATGATCCCGGGGCGGATGGGGTAGCAAAAGTAAGCGCCTGCGACACCTCGAAGCGCCGCTCGGACGTCATCCAGGTTGAGAAAATCACCGAACACGACTTCGGCACCGAGCCCCTGGAGCCGCTTCGCCCGGTCGTCCTGTCTATGGGCCAGGGCTCGGACATGGTGCCCGCGGGCCAGCATCTGCTCAACGGTTGCCCCGCCAGTGTCCCCGGTCGCTCCGGTGACCAAAAATGTTCGCCGACTCATGCGTGGTTACCTCCTGAATACTTTAGATGTCGATCGTTACATGTCTCTGAATGGAGGTTTGACGCTGAGTCGGAAACCAGCTGGATCTTTTCTCTTTGCATTGTTCACATCTCATATAGATTATTGTCGTCCTCTAATAATAGATGATGTAAATAATCTAAATGTCAATCAGGGAATTGCTGTTATCCGGAAGAACTTGGAAGAAGAGATCGAGACAATGAGGAAATCGAAAAGCGAGGCGGCCGAGACTCGGCGGCACATTATCGCCACCGCCTCGCGGGAATTTCGCCGAAATGGAGTCAATGGGACAGGCCTAGCCGATTTGATGTCCGTTGCCGGCCTGACGCACGGCGGCTTTTACCGCCATTTTAAGAACAAGGATCATCTAGTCGCAGAAGCGCTTGCTTCCGGGCTTGACTCCATTGCAGAAAAGATGAAAGCCGCTGGAGGTTCGGGCGGAGTGAATGCAATGGTCTCTGGATATCTTTCAGAGGCTCACAGAGATGATCCTTCTCAGGGGTGCGCACTGGCCGCTCTCGGCGCTGAGACAGCCAGATGCGACGGCAGCGTACGTAGTGCGGCAACGGAAGGTTTCACCAAGCTCATCGACATCATAGCGGGCCAGCTAACCAATATCCGCCCGGATACAGCCAGAAAGCGTGCCCTGGTTGTCATGTCGACGATGATCGGCGCTCTCACGATGTCTCGCGTTGTCGATGACCCCGGTCTCTCGGACACAATCCTTCGGCAAGCTGAGCGGCATATCAGGGACTTCCTTGCCGGGAAGTAACCGCACCTAACCAATCCAGCCCGTGGTCAAGTTCATGGCCACATACCCAATCGACTCTTCCGGGTACAAAACAGCACTCAACGAATGGAATCCATATAACCAGTCTAGTCTAAACGACATTTCGTGTCCCCTTTTACACCGGCCGGCCAGACCCATGATTAGAGGACAACGATAACTGCCTTCGAGTTTTTCGTGTAACCACTTTCTCGGGAGAAAAGACTTTCTCCCTGTCGAGCCCCAAAGCGGTCTCTCCTTCCTCTTTCTCCTAGGCGCACCCAGGTTCGCCTAAAACCACTCCTGGACCATGTGTCTGGCTATCGCCAGATTTAACTCAACCCGCGGAGGCCTCTCCAGCGCAAGAGTACCGTCTGCGGCTTAAACAGCGGCCTTTCCGCCAGGGCGGACCCCTTGCCATTTCAATCCTCAACCCGTCTCGTTCCTCGCGGCTCTTGCGCCTTCCGGCCTTCTTCCGCGGCGCTCTGCTAACGCTTCGCTTTCGGTTCAAAAAATATGCCCAGCATACTTTTTCGACCGAAACCGAATGTCGAAAAAACTCCGGCAGCTCCCAAAGCCTCGCCTCTCTGCTGCGGCTAACAGAATCAACTAACCAATCGACTAACATGAGTACCGCGCTAAACAATCACTCCACCAGATCAACAGTCCCTGGAATGGTAGCAATTTCTGATGATGAAATGCGCCGTTTTGCTCCGAGCGTTTTCGCTTCCCAACCAATCGAAGGCGTTTCGGAAAGGTATAGTTTTCTTCCTACTTCCTCCATTCTCAACGGGATGCGCGAAAATGGTTGGGTTCCCGTACGCGCAGAAGAGCAGCGCATTCGAACGGAAGCACGGCGCGGCTTCCAGAAACACGTTGTCCGGTTTGCTCGGGTTGAGCATCTCCAGACCTGGGAAAAGAACCAAGTCCGGCCCGAGGTGGTTCTGGTGAACAGTCACGATAAAAGCAGCGCTTACCAGCTTCATTGCGGTCTGTTTCGGTTGGTGTGCACCAACGGCATGGTCGTTTCCGATGGCACCTTCCAACGGATCTCAATCAAACATTCCGGGTTCAATCCCGACTCCGTTATCGAGGCTTCTTTCAAAGTCCTCAATGCTGTCCCTGACATCATGAACAAAGTGCAGCTTTTTCAAGATCGCATTTTGACCGATGCCGAACAGCTAGCTCTGGCCACTGGCGCGGCGGTTTATCGCTGGGAAGATCTCACGAAAGCCCCGATAAGCCCCTCCATGCTCCTTAATCCAAGACGTTATGGAGACGGAGCCAAAGATCTTTTTATCACGTTGAACTGCGTCCAAGAAAACATCATTCGCGGTGGTCAGCGTGACCGTTCCCGCCGCCGCCCGGATGGTAGCCGGATGCCTAAGAGCAGGGCAATCAAGGGCATCGATGAGGATATGAAACTCAATAAGGCCCTTTGGGAAATGGCCGAGGTACTTCGAAACCGCGCAGCACAATAAAAATTCCATCCACCGGGGGAGCGAACCAAACCCTCCCCCGAAACCTTGGAGCCAAAATCGCTATGCAATATTTCCGATTCCTGCCCGATCCCGCAAAGCTTCGTAAAGAAGCTCGTTGGTCCGGCGTGTCCTCCGTCCCAGGTATCGGCGAGCGCGTACAGCCCTCGGCTGATGTCGGAGCCGGAACCGGAACCGCCTACTTTGTGGATAACGGGCGTCTTGGGGTGCTGGTCCGGCTGGAGCTTCCGGAGCCGTAGTTCACAAGGTGGAATTGGCGTAGAGTGACCAAGGCCCAGCTGATACATCGGCTTCCTCAACAAATCGCCAGTCAACCGAGCCCAAAGATCCGAGTCCCAGACAATCCCGAACGGCAGGCGAGACATCGATTCCGGCTCCATGATTAACGTTCGGCACCGGTCGCTCATCGCTGAACACATAGCCCGCTGAATCCGTACAGAAAGGTCCTACATCCTCCCATTGTGCATAACAGATTTTGGCTCCATGGCGAATCTCAACCCAATGTCCTTTACAGACGCTAGAGTGAGGTCCGCGAAATCGACTAATGAACCAAGGTACGACTTTGGCCGCTTCAGGCTTTAGCAGTCCTTCAACCATGTCACAGTATGGCAACGCTACATAAAAGGGGTTCTCGAACGGTCTGAACCGGGTCGGTTCGTATCCCCGTCTACGCACCGGATCATCCACCCCACCGTAATTGCTCACCCAATTTGTATCCCACGCGCTACGTCTGTTAGTCGGGCCGCTACCTGTTTCGCCAATCCAAAAGACGGTTGCGACAATCGCCAACTTCCAAGGGTAACACGACGAGGACTCGTCGCACTTAATCGACAGATCCGGCACTAGCGCAGTGACACGGACCCCGCTCCACAGCCGCGTCTTCACGTCACCGCAGGTTCCCACGGGCTTGATCGCAAAGACCGCAAAGAGAAGTGTCACTGAACCATCGACTCGATCATAATTCAGTCCGAGTAAGCCCTCCTCCCCATTATGGCCGAGCAGGCGATAGATCGATTCCAATGTCTGATATTCGCTCATATCGAATCGGACCAGTTTGTCTTCACCGAGCAGATAATCGGTGAAAGCATTACAGATCTCGGTTTTGCCAACGCCCGGCGGCCCCAGTAAACGGAAGTTTGCTTTTGGTTTTCCCTTGAGAGTTAATCCCCAATTCACCATTGATCAGAATCGGAACCATCTCTCGAACCACTGCCTGGCCGAGGATTTTCCCGTTCATGAAGGTCTCGAGACCTTTCAATTTTTCCCGCAGCTTTGGATCAATCATCGCTTACCAGACCAGGCTGTAACCCATCGGGTTTCGACCGTTTAGTCATCGCCTCAATGCCAACGTCAGCGGATCAACCTTATCCCGCGGATGCGAATCGGCGTGTAGACCTCAAACCTGTCAGGCCTCAGCTGTTTAAGAAAATATTTGGCAAAAATGCTGCGCGCACTGTTCCCGGTGCATAAGAACACCCCAACTCGACCGGGTATTTCCTGGGGATGTCGGAGGGCGATGCAGTGTGGTCCGGCAGCCGCGTGGCAGCCGCGAGATCAAAGGTCCCTTTCGGCGAGCTTGCGAAACGCGTCGGGAACGGAGCGGGAGATTCCCAATGCGACCGATCCGTATCCAACCGCATCCCATCCGAAGCGATCGCGGATGGTGTCCACAGCGCGATCGGCGGCCGAGCGCGCCATACCTCTCTTGCTGCCGGGGCGGCGCGACTCATCCGCAAGCCCAAGTGGAAGCTCGAGCTGCAGCTCCGGGCGCTCCTCGAGATTCGATACAGAGATCGCCAGGAGCGAGATGGTCTTCTCACACGGATGCTGCGCGAGCACCGTGCGCAGCAGTTCCTCGGCGATCTCGGCAAGGATTGCCGTCGTCGAAATCGGCGCGTCGAGCGTTATGGAACGGCTGACGGAGCGCAGGTCGGCGAAGCGAACCCGGACCGTCACCGTTCGGCCGGGCCGGGAATTGGCCCGAAGCCGGCTGCAAATCCTGTCCGCAAGATGGCGCAGCGTCGGTCGGAAAACGCACTCTTCAGCAGGCTTGCTGCCGAGCGCTGACTGTGCGCCCGCCGATCCGGCCCGCCGATGACTCCTGATTTCCCGTGGATCACAATTCCACGCAAGCGCCGCGAGCTTCTCTCCCGCTGCGGGACCAAGCAACTGCGTGAGCGACCGTCCCGGTGTTCGCGCCAATTGTCCAATGGTGCACACACCGATGTCGGCCAGCCGCGCCTTAGTGACCAGGCCCACGCCCCACATCAGTTCGACGGGCAGATCGTGAAGGAAGTCCAGTTCGGTGCCGGGATCGACAACCACCAGCCCGTCGGGCTTGGCCGCTTGCGAGGCGATTTTCGCCAAGTGCTTGGTGCACGCCACGCCAACTGAGATCGGAAGGCCAAGCTCCGCCCGAACACGGCGCCGGATTGCTCCGGCAATTTCGACCGGCGGACCAAACAGATGGGTGCAGCCCGCAACGTCGGCGAAGGCCTCATCGATGGAAATCCGCTCAACGAGGGGCGTAAAATCATTAATTACCTTGATGGCCGCATCGCCCAGCCGCTGGTAGTCCTGGAAATGGCCGCCAACAAAAACGAGCTGCGGGCAGAGCTCGCGCGCCCGTCTGCCTGGCATACCCCCGCGGACCCCGTAGGCCCTGGCTTCGTAAGAAGCAGCGAGCACGACTCCGCCGCCGACAGCGATAGGCTTGCCGCGCAACGATGGATCGAGCAACTGCTCGACCGAAGCATAGAACGCATCCAGGTCCGCATGAAGGATCGTGGCAGTCGTTTCCAGCTGTTCTTCGTTCACCAAGAGCAACTATATCCTCGGTGTAAATTGAGCGAGCTCATAAATACCGAGCGTCTTTTCGATGGAAGCCACCCTGTCCACCATGCTTTCGAGACCATCTTCGCCAAAAAACTGGTGTTCCTTCTTGCCGAGATCCTCGCCCCCGGTCAGGGAAATGCTCAAAATCTCAGCGGCTTCTTTCAGAGAGCGTCTTTCAATATCAAAAAGCCGAAGCGCTCGCCCAAAGATCGGATCCAGCGGTCGGTGCAATGGCAAATGAGCCCGGAGCGGCGGACGCAAGATCGTAATCGGGGCAATCGACACCGAGCTCGGCTTGTGCTAGCGCTGCTCTTCCGACCCCCGAGCGAAACAGGCAATGCAGGTCATAATAATGGCGCGATACCCGCTGGCCTTCTTGCCGGAGAACGCCGCGTCGCTCGTACCAGCGCCTCAAACCATGGACGATTACCACCTTATCCGAAACGATCGGAGGATCCCAGCTTCCGTGCCGAGAGAAACAGGATTGAAGAAGCCATGCCGTTGGCCTTCGGCCGTTTTTTCGTGGTTGACGCCCACAACTCCTTTGAAGCGAGCCGACAGATCATTTTCCGGCTCAACCAAGCGAGAGCAGACGGGTGGCAAGTCGGGAATGCCGTTGCCAATGCTTGGCATAACGAATCCGAGATCACGAAAGATGGGCTGAACTCGAAATTGCTTTTCAACCTAACGCCCACGATCGATCGCGTCGATCGGAGCCAACTCTAGCGACGATGGCGGCCGCGCAATCACAGGCACAGGAAAAATTGGCACGATGGGAACGCAGCATTCGGCCCAGAGCAGCTGGGCCTGGATGTGTTGTGCTGATCTTGGCCAGCGTAAGCTTTACAGCTCTTTTAGATATGACGATAGCTTTCGGGCCAAGCTTCCTTGCATAGGCGTTCCAGCGACACGCTGAGCGATCGGGAGCCCTTGCATCCCTTCGGTCCAAGTCAAGAACGTAAGATTGGACAGCGGAGGAATAGCGATTCCGAACTTAGAGAGCTCAAACCAGTTTTCGAAAACACGGTTTATGAAAAGCCATTCTCCCGATGTTGATTCTCTTGCCCACTATCATTGTACAAGCTAGTGAGTTGCCGGAGGGCGACCAACATATAGCCGCTTTGACGCACTCCCTTGATGCGACCATCGCCGCGTACACTGCCCTCGAGCAAAACTTAGACGACATCCAACCCGCTGCAGCAGTTGCACGTTCCTTGACTGTCTTGGCGGGCGACTACGACGAGCTAAGCGCTCGACTTTCACAATTTAACTTCTGGATCAAATAATGCTCAAACTCGGCCAAATTTTCGCAGTCAGGATTGATTGAGCTGGGAAGCTTTTATGAGCAAGTGCAATCGTTCCCTGCAAATAATCAGATGAGCACTAGGCAACGAGGCGTGCTGGGACTTTATCAGAGTGACCCCGAAGTAAGAGCTGCAGAACAACGAATTGCGGCATCAACTTACTCGATGCAAAGCTTATGGAGCTAGCCAAGGTGGGCAGCAGGAAGCTTCCCGCCGAATAATAGTGTCATCCGATGCGATGTTTACCGTTCTGTCCTAAGGGACCAAGAACGCGTTAATTGCTCACTATCCATTGCGTTCCACGACCACCGGCTTCCCGTGCTCCAGATACGTTTTGCCAATCATGATCAACGGCTCCGCTCGACGATTCCTAGACTGTCATACTGCGACCACGGCCCAACCGGCGCATCTGATTGCTCAACAAATCGCCAGTCAACCAAGTCCAAAGATCTGAGCCCCAGATAATCCCGAACGGCCGGTGACACGTCGATCCCAGCTCCGTGATTGACCTTTGACGAAGGCCGCTCATCGCCGAACACATACGCCGCTGAATCTGTGAAGAACGGTCCTACATCCTCCCACTGCGCATAGCAGGTTTTGAGTCCGTGGCGGATCTCAAGCCAACGTCCTTTACACACACTACACCCAGGTCCGCGAAACCCCGCAAGGAACCATGGTACCACTTTGGCAGCTTCAGCTTTCAGGCGCCTTGCCTGCATATCACAGTATGGCAATGCTACGTAGAAGGGATTCTCCAGCGGTCTGAAGCCAGCCGGCTGAAAACCGTTTCGCCGCACCGGATCATCCACGCCTCCGTAAGTCCGCACCCAATTAGGATCCCAAGCGCTACGCGTGTTAGCCGGGCCGCTGCCTGTCTCACCGACCCAAAACACCGATGAGACGATGCCGATCTTCCAGGGATAACGTGACGAAGAATCCTCACACTTGATCGCGAGATCAGGTGCGAGTTTCGCGACACTTAGCACACCCCATAGCCGCGCTTTCACATCGCCGCTGACGCTCACAGGCTTGGTCGCAAACGCCGCATGACCCGCTTTACCCGCGCCCCAGGCATGCGTTGAGGCGGGGAGGACCAATAATGCTGCTCTCAGCATTGCACCTAGCACCGGGAGCAAGCGATCAACTCTGCCCATTAAGAAAAAACGCTTTCATTTGCCTGTCGTAATGCAGGCGGCCGCTCGCTTCTTTGCCGCTAAGCAGCGCATCACGGATGGCTTCCTGCACGGCGTTGCGCATCCGTCGGGCGCCCTGTTTCTCGCTGTAGCCGTTGCGCACAATGGCTGTTAAAGCTTCAGCATCCGACTCAACCCTATAGCCCCGGCGCTTCTGCGTCTCGATTTCGCGCGATAAATGCAGCCGGCCCACGTCGATCTGCACCTCATAGGAAAGCCGGTTAAAAACTAACACGCGGTCGAAGCGGTCGAAGATCTCTGGACGCATCTGATTCTGTGCTTCCTGCAAGACCCGGCGCACAAGCGTTTCCCGAACGTTAGTCTTTGAACCGATTAACAAAGGGGAGCCGATATTCGAAGTTGCGGCCACGTAGAACCCCTCCAGATTCAACACCCGGCCGCTCCCCAACGTTATTCGCGCCGCGGAGAGCAACTGTAGGAACAAGTCCAGCACACGCTCATGAGCTTTCTCGATCTCATCAAATAACAATGTTCCAGCGCCGTCTACGCGATCGTAGTTCAAACCGAACAACCCTTCCTCTCCGTTATGACCTAAGAGACGATAGATTGATTCCACGGTCTGGTACTCGCTCATGTCAAACCGGATCAGCTTCTCTCTTCCCAGCAAGTAATCGGTGAAAACATTACAGATGTCGGTTTTGCCTACCCCTGGCGGCCCGAGCAACAGCAGATTCGCTTTGGGTTTGCCGTCAGAATTAATCCCCAATTCCCCATTGATCAGGATCGGAACTATTTCCCTGATGACCTCCTCCTGGCCGAGAATGCTCTCGCACAGTCGTTTCTCAAGGCGTTCGAGTTTCTCCCGTAACGATGCATCAATCATCGCTTCCTGGACCAGGCTGCAAACCCTCTGTCTTGGATCGTTTGCTCATCCCCTCGATCTTCGAAAAATCCGTGTCCGGTGACTTCTCGCTCTCTTTCATAGCAGCTTTCCGCCGCAATTCGTCGTTCTGAGCTTTGAGTTCCGCGATCTGGGTTTGCGCCTCTTTAATGACCTGATCTGTATGCGCCAAGCCTTGTGTCAGTCCCTCCAGCTTTTCCCGCGCCAGCTCCGCCTGGGCCAGCTCCCGCGCCGCCTTTTCCTTATCATCCCGAGCCTCGTTCCGTAACTCGGTAAGCTCGTGGTCATCCGGCGCAATCCGGTAAGCCTTCGCTGCCGCGGTTTCGCTCGGCCCGCTCGTTACCGATACCCTATTCGTCACGACGGGGCGGCCACCCTTTACAAAGCGGTTCCAGTAAGCGCTCTGTTCGATATGGTAGTAATTACCCGCCTCACGCATTGAATCTCCATCGGGCAGCCGTCCTACCTTGTAGACATGAGTCTGGTCCGGTACACGGACAAGCCGATTTCCCTGATAAGTTATCCGACGCCCGGAGGGCCGGCGGCCAACCGAAGCTTTCACGCGCGTAGCCAGAGGCTTTTGCGAGTAAGAGCAGCCGCTCAACACAGCTCCAACCGTCAAACTAATAATGATCACTCTCGTCTTCATATTGCTCTTTAGAACGGGTTATTGCCACTGGCCGACGGACCGGGCGAAGCCTGACCTTTTAGCTTCTCCAGCTGCGCTTGGCGCTGAGCCATGTCGTTTAACATCTGTTTGAGTTCCGGGCTGATTCCGTTCTGTTTTATTTCTTCTTTTGACGCTTCGATTTTCTCCCAGAGCGTCTGTGCCTTTGCCCCCTGCTCATAAGCACCTACACTCGCTCGATCAGGCTCAATGACTGACGTCGTAAACACGTAGAACTCTTTGCTCGCGGGCACCCGCACGTAAGTCTCGTCGCCGTCATTTGCGTTCAGGTATTTTTGCACCATGAGCTCCATCACGTTCGATAAGCCTTGCAAGCCGGCATTCTCCGGCGTGTGCTGGAGATTGTTGCCGCCGTAATAGCTCCCTTGCACGGTTTGAAACGATTGCGCCACACCGGCCAGCGCAGCCGCGCCGAATGCCTTCAGCTCCGCGTATTGATCTGTATAAAAGATCTGTCCATGCAGCCCAGCCGAGCCATCGGTCAGTCCGTAGCGCCCTGTGTTTTCATCATAAATTCGGTCACATGCGATCCCGCGGAATTCGTACTCCTTGCCGGTTTTGACGAAAATCAGGTCCCATGAGCCTTTGACCTCGATCCGGTCACGCACCCGATTCGGACTCGCGAAACCCGCAACCAGCGTCCCGGCAGGTATCACTACCTTGCCATTAGCGCCAAAGGCTTTTACGTCCTGTGTTACCTCGGCCAAAACCGGTGTATCCCGGCTGGATGAATCTACAGTTAAAATCAATGCACACGGAATGAGAGTCGCGCGCGGCAGATAGAACTTCGGATCGGACACTGGAGTAGGCGCGGTCACTGGGCGCGACGAGGTGTAGTACGCCACCATCTCATAATTCGCCTTCTTCTGTTGCGGCTGTCCTTGAGGACGCGCCGAAGCTGAGGGCGACACGTCCGGCTTGATCCCCTCCAGTTTCGGGCCTTGCACAGTAGTAATCTCACCCTCCGTTTCCGCCGCCTGGCGCGCGTTCGCTTTCGGCGTCGGAGTCGCCTCTGCGAACACTTGGCGCTTCACGCTCTCCCTATTGCCTCCAAATAAGCCGCGCCAGCCAAAGAACAGGAAGGCACCCACTAACACCAGCGCAAAACAGCCGATGATCACGAACGCTTTTCTTTGGTCTTTGTCCATCTGTTATCCTTTCTTGGGACTAGGGCTTCGGGCTCGGAGACGGAGAAGCCTGCGCGTGCTGCCAGGGCCACGTCCACGGATGATCAGCTTTTTGGGGAGAAGGACTCACCTTGACGCTGGCTTTTGCGTCATTTGATACCTTTACCCGCCTGTGAACCGGCGTGGATTCCGACAGCCGCTTGGGGAGTTGCGCTGGAGCCGGACTGCTGGCTGGCGCTGAATACTTCGGCAATAGCACCCGAAACGTATTACGGATCGCCAGATGCGCACGCCCTCCGTCCACGTCCCCCTGACCAATCACACCGAATCTGAGTGTTTGACCGGGATTAACTGCTGAAGCGCAATCTACCAATGCGCTCGGATATTGGCGGTCACCAATCCCGATTGTAATACCTGCCGGGTCGAAGCTCACGCTTTTAGCACTCTTGTTCTCGATATGCCCGAAGAGCACTATCGCGTCATCAGCCGGAAACCGATGCACTTCCTCCACGGTCGCGACGACGTCGCCGTAATCACTGACATTGGATACCTTTCGCTCTTCGTAACCCTGGTAGAGTTCAGGAGAGCCGCCCTGTAAAAGGGGCGCTTCCTTCGCCAGCTCCAGCAGAGTCCGCAGCTTTTCGGGATGATAAACAGGACGCGCGTCTACGATGTCCTCTTTATCTGCCGCACGCTGCGGTGCTGGCGTCGTTTGCGCATTAGCCGCGTTGACCGGTGTTGATCCAATCGGCGGCTCAACCTGCCTCTCGCCATCGGTCAGCTTCACGCTTAGCGCTGCCTGGCCAGGGTTGTTAGCGAGCGCGAAATTATACAGATCGTCACCGACTAACACCGTCATATAAGCCACCCTCAGCTCGGGCTTCAGCACTCGCAGTGTGACCAGCCCAGAGTCCCCGGGATGGGCATACTGTATCCAGCCTTCCTCAGCAGCCGGATCGTTCGTCAACCCGTAACCGACGATTCCCGACACCGGACGCGGGAAAAGCACCGTTGTCACGTAGCCGGCGCACAGAGGAATCTGTGTCACCCCCTTAGAATCGAGCACAACAGTTTCCACACGGGGGTCATTACCGCAGTACGCCAGCGATACACCGGCGAATGAAACAATAGCAGTTGCTAGAATTCTTGCACGAGCATTCCATATCTTCAGTATCTGTGTGTGACTATCCATCCCAAAATTTTTTAGTTATTCTTCACCCTCGTGAATATCAAACTTCATCACGAACTCCGGGTACCGTGAGTTAGTTGCCATTTCCCGATTCAGCCCGAGCTGGAAGTACACTGTCACCGCTTTCGAGTTGCTAAACTGCCTGCCATCAAACACCCCTGCTTGAATGATCTGTCCGTGCACCGCAGTCAGCACCGTATCCGAACTCTGTTTCAGAATGTCGATTTTTCCGACTTCGATCTTCTGATGAATTTGTTGCTCCCGGAACTTTTGGCCATCCACACCAAACAGATGCTCCGCCTCCTGGTAGGCATCCCGGCCAAATAACAGCTTTAGCCTCTCTGTATAATCCGGCACCGCGGGGTTACGGTCGAACAGGCACGCCGCCGCCATTCTGGAGGCTTCCGCATGGAAGAGCTTCGCCTCTTCGAATGTGCCCAGGCGCGACACATAAAAGGTCTCAGCGTCCATCGCGAAAAATAGGGGTTTGCTCGCGAGTTTAGTTATCAGGTTCTGACGGTCCCAGGCGAACCCGATTACTGCAGCAAAAGACACTAACATCCAGAAGCGCGCCTGGCGCTCCTTACTGATAAACAGATCAACCTTTGCACTCTTTTGTGTATTGCCCGCTGTTGACATAACTCCTTCAAGCTTTCGGTGATTTCGTCGGTCTGGAAGCCAGGCTCAGGCCGCCAGCCTGAACCGCCGCTCGGCCGCCGCCGCTCGCCGCTGTTGTCGCGACATTTACTGCTCCTTGCCCGGCACTCAGAACAGGCGATATGGACTCCAGAATCCAATTGCCCGCATGAGTACCGCCGCTGACCAGCGCTTTTGAAATCAGGATCGGCCAGAAGACCGCATTGATTATGATCCACAAACCAACCACCACAAATACGGTGCTCTCCAATTGCAGCCACGCGCCTCCGGTGCTGGCCACTGCCCCAAGCATTTGCTTTGTAACGATATTTCCTAACGCCCAGCCAAGCGGCCACAACTCGATGCCCATCAACGTCAAAAAATATCGCATCCCGATACCCCTCGTTCCCGTCAACATCCATAGACCGATAAAGACCGGAGCCGCCGCGATCGTTATCAATAACAGAAATTGTTGCAGTAATTGCATAAGCCAGTAGAGCGCATACGCTACCGCTCCCAGCACCCAGAGCATCACCCGCATCATCTGATCCCCAACCGAGGCGCCCGCCTTGGCAATGAAATCCCAAAACGGCACGTTGCTACTCTGGTCGTTCTTCCCGGGGTTTTGCAAAATAGCGGCATAATCAGCCATCAGCTGATCTTGACCGCCGCCGTTGCCTATTGTCTGCACGGTCCCGTTAATCGCGTTACCGATTTCGCCTGTCCAGTCGTGGAAATTAGTCAATAGCCCCCCGCAACCGCGATTCGCAAAAGTGCTCCCGTCATGCTCGCTATGCTGCCCTGAAACACTTTGTACGCTTCGAAAACAAGCATCCCGAAAGCGGCCAGGAAAACCCAAGGGATCAGTGCCGAGTACACAACGTTGCTCCCGGCCCTCGTGGCGCTGACGAGCTGCGCAATATCCCAACCTTCTGCAGCAACAAACAGATGTATACTCATCGCTCTTTAATCGTTTGAGATCGAATGTGACGCCGTCGGTACCGGCGTCGGTGTCGAGAACTTCAGGGTTTCTGTGACGTTGTTAAACGTCTTGTGAACGCTTTCCTCGCATCCCTTCGCAAGGAGCCACAAGCACGTCATCCCGCCAGCCACTACCGCCACGAATACCGCTCCGAAGATAGTTAGTGTTTTCACTCTTCCTAATCGCCTGGCTGCGAATGGAATTTCAGCAGGTTCGCGTAGCCGGACGCGCCCTGCGCCAAATCAGAGCCTTCAATTGCATCCTGAGCCTGTTGGACTGCATCCGCAGCGGCCTGATTTTGCTGGGCGATCTGAGCGCTGGTTTCAGCGGCCTGCTGGATCTGTTCATTCACCGAATTCAATTGACCCGAAAGAGCCGCAATTTCCCCGTTGAGCTTTTCGACTTCGGCTTGAGTGGTAGCTCCTTGCAACTGGCTCACTGTGCTCGCCAGCTGCTGCTGGAGCTGGTCACGTTGATTGTTCAGCGTCCCAAGCGCATTCTGGTAGCCGTTCACGGCCTGGGCCGTCGCTGTCACCATCGAGATCGTGTATTGGTTTGATACCGGTCCGTAAGTCGTAACGCTGTTTAACAGTTTCTGATAGTTGCCGTACCGGGACAGCAGCGCTTGGAACTGACCCATAAATTGGCCTGGATTAGTAAGCCCCTGGATCTGACCGTAAATCCCTGTTCCCTGCCGATACAGGTTCATGCCATCACCTACGATCTGCCCGATCGTGCTGACGCCCGGCAAATTGTTGATGTTTGCGTAGTTACCGAGCTGCGCGACCTGCTGTTCCAGTTGCTGTGCGCTTTTCAGCGTGTTCGATACCGTGGACAGGTATTGCGTCAGGTTCGAGTACTCATTCTGGATCTGTTGCTCCAGATTCGAATAGTCGATGACCGGGATCGTTGCTCCCGCTGAGAGCGCCAACCCAATCCAAAATGTCAAAACAAACCATCTTTTCATAAACTTAGTTGTAGTATCACGATGATATATCGATGTGAGAGATCACTCAATTAGCACCGGATATAAGTCTCTTTATGATACCTTCTATAGCAAAAAAACTCATTGAACCACTTCGATCACTTCGCGGTGCGCCTCGATCAATTCGCCGTCCGAGTCGTAATGCGCCGGCACTACGATATCAGTAAGCTTATGCTTCAGACGCGGATTGGCGTCCTTGGCCCCCATGTTGCGTTGCGCCCAATAAAGATTCTTTATCTCATCCGAGCGCCCCTCGACATACCCCGCTTTGTCTGACCCCTTGAACAGCGCCCGATTATTGCTCAACGAGGTCGTGCAACCGGACGCACACCAGCACAGAATAGCGCTTGCTGCTGCGAGCACACTGCACCTTCTTGTCTTTCTCATTGTTCTCATTTCTTCCCGAACATTCGTTTCGCCCATTTGATGATGGCTTCGACGATGTCTGATTCGCACTTAAGCTGGCGCGATCGCTCCTCAAACACCGACCCGGTGCTGGACGAAACGTATAACATCTCGTCGTGCGTATAATTGCGCCCGATCGTCACCTTGGGCCGCCCATCGTGGATCTGCACCAGGCCGAAACCCGAAAATACGTCTCTCCCGTTTCCGCTCGGAATAGGGAACCTCATCACGCTGGCCTTCGTAATCTCCGGGATCGGATAAGACTGGCTTACCAAGTCTAGGTCTCTTCTGTTATTCGACTTCAGCAAGAACACCTGGTCGGTGTTCGACAGAATCGCTCCCGTAACGCCAGGGTTCTGTTCATAGAGCCGGGCGAAGTTTTGCAGGATGCCTAACATCCAGCAGTTATATTTTCTCATACGCTCCCAGAAATCGCGTACGATCTTTGGGCCGTTCTCCAGCGCCAGGAAAGCCGAGAGCTCTTCCAGGATCAGCCGTTTGCGCGCCCCGCGCCGCATCGTCATGATGTAGTTGCGTACATCGTTCGTGATCAAAAATCCGGCGACCGCGAGCAACTCCTGTTCGCTTTCCTTGATCCTGCCCAGCTCGAAATGAACGATCTTGCGATCCAGGCGAATATTGGTCACTCCATCTACGACCGGCCCGTAAGGACCATCCCGGAGCCACACTTCCAATAGCTTCCCGATGATCGCGTACTCCTCGCTCTCCGGCGTCGCAGGCCTTCTCTGGCCGCGGGCCTGGATCTCGTCCTGTACGTCGTGCAAGGCAGGAAACTCTTCCGGCTCGAAATGAGCAAACACCATGCTCTCCAGCACCGCCTCGCTTTTCGGGTTCTGCACGAACGCCTCAATCTCGGACGCAGAATAGTTTCCAAGCCATTCGCCCGCCGCTTCCGGATCGCCTCTCTGAAACTCCCGGAACTCTACGAACGCGTCTACGAATCCGTCCCCCTGGCTGCTTCGCTCCTTGTGCCATCGTTCGACACACAGGGCTTCCCTGGCGATTTGCGCCAATCGGTCTTCGTGCTCGCGCCGGTAACGCCGGTAATAGTCGGCGTAAATCTCGCGCACCCGGCTCGTCATCAGCGCTTCGCGGTACCGCCGTTTTTCAGGCGTATCGGCTCCGCCGATTAGCAAGCTCATCAGCGCCGTGATGTTACTTAAGCTCTCGTTGCTAAGCGGCAGTCCTCGCGTATCAAAGGGGTTAAAGGTGTAGTTACCATTCGAGCGGATGATGATCGGCGCAGCGCCTTCCTCGACGCATTGTGTATAGACACCGTAACTCAATCCGTTATCGACGATCACAGTGTAGTCGTAAGAGGACTCGGTCTGGACCAGGATATCGTTCACTAACAAGCTCTTTCCAGATCCCTTCGAGCCCACTATCATCGAATGCAGAGGGGACTCGGCCCCCTCTTCTCCAGAAAAGGTTCTCAGCCCAATCAGGTTCCCCGCTTCGCCGTCATAAAGAGCTTCAGCCTTCTCGAGATCGCCCTTCGGCGTCCTTCCGATCGGCAACAGATCCACCAGGTTCACGTCGTCCAGCTTGTGCGTGAAATCATCGTAAGGGTCAAAGCTCCAGCCGGGGATCGCGGCGTTGTAATAATTCATCGTCGCAATCTCCCAACTCGGCTCGTAATACCGAATCCCGCCCAGCTTGCCCACAGCGCCTTTAAGCGCCGCCATCTTCGAACGCAATCCTTCTTTGGTTTGGTCGTACGCGATCACGACAAACTGCGCTCGGAACGGAATCACTTGATTCGACATCAACCGGCGGACTCTTAAGGCGTTTTTCTCCATCCCGGCTTGCACCCGCAGTTTTGCCTGGCGGCCCATCTTATTTTCGGTCGACCGTTCCAGCTTCTCTTGTTCCTCTTCGGTCTTCAGAATTTCCTTTTCCACGGAAAGAGGATAGCAATTGACCACGACGCGAAAGTTTGGAACCGCTAAGCCGGTCACGATCTGCATCATGCCCATGAACGTTTGCTTGGGCATCGTCGAAAGCGCCAGCAGGCCGAAATAATTCCCATCTAAGAAGAACCCGCGGTCGGCACCCTCCAAGGGCGAAGCTGATCCGGCTCTTGCGAGCTGCATCAGGTTTGCGTGAGGATCACCAAGGATATCTTCAGCCAGATATAACTTCGAGAGATTTGGCCCGAAATACCGCAACAGTTCCCTTAAGTGACCCACACCATCCAAGGCTCTCATGCCGCCCCCGTAGCTCTTCAGAAGCTGATCGCCAACCTGGACTCTCTGATCAAATGACTGCTTGTATGTGTTAACTATACGCTCGTAATGGGCACGGCGCGAAAGGCCGCCTGCACGAAGTTTCGCCGCCTGAATTTTTGTCGAAATGTAAAACCGCAAATTCGATTGAATGAGTCGGTCGTTTTCCATCCGCTCGACATAACGCTCATAGCGCTCCGTCCGGTGCCGCCGGCTAAACCGGCACATATTGCCTTTCTCAGTAATCTTCTGATAACGCTCGAGCTCACGACCATAATCCGAATCCTTGTAGAACTGTA
>Ga0209647_1001483_pt1 | contig 19877 bp, 23 predicted proteins | sample GraSoi_2013_60cm_FD_185827 | JGI IMG/M metagenome (GOLD analysis project Ga0209647, IMG submission 185827) | Grasslands soil microbial communities from the Angelo Coastal Reserve, California, USA - Sample 9_17_2013_60cm (SPAdes) (version 2) | ecosystem: Environmental > Terrestrial > Soil >... | reverse complement strand
AAATGCATAGCCTCATATCCGCGCAAGGGCCGCCATGAGTTCTGGAAAGAAAAGAAGGCCGAACAAGAGGAGGGGCTTCACGCCCCTGACCTTTCTGCGAGAGTTTTTGCAACCCCCCCCTATGCATTGGTCAACATATTTGCGTGTGGCCCAATGAGCCAGCTCATGATGTATACCAGGAAACATTACCTGGAAAATGCACTTCAATAATGGTGAGACCAAAATCACAGGTAGCTCGTGTTCATAGTATCTGTGGTGGTATCTGTTTCGACTGACCCGGTGACCTCTTTACCGCTAGCAGAAGCTCGTACTGATATTTCTCAAAATCAAGAAGGAGATACGATGATTTCTAAATATGGGCTCTATGCCTATGGGGTGGTAGGCAAGAGTCCTAAACAACATGATATTTTGGGAATTGATAAGAAGAACAAAGTCTATCCTGTGGCAGGGAGAGATATTTGCGTTATGGTTAGTGAGGTCGACATTGATCAATTTCAGAACCAGGTAAAGAGCTTGTTGTCTGAATTGACAAAAACCGCAGGAGCTGTTCAAAGTGGAGCCGGAGAAATACTGCAAGCCCATGAGGACGTGATTGATATCCTTATGCAGGATACCACAGTTGTTCCCTTGAAGTTCGGCACGATTTTAATTGATGAAAAAGCCGCCTCAAAGATGTTGCAGGATAATGAGGAGAAGTTTAAAAGTCTCCTTGCTAAATTTTCTGGAAGAGTGGAATGGGGACTGAAGGTGTACGCCGATAAGCAAGCATTGATAAAACATATTGCGCAGGTTGGACCCAAATTCACAAGCCCAGAAGAGAAACAAGAAAAATTATCAAGAGGGGCTGCGTATATATTGGGAAGAAAAATGGAAGAAGAATTAAAGGACCAAGTCGTTGCTCGGTTTGCTCAAGTCAGCGAGGAGATTTTTCAGGAGCTAGGAAAAGATGTTTCTGAGGCTAAACTGAATGACACGTTGCCGCAAAAAGCGACAGGGAAAAAGAAAGAGATGATACTCAATGCTGTTTATTTAGTCGAACGGGAAAAGGTAGCTCATTTTTGTCAACAAGGAAATAGATTCATGGAAGAATATGAATTCATGGGGTTAGACCTTGAATTTTCTGGCCCGTGGCCCCCGTACAATTTTACTTAAGGACAGTCGATGAAGTAAACAACTGTAAGGGGTGACAACTGGAGTTTACAGATGAGAAGTCAGAACAGCGAAACCAGAGATCAGATACTCAAGAATCAACAAGTTACTCTTCTTGAGCTTTTGGACAGGCTTTTAGATAAAGGCGTGGTGGTGAAGGGAGAGATACTGCTATCGGTAGCAGATGTTGATCTTGTTTACCTTAACTTGGGACTGTTACTTTCCTCAGTTAAAACCATTGAGAATGCAGCAGGAAGAGGCGGTCATGGAGAAACAGAGTTGATTTCTCGCCAAACTTCTTCCCGAGGAGAGTTTTTGGACGAGCTACAACTAGAAGCGGGAGGAAAAGATTTAGCATCAACACCTTTACCTCTAGAAAATAGCCAAAGTAGAAATGACAATGGAAAAACTATAGCCAGAACGTTGTCACCGGCCGTAGATAATGGGCGAAATCAATTTTTAGAACCAAAAACCAATATTGATCAAAAAAATATAGAAAAGGGGTTGACCAGACTCGTATTAACGCTGGTAGAACTGATACGCAAACTTATGGAGAAACAAGCAATCCGACGAATAGAGGATGGACAGTTATCTGCTGGAGAAATCGAAAATGTGGGCAATGCCTTTTTACTCCTAGATGAGAAGATGGAACAACTTAAAAAGATGTTTGATTTAACAGATGAGGAGTTGAATTTAGATTTAGGTCCTTTGGGGGAGCTTATATGAGCGATTAATGCGCATCCGATGGGAAAGATAAATGTCGTTGAACAGAAACGAATAGTAGCATTTTCTGAGGCTCAGAAAACCAAAGAATGATAGGGAGAAGAGGTCGTTTATGCCAGAACCAAGGACCAGTTTACAAACAACGAATTTAGCCGAGCTCTTAGAGCGAATTCTTGACAAAGGAGTGGTGATAGTCGGAGATATCAAGATCAACCTGTTAGACGTTGAGCTTTTGACTATCAAAATAAGACTGTTGGTTGCCTCGGTGGATAAGGCAAAATCTATCGGTATTAATTGGTGGGAAGAGGATTCATTTGTCAGGGCACCACGTCAAGCGAGTCTTGACACCGAAGGCAGCAGCAGCAGTGACGGAATAAGAGCTGAATAAAATGTTCTCATATGGCTTTACAAGGCATATTGGGATGGCCCCACTTTCGTAGGGTCAGTGAAGCTGGAAATTCACCTACGATACAGTTGTTCGTCGGTTGCCTGACAAGCCCACTATTCTGATCTCATCCGATCTCCCAACGAGTTTTAGCTCATCTTCGGGAGGGTTCCGAGTTAAGTCATAGCCTCATCATAGTTTGAACCTTTCTATTCTCTCTCCCTATCTCTTTCATTTCTCACCTGTTTATAGGATGTAACTTCAAGATCATCAGTCAGAATGACGATGTAATGCTTTTTTTCAAACACTCGATATCCCGGCAGAGTAAGGTCTCTTTCGACCACTTCGGCCTCGGCAACCCAGCCACCATCGGCATTTTCAATCCCGATTATTCTTACTTCTTCACCAGGTTCATTAGCATCGAGAGTCTCTTTCAAGAATGTCTTCACTTTCTCTCTAACTGCATTAATCATTAATCTTCATCTCCTCTCAATATTTTTAAGCTCCCGCAGGCGAGGGAAATCCTCATGGTAATCCAACCTTACGACGAATCATTTCTAGTATTATAATCCTCAAGAATCGATTCATTCACCTCTTCAACCACTTCTGCTCAAATGTGATCCCATCATTCCGCGCAGGAGCGCGGCTTCTTGTCTGAGCTCATGCGTTGTTTGTCACCTTTTACAAACGATCAACGTTTACCTATTAGAGGCAAGCAACCGAGCTTGCTGAATGCAGGGTTGTTCGACCAGGCATTCTTGTGGCAAGGAGTCTCCTCCTCCCGCGGAGCGGCGCGACTCCCAGCTCAGGCAGCCCGCTGCGCCGCGGCCGCCCTCGACTGGGGGCTGAGCATGCCGACCCTAAACTGGCATGCGCTTGTGCCGATGTAATCTATACGTCACCCCCTGACCGTCCGGGGCGCGCGACCCCACCACGGCAGGCGGCGTCTATCTGCTGAGCATGAGGAGGTGAACACCTATGCCCGTCGAAAAAGCTATCGCATCCTCGAGCCTGGTCGAGGTGCTTGACCGCATTCTGGACAAGGGCATCGTCATCGATGCCTGGATCAGGATCTCCGCCGTGGGCATCGAAGTCTTGGCGATTGAAGCCCGCGTGGTCGTCGCGTCCGTGGAGACCTACTTGAGATATGCCGAAGCCATCGGCCTCACCGCTTCGGATGCCGAAGCCTAAAGGGGGCGCGCGGGTCGGGCCAGCCTCCTTTGCAGGCGTCCAGTGGCCCCCTGGCCCAGCGCTGCCAGCAAGTGGGAGGGGTTTCACCTCCGGACAGAGGAGAGTTCACCCGTGCTCCTGCTTGCTCTGAGGAGACACAACGAGCCATTGTGGTTGCCAGGGCCGGTATCGCGCACGACGACGCCGCAAAGATTGTCGACCTACTGCAAGGCTGCCGTCAGGTGGCTGGCTTCCATCGTGCAATAAGTCTCCGACCGGCAATTACGATTGGCAAGATACTCGGCCAAAACGGGGTGCAGGCGGATAAACATAATTCCCTGTTTGTCGAAATATGTGTTGATAGTTTAATATCCGCAAGATACAACGGCGAAGATCGAAAGCAAATGACAGAGGCAGTGATCAGTCTCATTAAGAGACACTTTTAGTGTGCTGAAGTTTCTCTTGCCTCCTCCAGCGACTTTTTACCGTTTTTGCTCTATTGTTCATGGGTAGGAGAAGCTACTGGGAAGTAAAAATCGGGGAGAAAATAGTATGCCAGAAAAAGATGATGATCAAAAGAAACAAGCCGAGAAGAAAGCAGAGGTCGATTTTGGCATCGGGAAAATTTCTTTCAGGGACCTATTTCAAGGAATCGAAAGTCTAATTGATTTAGTTTCCAAGATGGAAGAGGAAGGGAAGGAGGAGGAAAGACGCGACGGAGAATATACCAGTCCTTCGGGTCGAGTCAAAGCCACCTATGGGTTCTCGGTCAAAACGGGTCTTGGTGGAAGGCCGACAGTTGAGCGATTTGGCAATGTGAGAAAGACGCCCCAAGGGCCAATAGTTGAGGAGGAGAGACAACCTTTAGTTGATGTCTTTGATGAAAAAGACCACGTCCTGGTGATTATTGAGCTTCCGGGGGTAGAAGAAGAGCATATTCACACCGAAGTCAAGGGTGATATATTAACGCTCTCTACTGCTAGCGGGAAGCGCAGATATTCTGGAGAAGTGGTTTTGCCCAAAGATGTTGATGCCAGCACCGTAAAAAGTACATATAAAAACGGTATTTTAGAGATAAGGATGAGCAAAAAGTAGTATGGCTGACACGACCGTTCAACTCAAAGTAGCCGAAGCAAATCCTCGCGATGTGGGTCGTGGTCTTGCCAGGGTTGATCCGGAAGTGATGGCGCAAATGGGCATTGACGCCTCTGGAGAGATCGTTAGTCTCAAAGGCAAGCGGGAAACAGTGGCCAAGATCATGCCAACCTTTCCAGAGCTTCGGGGGCGTGGCATTGTCCAAATTGACGGCATCACTAGGGAAAACGCGCAAGTAGGCATTGATGAGCAAGTGAAACTCGCCAGAATTAAGGTTGCGGAAGCAAGAAGAATCACCCTTTCCCCTTTAACCTTAATTGATAGAATGGCGACTGATCGGGCCTACCTTTCAAGGCAACTATCTGCAATCCCTGTTACTCGCGGAGATAGGGTTCAAACCACTTTTTTGGGAACAAAGAAACAAGACTTTAGAGTGGTAGATACCTTTCCCCCTGGGGCAGTGCTTGTAATACCACAAGCCACCATCACAGTCACCGGAGAGGGGAAGGCAACAGAAGCACGGTTGACCTATGAAGATATCGGCGGGCTTGGCGATCAGGTGAAGCGCATTCGGGAGATGATTGAACTTCCGCTACGTTTTCCAGACGTTTTTGCTCGTTTGGGGATTGATTCCCCAAAAGGGGTTCTTTTGCACGGTCCGCCAGGTTGTGGAAAGACTCTGATTGCCAAAGTGATCGCCAATGAAACCGATGCCACCTTCTTGCATCTCTCCGGGCCGGAGATTATACACAAGTTCTACGGCGAGTCCGAAGCTCATCTACGCAGCGTCTTTGAGAAGGCCCAAAAAAATGCTCCTGCGATTTTGTTTTTGGATGAGCTAGATGCTATAGCGCCTAAAAGAGAAGAATTAGGAGGAGAAAAGCAGGTTGAACGAAGAGTGGTGGCCCAACTACTGGCTTTAATGGATGGTTTGGAGGAACGGGGTCAGGTCATCATTATTGGCGCTACCAATTTACCCAATATCCTTGATCCAGCCCTTCGCCGTCCTGGTCGCTTTGATCGAGAAATAATTATTCCGATTCCGGATAAAATTGGCCGGAGAGAGATTCTCACCATTCACACCAGAGGCATACCGCTTGCAGATGATGTTGATATTGAGCGATTGGCGTTTTTAACTCACGGTTTTGTGGGTGCTGATCTTGCTGCTTTAGCTCGTGAGGCAGCGATGTACGCAATTCGCCGCCTCATGCCAAAGATTGACTTTGAACGAAAAGTTCTACCGGAAGAGGACATTCTTGCCCTTGAGGTAAGCATGGATGATTTCTTAAACGCGTTACGTGAGATTGAACCATCTGCCATTCGCGAGGTTTTTACCGAAATCCCGGAAATAGGTTTTTCCGATATCGGTGGACTTGATGATATCAAGCGGATACTTACTGAGACAGTGAAAGATCCCTTATATCATCCCGCTGTTTATGTCAGGGCAAATACCAAGCCAGCCAAGGGAATTCTATTTACCGGTGAGCCTGGAACTGGAAAGACTCTGATGGCCAAGGCGCTTGCCAAAGAAGCAGAAGTGAATTTTATTGCGATTTCTGGTCCAGAACTTCTTTCCAAATTTATTGGCGAAAGCGAACGAGGAGTTCGCGAGGTTTTCAAAAAGGCCAGACAGGCCGCTCCTTGTATTTTATTTTTTGACGAAATTGAAACCCTGGTTCCTAACCGGGGAAAGATGATGGGCGACCAGGTTACCGAGCGGGTTGTCAGCCAGTTCTTAACCGAGATGGATGGGATTGAAGAACTGAAGGGAGTATTGGTGTTGGCAAGTACCAATAGACCGGATTTGATAGATCCAGCTATATTGAGGCCAGGCCGGTTTGATTTTGTGATCGAGCTTCCGAAACCTGATTTGAAAGGGCGGGAGGAAATATTTAAGGTACATACCAAAGGGAAGCCTTTAGAGAAAAATATTACCCCGGCAAGCCTGGCCCGAGAGACTGACGGGTTGGTAGGGGCAGATATTGCCTCTATTTGCCAGAAGGCTTGCCTTCTGGCAATTCGGGAGTTTTTAGAAAGCAAAGAGGAAGACCTAGAGAGATTGACAATTGAAAGGAAACACTTTATGGAGGCGATGAAAGGTGCAACAACACACCATATACTAGATGTTGCCAACATTGACAATATCAACAGCGCCTCAATGTCTTCGTAAAGTTTGCCTTGAGTGTTTTGGCAAAATACAGCAGAGGGAGTTTATGGAAAACGGCATATATATCTACGGCATCATTAAAACGAGCAGCCCTAAAGAGTTTGGAGAAATTGGTATTGACGACAAAGCAGCTTCTAATGTCCTGACCATAGGGTATAAAAATATAGCGGCTGTTGTTTCCAACAGCCCGTTGATGGTCTATGACTCCCTGGCGAAAGAAAAAGTCGTCAAAGACTTAGCTACCCACCAGTTTGTCATTGAAAAAGTGATGCAAAGTTTTACCATCGTACCAGTTAAATTCGGGACCATGGTAGAGACCGAAGACGAGGTCATCAAATTCTTAGAAAACGGTTATGTTCTGCTGAGCGATGAACTAAGCAAGATAGAGGGGAAAATAGAACTGGATGTTGTGGCCTGGTGGGAATTGCCAAAAATCCTCGCGGCTCTTTCCCGTCACAACAGCCAGATTCAAGAAAAACAACAGAAACTTGCACTAAAAGGCGAGAAAGTTAGCATTGAGGATAAAATCATGCTCGGCCAATGTATTGAGCAAGCTCTGAAAGCCGAAAAAGCCAGATATTATGAGTTGATTTTGCAAACGCTCAAACAAGGGACGGAAGACGTCAGCTTGCACGATGTGGCAACAGATAAGATGATTTTGAACGCCGCCTTTTTACTAGCGAAGAAAAATGAGGAGATTTTTCAGGCCATCGTTCATGACCTGGATCAAACGTTGGAAAATACCGTAAATTTTCGAGTGGTAGGTCCCCTACCACTATATAGCTTCTCTACAATTCTTTTTAAAAGAATTGATCCAGATTCAATCGAAAAGGCGAAAAAAACTCTCGGTTTAACTGGAGGGATAACTGATAAAACCCTTCGTGATACTTATCACCAACTCGCCAAAGAATATCACCCAGATAAAAGTAGCGGAGAGGTTTCAATGGAATTTCAGCATATTCATGCCGCTTACACGACTCTAAAAAATCTCATTGAGAACGGATTGATCCACACGGAGGTGTACCGATGGAAGAAAGATGATTCCAGGAGAAAACTATGAGTAATGGAGAAGGTCGCTATATATATGGCATCATTGCCGCCAAAGACAGGCAAGAATTTGGCCCAATCGGTATTGGAGGAAGAGGCGATGTTGTGTATACACTTCCCTACCAGGATGTGGCAGCAATTATTTCCAGTTCTCCAAATGTCAAATATCCGGTGTCCAGGGAAAATGTGATTGCACACGCCAGAGTGTTGGAAAAGGCGGTGGAAAAATACACTATTTTACCTGTGCGTTTCTGCACGATTGCTACGGATGAGGAAATTGTTGTAGAAAGGGTATTGAAAGCTCGTTATCAAGAATTTCTTGATTTGTTAAGAGAAATGGAAGGGAAAATGGAACTTGGGATAAGAGCTCGTTGGGTAGACTTAAATGCTATTTTTGCTGAAGTGGTTGAAGAAAATAAAGATATTAAAGCGCTAAAAGAAGCACTGCATAGTGAAAGAAATGAACAAAGGAAGTACGCAAGCACGATCAAAATTGGCGAGTTAGTGCAAAAAGCTTTGGAGGAAAAGAAAAAAAGAGAAGCCGAAGAGCTGCTTAAGGCTTTGAGGCCGCTCAGTCTTGATTGTAAAGAGAATCAGTTTTATGGCGATATGAACCTTGTGAATGCTGCTTTTTTGGTAGCCAGAGAGAAGGAGCGCGATTTTGATCGAAAGATAACCGAGCTGGAAAAAATTCATAGAGAGAGAAAACAGTTAAAATACACGGCTCCTATAGTACCGTACAATTTTGTGGAAGTAGTTATCAATTGGTAGAGGGCATTTTGGCATTAAACAGTTTATTAAACACATCTTTACAATTTATTCTGTTCGGTGGCAAAGGTGGTGTTGGGAAAACGACGATGGCCGCAGCAACAGCCATAGAGCTAGCCAAAACACGCAAAGTTTTAATCTTTACGACTGATCCCGCTCCATCGCTTGCCGATAGTTTCGGTCAAGCTATTGGCAGTGAACCCACCGCTGTTGCTGGCATACCGAACCTTTTTGCTATGGAGATAGATGCCAAGAAAGTCCTCGAAGAATTTAAAGAGGAATACGGCAGCGAAATCCTAGAGATACTGCAACAGGGCACCTATCTAGCAGATGAAGAAGCAGAAGAACTCTTTCAACTCGATATTCCAGGCCTGGACGAAGTGATGAGTTTCAAGAAGATCACAGACTTTATGGAGAATTCAGACTATCAGATCTATCTTGTTGATACTGCGCCGACCGGTCATACACTGAGACTACTCATGTTGCCGGAACTTTTAGATAACTGGATAAAGTTTTTAGCTACTCTTCGCTGGAAGTATCACGTAATGGTGAGACACTTTGCGAGAGAAGAGCGGCCCGAGGGAACTGATAAGTTTCTTCTGGAAATGAAAAAGACCGTGAAGAGAGTGAAAGAGCTCTTGCAAAACGCCAGGAAAACAGAGTTTGTAGTGGTAACTATTGCCGAGAAGATGGCAGTTTCCGAAACAGAGGATTTGATAAGGAATCTTGAGCAAATGCGCATCCCCTCTCGACATATTATTATCAATAATATCTTTCCGCGAGAAGCGTCTGATTTTGCCAAGCAGAGAAGAACGTCTCAAGAAAGATACATTCAGGCAATGAAGGAGAAATTTCCTACACGTAATATCACAGAGGTTGTTTTGCAGCCCACTGAAATTCAAGGCAGAGCCGGACTACAAACGTTAGGAGCGCAGTTGTTTTCTGAAACCAAAGAGGAGGGATTTTAACACATGTTTATTCTTGACGATTTATTAATCGGGTTACCGGCAAAAGGGTTACTGGGGATAGTTAAGAAAATTGCCGAATTGGCGGAAACTGAATTAACCGATGAATCTCAAATAAGAGAGGAGTTATTGCTATTACAAACCTTGTATGAAACTGATCAAATTACTGAGGAGGAGTATCAAGAAAAAGAGGCAGAGCTTCTGGAAAGACTCACAATGGCCAGAGAAAGTGAAGAATGACAATGGTCTCTACGACGCTACATAGAGCGCCATATCAGGACTATAGTGGTCCCAAAAGTCAGGTTCTTCCAGTTTCCTGGGGCCATTATACACCCCAGGCGATTTCGGACCTGTCCAGTTCTTGCATCAGGACTGGCAATAGCGCGAGTTACTTTGCGTGCCTGGTGCGGTACACAGTGGAACCGTGTAGGGCCTCGGATTATGATTGATACGTAAGGGTTACGACATCGGAAGGGTTTAATTGTGTTGTGTCGATGCCGCCCTGAGAAAGCGCTCCATTTATATACAAGAACCAGAAATGGTTAGATTGATCGGCTACCCCGTCGACCATGATAACCTTGTATCCCTGCTTTGACCCATAGTATTGTAAGGCAAATGACAGTCCGGGAGAGAGTTCATAGGCACGTTCCATAGCTTGTTGCACGTTCATACCTTGCGTCCATGGAATAGCAGAAATTGTCTTCCCTCCCGGCTCTACGATGATGGCAACCGTCTTCGTTGACACTGTGGACATAAATACCTCCTTTCTACCTTAGTATAGTAGTATTCACAAATTTTAGTTCTCAGTTTGCATAAAATTGCTGACCACAGGCCGAGCATGTAGAGTTCGAGCGCCATGTTTTCGTTCCTTTCCCATTTCACGCATGCACGAGAGTTCAATGCATCATCAATTGCTATGATACGGTGGATGGAATGAGGAGATCTTGCTCAAATGCAGATGGAGGGTCTGCATTGGTTCGCAGGAGAGGCCCTTCCAGCGCAGTTCATAGGACGTAGCCCCGCCCGGTCTGAGGATCATATCCCCTTGACGGAGATACTGCGCTTTCCAGGGACCATTCGCGTGCCGCTGCTCCATGCGCATTGCTCCACCAGCAAACAACACCAGTGAGATGTCGGACATGGCAGTCGTCATCCAGCCCTCTAGCTCCATTGGCTCGTGGAACGCCTGCGCTACCAGTCCTTCCCAGCCTGCATCCGCGCTGGAAAGATAGAGAAGCGGAGAGGCGGGCTTGTTTTTGAGTGCTTTCAGCGATGCCTGTTGAGAAACAGCCACTTGCTCAGTCATGTTGATAGCTCACTTGCGCAGTCGAGAGATATGGAAAGGCAGAAACCTCCGACAGATGTCACTCTGATCTCCCAAGCGCGTCTTAGCTCATCCCCATATAGCCCATAAGGGTTTTTAATTGTATTTTTTTTACCTCGCTTGCTATAATGCTACATATTATCTATATTATTGCTTCTTTTATAAAACAACGCCTACTTTCGAACAGAGGAGGAAGGCTATGGCTAAATTTAAGATTGAAGTCCTTGGTGACTGTGAAGCCGTCTATGATAACATCATTGCAAAAAACATGGATGCAGCAATGCACCTCGTCTTGACATCCCTACCTGATGAGCAGAAATGTAAAGGCCCTCTTGATCTGATCATCACGGATAAAACCATGAGGCCTTATAGAGTGTATATTCGTAAAGTGCAAGGTTAATCCTTTTTGCATCATCAAAACGGGAGTACTCTCCCTAAGCATGTTGTCGTTTTCCTGTCGACTCATGTAGCCTCGAAAGTTTAGCGCAAACATCTATACTAGAAGAGGAGAGTCTTTCACGCCAGCATAGCTTTCATTTTCATGTATGCTGGTCACCCTCGAGTTAACGTTTTAGTGGAGCTGAAGATTTCACCAAAGAGGAGGACCTATGAAAGCCGTTCGGCTGCATCACTATGGAGAATATCCAGTGGTCGAAGAGGTTGCCGAGCCCAAAATCACCGGCCCGCATGACGTTATTGTACGGGTTGGAGGCGCTGGTGTGTGCCGCTCCGACCTGCATATTATTGAGGGGCTATTGAAAGAGGTATCTGGCATCACCCTTCCCTATATCTTAGGACATGAAAACGCTGGCTGGGTGTACGAGATTGGATCGGCTGTCAGTCACGTAGCGATTGGGGAGACTGTCATCGTCCATGCACAGATCACCTGCGGCTTCTGTAGCGCGTGCCGTGCAGGCAATGATATGCACTGCACCTCCGCAGCCTTTCCAGGTTTCACGATTGATGGTGGCATGGCCACCTTTCTGAAGACGACAGACCGCGCCGTCGTCAAGTTGGATGCCAGCGTGGCTCCCAAAGATATTGCTGCCCTGGCGGATGCTGGGCTTTCCGCCTACCATGCGGTCAAGAAAGCAGTGCCCATCCTCTCCCCCGGGACAAAAGCGCTGGTGATCGGGGCTGGGGGCCTGGGCCATATTGGGATCCAATGTCTCAAGGCACTAACTCCCGCGGAAATCATCGTCATGGAGCGCTCGCCTGAGGCGCTCGAGTTGTGTAAGAGTTGGGGAGCGGATCATACGGTCCTGGTCGATGGAACTCAGGTTGCAAAGGTGAAAGACATCACCAACGGACAGGGGGTCCAGGCCGTGATTGACTTTGTCGGTGAGGGAGGGGCGATCGAGGATGGGGTCAGCGTGTTACGGCGTGCGGGGAGCTACTACGTCATTGGCTACGGCGGCCAGCTCAATGTACCCACCCTCAACATTATCATAACCGAGATCAACTTTATTGGCAACTTTGTTGGAACATATAATGACCTGGTTGAGTTGATGATCCTGAAATCCCAGGGCAAAGTGACACTGCACACCACGACCTATCCACTCGATGCAGCCACCGATGCTATCCAGGCATTGGATAGCGGTCAGCAGCGCGGGCGAGCTATTCTCATCCCCTGATGAGGAAAGCCGGGTGATCTTCAATGTCCCATGGTAATGCGACAGCTTGATAGCATGGCGCTATCAAGCTCTGTTTTTCTCCTACACCATCCTCTGACCCATAATGGGCCTTAAGTTGTATTTGTGTCTGTTTGAAGAGAACAAAAAGAGCCAATTCGTAACGCTTGTCGTAGCACTACACATCCTCAAGTAGCATGCGATGGTGTTTGGGCTGACGAGGGTCAAATTCCACCGTTATGGGGTCCCCAACGCGCTGCTTTGGGGAATCCTTGAGGCGATGACTACGAAAGATGAGGATCTGGCCGCTCTGCGGGTCTCGCCATTGCGCTATTACAACCCACCAACTGCTTATGCTAGATGCCTCTACCTTGATCTGTGAGATAGTGGCAACAACATTCTTGTCGAAATGCGTCCTTTCTCGACTCCTGGTACCCAGCAACAACACACCAATAATGGCGATAAAAGCGACTAACAAGATAATAAGTAACGTTCGGGTGTCCATTCCATCTTTCCTCCGATTAGCGTACAAATTATTTGCACAAAATGAGCGCCTGTGTAAGTGTACATGAAGTGTGTTTTGAGGGCTATTAAGAGAGGATTAAAAAATGTAATTATGCATTACATTTATCTGCTCGCTTCGCGCCATTTCTGTTCTAGCTGTGTCCATTCCTGGTGGACGCGGGCGACCTCTGCCTCGTCTGGTACCGTGCCGCCATAGCGTGTAGCGGTATATACCTCGGTAACCAGCGCGATTTGGGGTTGGGCCAGGGGCGTTTGCGCGTCGAGACGCTGCTTGAATTCATAGGGTGTCTCATTTTTCTTGCGCGGGTAACCGAGTGCCGCGGCACGTTTCAAGAAGGCGCGATATATCTCGCGCACACTGCGCGCGGCAGGTTCACCCTGGATGGCTTCTGTGAGAATCTGTTCTTCCCGCGTAGCTTGCTTCGGTAGGAAGCGCCCGAAGAGGGCACGCAGCAGGGCCCTAAATTGTGTCCAGAAGAGTTGCCACGACCACAGGCTTTCGTGAAGCTCTTCCGCTCGCCTACTTGTGATTAAGCGTACGCGCCTCCTGCGCCGTATGATCCAGCGTATCAGTAACACGGCAGCGACAATGAGCAAAATGGGCAGAAGTATCTTCACAAAGAGCACGAAACTTGCTACTTGCGGAGTATGAGTCACAATATTACGCGTCTTTGGCTTGCCACTGCTGGTAACGCCAGGCGGCAATTTCGGTGGGAAAAGCGTTGTCCACCATTCAAAGAGCCAGAAGAAAGGCGTTGCCAGAAATGCGAAGACTGTGGCCAGGATGTTGACAAACCAGTCGTAAGCCTGACCTAGTATGTTAAATACTTGCTGCGCTTCTGCCAGGATGGTCGAGCTGGCTACCAGGTCAACGACCAGGGCAATAATGAGCAGAACGATGCCCACCATACCAATCGTTACAAGAATGGCTTGTTCATGAGGTGATATATCGTCCTCAGCGTTGGTAGCGTGCTGGTGCCGTACAAAGCTTATGCGCGCCAGCGCATGAGCGGTAAGCGACAGGAACAAGAAGATGGGTACGAGCAGCAGTAAGATAGCATTATCATGGAAGACAACCCCTGCGCCGGTCTGTCCGGCCCGCACCAGGATGACGCCAATGATGATGCCCATACCCAGGCGCAGTGTGCTAAAGACCTGTGAGGGTTCATGTTCGCGATGCAGAAAACGCATACCGCGCCAGCACAAATAGCTGATAATAGCGATTATAAAGAAGGCATGATAGGCGTACAGGTTAAGCGAGAGCACGTCGTTCAACAGCAATAACAGCCAGCGCGGGTCCAGGAAAAAAGCGTGTTGAGCGTAGATACTGATCCAGATAATAAACAGTGTGACGACACAGACAAAGGCTACAAATATGGAAGAACCAGGGAGGGTCTTTTTGCCGTTCTCAGTATCATCCTCGCCCGTGGCCTCAGGTGTCGACACGGCAGCACGCAGCTCCAGGCGACTCAGGATCCATTGAGTGCCGATAATAATGACAACAGGCGTCCACAGCGGCATCAGCGGATCACGCGAAGCAAAGAAATCGATACCCGCCAGACCGATAAAAATAGCGTCTATCCAGCAGGTCTCCATCGCGGCAAAGAGAAACGGCAGGAGAATTTCACCCAGACTGGGAGCCTCGGCTACCCTGCTGGTTTGCAAGGAGAGCATATGCTGCTCTCTGCGCCGCTGCGCCTCATTTGCCATGCTTCTCTCCTGCCTGCCTGTGTACTCTGCCTGCCCCAGAGCATAACCCTGAAATGTCGTCTAATATGCCAGGCACGTTTGATTGTATGATTGTTATATGAGATATGTCAATTCCAAGAAGCCTCCTTTTTCTCATTATATCTTCTCTGTAGTCGCAGCAGCATTTATAGTTGGCCTCTTATAATTGGATAGTGACTCTGTGAGGGGCTGAGCCTCCGACATCAAGATCGTCACCATCTCCTCCCGATGGTTGACGATCAAGGAGATATGACCTTCATCTGGATAGTAGGTGGCTTTGCAGTGGGCAAGCCTCTCGGCTACCGCTCGCCCCATGGCCACAGGAACATCTGTATCGAGTTCACCATGCCAGAGGTAGAGCTGGGGAAAGGTAATCTCTTCGATCTCGAAGCCCCAGGAGCGTCTGACCACCATGCCATCGTAGGCTGGCCCTTTGACGCCCTGGCGAAAAGCTTCCACAAAGGAAGCCGTTAAGAGATCTGTGATTTCAGGAAGGGCAAGGCTTTTCCTGTCCGTCTCTGGAAAATGCGGCGTCAAGCGCAACATGGACTTTCTGGCGTGTTCTTTATCCCGAAAGAAGTATCCCAACGGAGGTATCAGAAGCCAGGGGAGAAACTGCGTGAGGAAAGAGAAGACATGTCTGTCGTGCCACTCCCCACCGACGATCCCACACGCGGTTAAACGGTCGGGAATTTTGTACGCACAGGCTAAGGCATACGGACCTCCACCCGAGATTCCCACCACAGCAAAGCGGTCGATCCGTAAGGAGTCAGCCAACTCGACGACATCGTTGGGCCAGTCCAACAAGCGGCGACCCGCCTGGAAATGAGAACGACCCATCCCAGGTCGGTCAATGCCGATGAGACGAATACCCGCTTGCTTCGCCTGCTCCGCCAGGAATCTCGCTTCCAGGCGGGAATCGGCCCCACCATGGAAATAGAACAGGACGTTCCCGGAAGACGCGCCATATTCAGCATAGGCAAGGGTTCTTCCGTCAACGCACCGCTTACCTTCCCATTTTAGATGCGCAGCATGAAAAGTGGCGTAAAACCCTGATGTCACCGCCAAACAACGCATCAAATTCCTTGCAGCAGGTCGGGTCAGAAACGCAACAGTGGCAAGTAGACTCCCGTTCTGGTTAAAGAGCGCGAAAAATCGGGACGAGGTATTAAAATGAAAGCAAAGGAACACCTAGAAATGACGGAAGGCCATATTTCTACTGGAGAAAACCAAGAGACCCTACGATCCGAGCAAACTGAGCAGTTACTACGACGCCAGCAGATGCTCCAAGATGAAGCACAGCGGGTGCTGAAGGAAAAGCTAGAGGCTCTTGAAACGAAGAAGATGCCACGTGAATGTGTCTTTTCAGGTTATATTTCATCCTCACAGAAAGAAGTATGCCCGAAAGCACAGCAACGAACAGGGTATTTTGGTCGGAATGTTCCTCTCTTTATTTCTACACTATGTCATATACTTCCAGAAGGGGAGCATTATTTTTCTCAACATGAAATTGGTTATCACCACTGCTCCCTGTAAATAAAAAACTATCTGGATGCAACCAACGAAATAATACCAGCAGGAGGGATGCTATGGATCTAGGACTCAAAGGCAAAGTAGCGCTTGTTTTAGCTGCAAGTAAAGGACTCGGACGTGCCAGCGCCGCCGCCCTGGCAGCGGAAGGCGCCCAGGTCACGATAGGTGCGCGTAACAGGCAGGAGCTAGCAAAGACTGCTCGGGAGATTGAGCAGGACAGTGGCAGCCAGGTACTGCCAGTCCCCACAGATGTTACCAGGGCAGAAGACGTCGAAGCCATTGTGGCCGCAACAGTCAACACGTTTGGCAGAATTGACATCCTGGTGAACAATGCCGGTGGGCCTCCTTTCGGGTCGTTTGAGACATTCAACGAGGCGCAATGGCAAGCCGCCTTTGAACTGAACCTGCTGAGCGCCATCCGGCTCATTCGACTGGTCCTACCACATATGCGCCAGGCGCGCGGCGGCCGGATTATTAATATTGTCAGCACATCCGTGAAGCAGCCAATCGATGGCCTGATCCTCTCCAATACCATTCGGCTTGGCGTAGTAGGGTTAGCCAAAACATTGTCTATTGAGCTGGCTCCAGACAATATTACCGTGAACAATGTGTGCCCAGGGCGCATCCTCACCGACCGACTTCGTCAGGGAGCCAGCGTGCAGGCAAAAATCGCCCAGGGCATAAGCGAGGCTGAAGTGCTAAGTGATCTCACGAAGGATATTCCGCTAGGACGTGTTGGCAAGCCAGAGGAACTGGGTGCCCTGGTTGCATTTTTAGCATCGCAGCAAGCCGCATATATTACAGGGACCACTATTCAAGTCGACGGTGGCCTTGTACGAGCCGTGTTGTAGGTTCCTTCATAGAAGATTCCAGGGCACCCGCGCAGGCCAGGGCACCCTTGCGGGCCAGGGCTTAGCGACGGCAGTGTGCGCGAAATTGTGCCAGGCGCTACTGAGGACAGTTGATTACGTTGGTTTGAACGTCAAAACAGACAATCTCAGCGCTATAAAGTGCTATGAACGCCTGGGCTTTGCGCCCATCGCTACATACGAAGAATTTGAATGCGAGCGCTAACCCTTCAGGTTTCCCTCCTGGCTTGATCCTCTGCGCCTGCGGCGCTTCGTAAGTATTGTGTAGTGATGTGATTTGTCTTAATTTCCGTCCTCTCAGTTGACCCATAACATGTCCGGTAACTGGCTTCTTTCCTTGCTTCATGGCAACCAGGCCGTGTCATAAAATCCGCCGTTTTGACGCATATCCTCTTCCTTCGTCCTCTTTTAGGAACCATAATATGTTCTTTGGTCCACTCTCATAAAAAGAGGCTCTTACACCTAAACATATCTGAACTTGCTGTCCCAGATATGCGTCAAAATGGACAAGATATGGATCAAACAATTGTTTTTTGCCTCAAAATCTCGTATACTTTTGGCGGGGTAACACGCTCAATCCTTTGGAGGAATGAACACTTCGTATGATTTCTTCCCTCTCATTACCAGGAGAGAAGCACGCGGCAATGGAAGGAGAAACACCCGGAATGACCTTCACCCTGAACTCCGACACTGCAGAGCTGCATCACCGCCTGCTCTGTTTGGATGCCGTTGTGTCTGTATGTTATGTATAATCAGTGCTGACTCAGTAGGGAGAAGAGTAATCTGAGAGAACTCTTCTCCTCTTTTCAAAGAGCCTCCTGATGGTACATCATTATGATACAACCGTGAAGAGATGGAAGGGATGAGTTTTATGGGTGAAGTTCGTTGGGAGTTATATCCCCGTGTCGCTGAGGCAGAATTACCACAAGCCTGGCTTCTCATGCAAGCGCGTCTACAGCATTCCTGGCATGTATGTCGAACCCCACACGGTCACGTACCGGCAGTTGAGAAACAGCCGCTGCTGTGAATACTGGGCTCGCATTTCCCTCATGTTGCATAACGATTCTCATCCTTCTTCTTTATGAGGACCTATATACTCTCTGATACTACTATAAAGAGGGGGCGCAATGAAAGCGTCATGAAAACGCCTGGAGCAGCGTCATGACAGGAGGATCACTGTCGGGCCATAGTAAGGCTGCCAGCTTGCTGCGGGGATGCATGCTGCCTTCGACCGCCAGGTAGACAAGCAAGGCCTGCGCCTTGCGTAAGGAAAACGTGAGGCGACTGCCGTCATGAAATACTTCGGGCGGGCCGAGCACGGCCAGATGTAACAAACCCATGGCATGTCCTCGTCAACAAACAAGCATTGCATCACAAGACAGCTTCTGGCCGAAAGAGAGACTGTGTGGCCTGTGGCGCACCACCGCGCATGAAAAAGGGTAGAATATGAGCAGGGTGGGTGCCACGTCAGAGATCGGTTTGATACTCGCGCTGCGAGCCGGACCACCAGTGTGATCCCGGATGCCCCACAAGCACCACCGTCTGTCGCTCGCCGGCATCGGCGAAGCACGTAAGGGAGCATTTGACCCAGCTTGGGCATCCCGTCACCCGCCCATTCTTCCACGGGAGGTGACTGATGGACCTGATGTATGAACGATGTGCGGGCCTGGACGTGCACAAGAGGAACGTGCTTGTCTGCACCAGCACTCCGGATGCCCAAGGCCAACGGCACAAGGAGTGGCGGACCTTTAGCACCATGACGCCTGAACTGCTGCGCATGCGCACCTTCCTCAAAGACCTGGGGGTCACGCATGTCGCGATGGAAAGTACGGGCAGCTTTTGGAAGCCGATCTTTAACATCCTGGAAGGGCATATGGAGGTCCTCGTGGTCAATGCGCAGCATCTCAAAGCCGTTCCTGGACGAAAGACGGACGTGAAAGACGCCGAATGGATTGCTGACCTGCTGCAACATGGGCTGCTACGACCCAGCTTTGTGCCTCCTGCCCCCCAACGAGAACTGCGCGAGCTGACCCGCTATCGGACGAGTTTGGTTGAAGAGCGCTCACGCATCATCAACCGACTGCAGAAGACACTGGAGGATGCCAACCTCAAACTGGCTTCGGTGGCCAGCGACCTCATGGGCCGGTCGGCGCGTGACATACTCGCCGCCTTGCTGGCCGGAGAAGTTGATCCCAGCGTGTTAGCTCAGCTTGCCCGGGGCCGCATGCGTGCCAAACGCGATCTGCTAGAGCAAGCCCTCCAAGGGCTGCTTAAGCCGCACCACCGCTTCCTGCTGAGTGAACAACTCGCTGACATTGACGCGCTGGATGAGGCCATCGAGCGGATGAGTACCGAGATTGCCGACCGCTTGCGCCCGGATGAGCGTCTGCTCCAGCGGCTAGAGACGATCCCAGGGATCAAGCGGCGCTTGGCTGAAGTCATCCTGGCCGAGATTGGACCCGACATGTCCCGCTTCCCAAGTGCGCGGCATCTGGCTTCGTGGGCCGGGATGTGCCCGGGCAACAACGAGAGTGCAGGCAAGCGCTTGAGTGGCAAGACGCGCAAAGGCAGTCCGTGGCTGCGCTCAGCCTTGGTGGAGGCGGCTCATGCTGCCATCCACTGCAAAGACTCCTACCTCGCTGCCCAGTATCAGCGACTGGCCATCCGCCGTGGAGGGAAGAAGGCCACCATTGCGGTCGGGCATACCTTGTTGGTGATTATCTACCAGCTCTTGTCGCAAGACAAAGACTATGAGGAACTGGGAGGCAATTACTTCGATGAATGGGATCGGCAAGCGG
>Ga0209647_1001480_pt1 | contig 19904 bp, 16 predicted proteins | sample GraSoi_2013_60cm_FD_185827 | JGI IMG/M metagenome (GOLD analysis project Ga0209647, IMG submission 185827) | Grasslands soil microbial communities from the Angelo Coastal Reserve, California, USA - Sample 9_17_2013_60cm (SPAdes) (version 2) | ecosystem: Environmental > Terrestrial > Soil >... | reverse complement strand
CCGGGGCCGCCGCTGAAGCCGCCGTCGTCGTCGCCACCCTCGCCACCGTCGTCGTCGTCCTCATCGTCGTCCTCTGGCTCGTAGTCCTCGTAGGCGACGCCTTTGGGCAGCAGATAGAGGCGCTGTGTGTCCAGCGGCACCCGCAGACCAGGGATACCGTCCGCCAGGGTCCGGCGTTCCAGGCCGGTGAAGACGTGTCGCAGTTCCCGCTCGACCATCTCTGCGGTGGCGTCCTTCACCGCGATTGCCGTGTTCCACGCGGCAGGGTCCATATACTCGCCGACGGCATTCCGCAGCAAGCCCCGCAGCCGGCCCGCCGGCAGCGCTTCGACCTCATAGCCCTGCATGCCGGGATACAGCCGCTTGAACTTGGGCGTGCGCACGTCCGAGTCTTTCAACGGCACCGCCGCTTCCGGCGGCAACGCCAAGGCGAGTTCCTTAGTCAGTGCCACCCGCACAATCTCAGGCCGGCACCCATGCCGGCGCAGCTCATCGCGCAAAAAGCGGTCAATGTCGAGACCGGTGGGGTCAAAGTCACCGGCATATAAGAGCGTCCAGCCGCGCCCGGTGCCAAAGGTGGGGGCGACGCGGTGGAGCGACGAGACCGAAGAATGCCCCTTGCAGACGTAGACCGGAATTTGCCAGCCGCCGACCACGCTGTTCGCCATATCCGCCATGCCATCCTTCTCGACAAATACCGCCAGGCGGCGTGGCTGGCCGCGCCACAGGTCGGCCCAGTAGCTTCCGCTGCGCTTGGTCCGCAGCATCTCGGCCAGGCTGTTCTGCGACCAGTGCGTGAACGACCGCCGCGAGGGGTCCACCACGGCCTCGTAGGGCAGGTCGCCCCCGCGAGACCGGCGTGCGTCCGTGCAGAGGTCCACCACGAACTTGTAGGCGTTGTGCGCGCTGTTCGGGTATTGCGGCAGCGCGCGCAGCAGCCCATAGCTCAACAACTTGTAGTAGTAGTGCCGGACGGTCTGCGCCACCATGCCTTCTTCGCGATAGGCGCGCAGCACGGCGGCCAGACAGTCTTCTCGGCTGGCGGACCAGAAGCTCTTGGTATTCGGCTGGCGATGCACGGCGGCGCTCATACGCTCACCTCGCCTTCCGCGTCCGTTGCCGTGGCGCCGAGCGCCGTGGCGAGCCGACTGACCCACGCGCGCGCGGCCCTGGCGTCCAGAGCATGCTGCTCGCGCTCGATGGGTTCGAGGCTGGCCACCCACGCCAACACGTCCGCCGGCGGCGCGCTCTCAGGCGGCACCGTGGCCAAGATGTCGCTGACGACCGAGCCGACACGCCGCAGGCCCGCATCGCCCAGTCCAACCGTCGCCGTGGTCACCCACGCGTCGGCGACCTCGACCTCGTCGCCTCGCGGCTCGCTTAGCGCGTGACGCGCCTGGCGGGCGGCGTTGCTATTGCGGCCCGACAGCCAGTTCGAGACCGTCTGCCGGGTGAAGCCGAGCGCCTTGGCGATGTCGCCCTGACTCTTGCCGGCCTCGCTGAGCCGCTTCGCTTGGCGTACCTGTTCCTCGTTGGTCAGCCGGACACCATGGCGGGCATTGCCCTTGGCCGCCAGCATCAGGAAGTCGCCATCATCCGGGCAGTCGTAGATGGCGCAGGTCAACGACGTGAGGCCCTTCTGCCGTGCCGCCACCGTGCGCGTGAAGCCGCTGGCGACCTCGTAGACGGCGTGCTCGCAGCCCGGCGGGCGCGGCGAGGTATCGCTTTCCGGCCAGCGACGCACCCAGATCGGGTCCCAGGCATCCGGGTCGGTCTCTTCGACCAGGTGCCGCACCCAGTCCGGGTCAATGGCCATGCGCGGCTGAAACTTTGGATTCAGGCCGATCTTGTCCAGGGGAATGTCGAGCGTTTCTATCGGTCGTAGGTCGCGCGTGGTCATGCGTCACCGCCTGACGCGCTGGGCCGGTGCCGCTGCAACCAGCGCACCTCATCGGGCGGCGGCTCTTCACGCAGTTGTGTGATCGCCACGTCAAGCGCTTTGGCCAGGCGCTGGGCGATCAGCGCGCTCACCGCATGGCCGGCTTCGGCGCGCACGATGGTGGTGACGCCGACCCCCGACTTCTTGGCGAGTTCTTGCTGCGTCACCGCTCTTTCATCGCTACGCTGCTCATTCGGTTTCCCTGCTTTCAAACAGTACCACAAAACACCCAGCAGTTCCCAGGTGCGCTTGACCTGGCACTGTTCACATGTTACAATTAATTACAGAGGTATGTCAAGCTAGCCGCAGAGCTACCGACATCCTCGCGTTTCGAAAGGCCACGACCATGCCCCGTATCCCGACCCGCACCCGCGACCAGGCGCGCATCCGCGCGCTCTACGACGACAACGCCGAAGCCAGCGCGATCTTCGATGACGCCGACCTGCGCATCAGCGACGCGCGCTTCCGCGAGGACTACGCTCGCCAGGTACTGGCCGAGATCGCTGCCGAGCGCGATCTCGCCGAGCACCGTGAGCGCGTGAACCGGTAAGCACGAGAGATCAGGCGACGAGCAACTAGCCCGTCGCCTGGTCGTAGGTACTGACAGAGGAGACATCATCATCATGGGCAACAAAGGCACCCGCCACATTCCGCTCGATGAGCGTGACCCCGCGACGGTGCGCGCCGTCATCCGCGCGCGGGTGAGCGACCCTGGGGCCAAAGACATCACCGTTGAGAGTCAAATTGACGAGTGCCGCCGCTTCATCCGGCGCATGGGCTGGCTGGACTGCGGTGCCTACTCCGACAAGGCCAGCGGCTATCTGGACGTGCGGCTGGCCGGGCTGGAAGAGATCGAGCGCCTGATCCAGCGCCGCGAGGTGGACGTGGTGGTGTGCTTGAACTGGGAGCGCCTGGCACGCAACGTCGAGCGGCGCTCGGCGGCGCTCTACTTCGCGCGCAAGTACGGCTGCGAGTACCGCTTCGCCGAACTGCTGCCGGACGGCAAGCGGCTCGACACGCCCGAAGCCAAGGCGCACGCCGCCCTGATGGAAGTCTTCGGCGAGATGGAGCGCGAGAAGATCATCGCGCGCACCACCCGCGGACGCCTCAAGCGCCTGTCGCAGGGGCTGCCCAGTGGCGGACGCGGTGGCGCGCCCTATGGCTTTCGCCGCGCGCTCGAAGGCGAAGTCTGTACCGCGTGGATGGACGAGCCGCGTGAGCACACGGTGCTGCGTCAGCTATTCGAGCGCGTGGACAGCGACGAGACCGCCAACGCGCACAGCCTCATGCGCGAGTTGAATGCTGCCGGCATCACGACGCGCGAGGGCAACCAATGGTCGCCGGCCACGGTCGCGGAGAAGCTGAGCAACCCCGCCTACTGCGGGCGTGCCCGGCTCAACCGCTGGAAGGTGGAGTGGGAGCGCCGGACCTACGACGACGGCACCACCGAGCAGGTGCGCACGGTGCGCCTGCGCGCCGCGGACGATCCAGACGGCTATCTGCCGGTGGCAGCCGGGACCATGCCGGTGCTGATCGCGCCGGAGCTATTCGACCGGGTCCAGACGAAGCTCACAGAGCGCGCGGCCCTCTCTGGCAGGGTGGACCGCGAGAGCAGTCCCCACCCGCTGGACGCGACGCTCTTAGACGGCAGGTACGTCCGGTGCGCCCACTGTGGCCACCTGATGGCCAGAGAGTGGCGCGCCGACACCGGGCGCACGCGCGAGACGCCGGTGCCCTACTACCGCTGTAGCTCGGCGGCGAGTAATCCCGCGGCGGGCTGCCAGACGCACATGACACCCGCCCCAGGGGTGGATGCGCTCGTGCTGCGGCTCTTGGCGCATGTGCTCACCGATCCAGAGCAGATCATCGCGCTTGCGGATGCGGCCACCACGCGCCACGCGGACGCCGTCGCCACCAGCGAGATTGCCGGCGCGAAGCTCGAAGGATACGGTGAGCGCCGCAAGGCCATCGCCACCGACCTGCACCGTCTGGTGGGCAAGCTGCGCCTAAGCGATCCCACGAACGAGGATGACGCGGAGGACATCGCGCGCTACCGTGAGCGCATCGCGCGCCTGGAGAGTGAGCAGGGGGCCATTGACGTGCAGATGGCGCAGCTTGCGCCTGAGCGCGACCGCGCGCTCGACCGGCAAGCCTTCCTGCGCCGGCTGTTCACGGCGCGCGCGGAGTGGATCAACTTCGAGACCGGTGAGCGTGGCGCGACGGGTCCGGCCACGCTGCGCATCCGCCGCGACCTGCTGCTCCATCAAGCCGCCGCGCTCTTGGGCGTGCGGGGCGAGGAAGACGTGACGCTGCCGCGTGAGCAGGTGCGCATCGTCTACGACCAGGACGATCCGGCCAGCGAGGTCGAGGAGTTCGAGACCGTCGCCACGCTGGATGTGGTCTTGCACCTCTTGGCACATGCGGGCCGTGAGCGCGTGCGGGCACTGCTGCGCGACCTGGAAGTCTGGGTCGAGATCAGTCGTCCGCGAAGCGCCGCTGAGCGCGCGCTGCATGGGCGCACCCCAGTGGAAGAGCGGGTGGTGGTCTGCGTGCCGTCCGCCACCGGCACCTTACGGATCACGTGGCCGGTCGTGGCTGGTAGTGCCGACGTTGCCAACGGGACCCAGTTGGCGATGCCGACGATGTCGACGCCCGCGGCCCAGATCTCCGGATACGTCGTGACCGCCGCCAGCACCATGAAACCGCCGTAACTGCGGCCGAAGACGGCGATTCTGCTGGGGTCGGCGACGCCGCTCTTCCCCAGCCACAGCGCGGCGTGGCGCAGGTCCGCCACGGAGTCCATGCGCAGCCGCACGTCGTCCAGGCTCTGATACGTGAAGCCGTAACCGGTGCTGCCGCGCACGTTAGGAGCAAGCACCGCGTAGCCAGCGCCCACCAGGTACTGCAGGATCGGATTGAACGCCGGCCGCAGCTGGCTCTCCGGTCCGCCGTGCACGTAGACGACGACGGGGAGAGTGTGCCGCTCCTGTCCGGCCGGCGCAAAGAGAAAGGCCGGGATCTGGCGCCCGTCGAAGGTCGGATAATGCACAAGCTCTGGTACGACAAAGTGCTCGCGCGGGATACCGCCCGTCGCGCTCTGCGTCGCCTGCCACAGCACGCGCTCGTCCGCGTCCCAGACCCACACATCGGCGTTGGTATCGGCCGCTTCGTAGGTGAACGCCAGGCGTGCGCCGTCGCGCGACCAGGTCACCTCATGCATCACACCCGCGGGCAGCTCTGGGACCGGCAGTGGCTGGCGCTCGCTCCAGCCGCGTGAGATGTCGAAGAGCGACAGGCGCGAATAGCCCTCGACATTGGTCAGCAGCGCCAGGCGCGTGCCGTCGTGGCTGAGCGCGACCTCTTCATCGTCCCACTGATCGTCGGTAAGGTAGGTCATCTCGCCGGAGGTGACATCGAGCCAGGCAAGCGAGAGAAACTCGCGCCCACGGTTGCTGAGCAGATAGCAGCCGCTGCCGTCCGCCGCCCACTGCGGCGCCAGATGATGCGCCGGACCGCCCGTCGTCTCGGGCGTGAGCCGTTGGGCCGTCCCGCTGTTGAGGTCGAGCAGGAAGAGCGCGTTGCGCGTGTTGCTTTCGACGCGGCCGAAGAGCAGCCGGCGACCATCGGGCGCGTAGTGGAGGGCCCCATTGGTGCTGTCGTCCTGGTAGATCAGCCGTGGTGGCGTGCCATCAAGCGTCTGTTCGTAGAGGTCGAAATAGCGTGGATCGCGCCGGTTGGAGGCGTAGCACAGGCGGTGGCCGTCGGGCGACCACGAGCCAAAGGTGTGAATGACGTCGGGCTGATCGGTCAGCGGCGTGAAGGTAACGCCGTCATCGCTCACGAGGTAGAGCTGCGTCCGCTCGGCGCCGCCGGCATCCCCCGCCACCAAGAGCACCGGCGCGGCCGGCGCGTAGGTGGCGCTGTCGGAGCGCTCGCCGCGAAAGGTGATCTGATGCGGCCAGGACGGCGCCTCAGACGCCGGCGTAACCGGGACGGTCCAGACCTCGGCGACGCCGGTGATGTCCGTGATGAAGCTGAGTCGCCGGCCGTCCGGCGAGAAGTTGGGGTCGCGCGCGGTGCGTACGTTGAGGTAGCGCTCGAAGGCGTAGCGGTTGGTGCCCATCATTCCCTTCGTTTCCACTCGTCGCATACATGCGTGTACAGGGTGTGAGGTTTCGCCGCTGCACGGCGTATGCCGTTTCGGCGGGCAGTGCTTCCACAGTTCAGCATAGCGGATACACACTGCCAATGCACATGGTACGGTACACTGGCATCCAGCCGGAGCCCAGGCTGCCGCCGCGCAACGTGGAGAGGCGCCGGCGGGACTCGTCTGTAGCAACGATGTGGGCACGAGCGCACGCTTCATGGCTGGTGGAGGAGGTATGGCAGGGCGGCGAGCGGACGACGAACAGGCGGCGGAGCGGGCGCTGGTGGAAAAAGGCCAGCGCGGCGATCGCGCGGCCTTCAACCGGCTGGTGGAGCAGCATCAGTCCGGCGCGTATGCCCTCGCTCTGCGCATGGTGGGCGATGCGGAGGCGGCGGCGGATATCACACAGGACGCGTTCTTCGCGGCCTACCGCGCACTCGCCTCATTTAAGGGCGGCTCGTTTCGCGCCTGGCTCTATCGCATCGTTAGCAATGGCTGCTTCGACCACTTTCGCACCCAGGCCCGCCGGCCGACGACGTCGCTCGAAGCAGCGCTCGGTGACGAGCGCGACGGCGAGTCGCCTGGCATGGGTAGTGGCTCGCGCCTGCCGAGCGCACTGATAGACGCGTCGTGGGATCCTGAGGGCATCGCGTTGCGTGCTGAGCAGATCGAGCAGATCGAGGCGGCCCTGCAAAAGCTCGCGCCGGAGCAGCGTCTGGCGCTCATCCTGAGCGACATCCAGGGGCTGTCGTATGAGGAGATCGCACGCGTGACGAATGCTTCGCTGGGCACCGTCAAGTCGCGCATCGCGCGGGCGCGCGGCCACATGCGCGGCATCCTGGCGCGGCGCGGGGAACTTTTCCGCTAGTTGTGTCGTCTTGGCAAGAGGCACACACGTGAGACGAGCTACGAGCAGTGAGCAAGCGGCATGAACCACGGTAACGAAACCTCCGCCGCGGAGTGGGAGCGGCAGCGCGAGCAGCTCTCCGCCTTCCTGGACGGCGAGCTGAGCGAGGGCGAGCGCATCGCGCTGGAGCGGCACCTTCAGGGATGCGCCGTGTGCCAGCGTGCGCTCGCTGAGCTGCGCCAGGTGCGTGCGTTGCTGCGGGCGCTGCCTGTACCGGCCCTGCCGCGCGCCTTCACTTTGCCGGAGTCCGGCGCCGTGCCAGAGTCGCTGCGCCCCGCGGCACGGCGCCCAGCAGCCAGCGCCGCGCGCCTGCGCCTGGCTGGCGCCGCCCAGAGCGTGGGCACATTGGCCGCCGCGGTCGGGCTGGTCGTCCTGTTGGGGAGCGGCGTCGTCGGCCTCTCGCAGAGCGTCAGGCTATCGCCCACCGGCGCCTCCGTGGCCGCGCCCTCCAGTAATCAGGCAGGTGGGTCGAGCGCGCAGGATCGCAATTCCCAGAGGACGCCGGGCGTCTTTTCCGGCGGCGCCACCGCCACCCCCAATGGGAACGCCACCCAGTCGACGGCCGTCGACAGGGGCGTGACCCCGACCCAGACGCCAACCGCAACGCCATCTCCGACGCCGACAGAAAGCGCCAGTCCCGCCAGAAATTCCTTCGCGGCCGAGCCGCCGTCTGTGCCAGTGGTACCGCTGACCGGCGCCGGGCTGCTGGTCGGCGGCGCGGGCCTCGCTCTCGCCGGCCGTTCCGCGCGCCGGCGCATGGAGCGCCGGGGCTAATCCCGCCACATCATTTGGGCACGACGCCTCGTGAACGGCGAAGAGCGCTGAGTGCAGCGTGGGGCAGCTGGGCAGCGCCTTAGCTACCACGCACTGACCAGTGAAGTTGCGGGCGCAAGAATGTCACTCGCGTGCGGGTAGTTGCTGCACCGCCCAGCGGTTGCCATCAGGATCGCTAAAGAACACGAACGAGCCCCACGGGAACTGCTGAACCTCGCCGACCTCCACGCCCTGCTCGACCAGCTGGGCCCGCGCGGCGTTGATATCGGCGACAACCATTTGCATGCCCCGCACGGAGCCTGGGGGCGCATCTACGATGCCTTCTCCGATGACGATCGAGCACGCCGACCCGGGAGGCGTCAACTGCACGAAGCGCAGCCCCTCGCTCACCCGGTGGTCGTGGTCCGCATGGAACCCGACCTTCTCGGTATAGAACAACTTCGCGCGATCCACGTCCGACACGGGAATCCCCACCAGTTCGAGCTTCCAGTCCATGATGCGCCCCTTTCTCAGGCACAGTCGGTACCGCGGCGGCCACCGCCGCCGCTTCGGGTGGAACAGTGTGTTGCCTGCGATTCTCCACGGGGGCCGAGGAGGCTGAGTAGGAGCGTTACCGCGTTACCGCGTTACCGCGTTACCGCGTCACCTCGGCGTCGCCGCTCAGCACCCGCTCGCCGTCCTGATTCGCTACCCAGACTGCCAGCCGCTGGCGACCATCCTCTCGCTCGCCGAGCGCGCCCCGGCAGGTGAGGGTGTCGCCCGGCCGTACCATGCCCTGGAAGCGCACACGTAACCGCGCCACCCAACCGGTGGGAGTCTCGCGTGAGGCGAGCCAGTCGGTGAGCATCTGGCCGAGGAAGGCCATGCTCAGCATGCCGTGAGCGATCGTGCCGCCCAGACCGACGGCACGCGCAACCTCCGGGTTGACGTGGATCGGGTTGTGGTCGCCGCTGACCTCGGCGTACGCGTTGATTTGCTCCTGCGTGACGTATTTGGTGAGCGGCGGAATCTGCTCCCTGGCAGGCTCCGCGGGGCGGCCCTTGCCCTGGCCGGCGGCAGGTGCGGCAGCCGCTGCTGCGCCCTCTGGCGACGCATCGCGCACGATAACGGTGGCGCGCCCCGTGACGATGCGCTCGCCCTCGGCAGTATCGCCCAGCTGCTCCAGTGTCATGATAGCCATGTTGCCCATGCGCGCGGTCTGGCGGATCGAGGCGACGTGGTGGCGCACCTCTAGTGCCTGCCCCGCGACGAGCGGGCGTGTGTACTCATACTCCTGCTCGGCGTGCAGCACCTGCGAATGCTCAGGGTCCAGCCCTGCCTCGGCGAAGGGAATGCGGAAGCGGGTGACGAAGGTGGGCGGGGCCGGCATGGTGGCGAATCCCGCCTGCTGGGCCGCCGCGAGATCGTGGAAGAGTGGATTGGTGTCGCCGATGGCGTCGGCGAAGCGGCGAATGTCGGCGGCTTCGATCGTCCCGCTGATCGGCTGGGTTACGTGTCCCACCAGGGATGCCTCGAGCGGCATGTGCAGCACCCTCCTCAACTGAACCTTGCGTGGCGTATCGTACCGCGCGCGCCGCGACATGCGCCAGTGCGCACTGCCTGTGGGTGATGTATCTCGACCCATTGCCCGGCAGGCGGACGCTGCCGCGTGGTAAAATAGAGACTGTGTGCGGCGCATCGTGCGCCACCAGCGGGGGGGTCGCGGACGCGGCCGCCCATTCTGGCGTGCACGCGAGCGCTCTGGAGTGAGGGACGGTGAAGCTGATCGTCGGCCTCGGCAACCCGGGGCTGCGCTATGCCCGCACGCGGCACAACGCGGGCTTCGACACCGTCGACATCATTGCCGCGCGCGAGGGCTGGCCCTGGGATGCACGCAAGGCGCGATCGCTGCTGGCAAGCGGGGTCATCGGCAACCAGAAGGTCACGCTGGCCAAGCCGCAGACATACATGAACGACAGCGGCCTGGCGGTCGGCGAGCTGGTACGCTTCCACAAGCTGGACCTGGCCGACCTGCTCGTGATCAGCGACGACCTGGATCTGCCCGCCGGCAAGATTCGCTTGCGGCCAGGTGGCTCCGCCGGCGGCCAGCACGGCCTCGAGTCCATCATCCACCACCTATCTTCCTCCGCCTTCGCGCGTATCAAGATTGGCATTGGGCGCCCCACCAACGGGCGCATGGAAAATATTGACTTCTTACTCAGCGCGCCACACGGCGACGAGCGGCTCACGCTGCAAGCCGCAAGCGAGCGCGCCGCGGACTGCGCGTTGTGCTGGGTGACAGCCGGCGTGCAGGAAGCGATGAATACGTTTAACGCATAATCCCGGAGGTGTTCGTTGTCCTTGCGTGGCTTACTCCCAATACTACTCGACCGCCCTGAGTTTGGTCGCCTGCGCGAGCAGCTGGTGCCGGGCGCCACTGCACCCACGCTCGCCGGCATCGCCGAAGCCGCCAAGCCCTATCTCGTCGCCGCGCTGTCCGCCTCCGCCAACACGCCAGTGCTCTACGTCGTCCGCGACAACGAAGAGGCCGAGCGCGCGGCCGACGCGCTCTCTGCGCTGGTCGCACGCGACGTCCCCGTGCTGATCTATGCCGACCGTGACGCGCTGCCATTCGAGCGCCTCATGCCCGATCACGAATCCGTCAAGACGCGCATGAACGCCTTGACGGCGCTCGCGCGTGGCGGCGCGCCCATCGTCGTCAGCTCCGCTCGCGCGCTGACCCAGCCCGTGATTCCGCCCGCCGAGTTCGCCGCGGCGCTCGTAGAGCTACGCGACGGCGTACAACTTGAGCCGCACGCGTTGCTCGAGAGCCTGCTCACGCTGGGCTACGAGCCCGTGGCCGAGGTCGAGGAGGCCGGGCAGGTCAGCCACCGCGGCGGCATCGTGGATGTCTTTCCGCCGGCGCTGCCGCGGCCAGTGCGCATCGAGTTCTTTGGCGATGAGATAGACTCGATCCGTACCTTCGACCACCAGACACAGCGCTCGCTCAACCCGGTGGAGGCGGTCTTCATCGGCCCGGCACGTGAGGCGCTGCCGCAGCGCGGACCAGCCGCGGCCGCAGCGCTCGAGGCGCTCGACGCCATTGGCCTGGATAACGACGCCCGCGCCCGCTGGCAGCGCGACCTGGAGGCCCTGCGGGCGGGCCAGTCGTTCGACGACATCGCCTTCTACCTGCCCTACCTGCACGCGCCGGCCTCCCTGCTGGATTATCTGCCCGCCAACGGCATTGTCGTCCTGGAAGAATCCGACCGTGTGTTCCGCGCGGCAGAGGAGGGCGCCACACAGGGCGACGAGGTGCGCGACCGTTTGGAGCGCGACGGCGAGATTCCACCTGGCCTGCGGCCAGCCTTGCTGACGTGGCCCGAGCTAGCGCCGCGGCTAGAGCAGCGGGCGGAGCTACGTTTCGCCGGGCTGCTCGAAGATGAGGCCGGTAGCCGCGACGCGCGCGGCGCCGCTTTCGCCGCCGATCTGGTCGCCGCCAACTCCTATGGCGGCCGTGTGCGCACCTTCGCGCAAGATGTGCGCAAGCTGCTCGGCGAGCGGCAGCGCGTCGTCATTGTGACGGGCCAGGCACGACGCCTGGCGGAAGTCTTTGGCGATGAGGCGCTGCTGGGCAAGAACGGCACCGTGTTGGTCTCCCCCGCGACCGAGCTCGCCACCGCGCCAGACCCCGGCACGCTCGCGCTGATCCACGGCCGCTTTCCGGAGGGCTGGCACAGCCGCTCGCTGGCGCTCACCGTGTATACCGACGCGGAGATCTTCGGTTGGTCCAAGCGCCACGCCGACCAGCGCCGCGCCACCACGACGCCCGCCTCTTTTCTGGCGGAGCTGCGCCCGGGCGATTTCGTCGTGCATCAGGACCACGGCATCGGTCGCTTCGACGGGCTGGTGAAGCTCAACAACGGCGGCGTCGAGCGCGAGTACCTGCTCATCCACTACGCCGGCACGGACAAGCTCTACATCCCGACCGATCAGCTCGACCGCATCACCCGCTACATCGGCATGGGCGACGCCGTGCCCGCGCTCAGCAGGCTGGGCGGCGCCGAGTGGGCGCGCGCCAAGCAGCGCGCCAAAGACAGCGCCACTGACATCGCACGCGACCTCTTGCGGCTCTACAGCGTGCGCGAGATGGCGGAGGGGCATCCGTTCCCAGCCGATGACGAGCAGCCCTGGCTGCGCGAGCTCGAGGAAGGCTTCGCGTATGAGGAGACGCCCGACCAGCTACGCGTCATCGAAGAGGTGAAGAGCGATATGGAGCGCGCGCGTCCCATGGATCGCCTCGTCTGTGGCGATGTCGGCTACGGCAAGACCGAGGTCGCGCTGCGCGCCGCGTTCAAGGCCGCGCTCGACCAGCGCCAGGTGGCCGTGCTGGTGCCGACGACGGTGCTGGCGCTCCAGCACTTCAATACGTTTGTGGAGCGGCTCAAGCCCTATCCCGTGCGCGTCGAGCTGCTCAGCCGGTTCCGTTCCGAGAAGGAGCAGCGAGAGGTGCTGAAGGATCTCGAGAGCGGGCGCGTGGACATCGTGATAGGGACCCATCGCCTCCTCTCGCAGGATGTCAAATTCAAGCAGCTCGGCCTGCTCATCATCGACGAAGAGCAGCGCTTCGGCGTGGGGCACAAGGAGCGCCTTAAGCAGCTGCGCACCGAGGTGGACGTGTTGACGCTGACGGCGACGCCGATCCCGCGCACGCTGCACATGGCGCTGGTCAACGTGCGCGACATGAGCGTGATCGAGACGCCGCCACAGGAACGGCTGCCGATCCGCACGTTCATCCGCCACAGCGAAGATGCGCTGATTCGCGAGGCGATCCTGCGTGAGATCGACCGCGGCGGGCAGGTGTTCTTCGTGCACAATCGCGTGCAGGGGATCCAGGCAATCGCGCAGAAGCTGCGCAAGCTCGTGCCCGAGGCAACGTTCGCGGTGGGGCACGGGCAGATGCCGGAGGACCAGCTCGAGCACGTGATGCTGGACTTCGCATCCGGCCAGTTCAATGTGCTCGTCTGCACGACGATCATCGAAAATGGCCTGGACATCTCCAATGCCAACACGATCATCGTGAACAACGCTGCGCATTTCGGCCTCGCGCAGCTCTACCAGCTGCGTGGGCGCGTCGGCCGTGGCACCCATCAGGCGTACGCGTACTTCCTCTACAACAAGGACACGCAGCTGACGCCGGTGGCGGAGAAGCGCCTGCGCGCCATCTTCGAGGCGACCGAGCTCGGCGCCGGCTTCCGCATCGCCATGAAGGATTTGGAGATTCGTGGCGCGGGTAATCTGCTCGGCGCCGAACAGTCCGGCTTCGCCAATATGGTCGGCTTCGATCTCTATACCAAGCTGTTGGCGGATGCCGTCATGGAGATGAAGGGCGAGCGGGCAAAGGCGCGTCCGCGCGAGGCGCCGACCTCCATCGAGCTACCGGTGAACGCCTACATTCCCGACGACTACATCAACGACCGCACGCTGAAGATGAACTTCTACCAGCGGCTGGCCAATCTGGACTCGCCCGAACAGGTGGAGGCGATGGTCGCCGAGATGACGGATCGCTTCGGCGCACTGCCGGAGCCAGTGGCGAACCTGCTCGCGCTGGTGCAGCTGAAGACGGAGGCGGCGGCGTTGGGCTTCGAGTCACTAGCCGCGCGGGACGCTGAGGTGATCTTCAAGCTGCGGCGCGCCGTCGCGGTGGACCGAGTCGCCTTGTACAAGCGCTTCCGCAACGAGGCGCGCGTGCAACTCGGGGAAGTGCGCGTCGCCCGCCAGCATTTTGCCGCGGCGACGGGACAGTGGCTCACGGAGCTGCGCGAGCTGCTGCCACTGATCGTGGGACGAGCGAGCTCGGCCGCGCCCAGCTCGCGCGAGGCGTCCTCGTCTGCTCTGAGCGCCAGCCGCACGCCGGTGCGTCCATGAGCACGCCGCGTCGCGCCCCGCAATGCCGCGCTCCGCATCCCGCCCGAGCTATCGCAGGGAGCACGGCGTGGCATGTGCGTGCGTGCGAGAGGCAAAGCAGTCCAACACGCGTATTTCGAAAGGTGAAGGTTCCGTGACCCATCTGTATCTCATACGCCATGGCGAAGCCGTCAGCAATGTCGATCGCACGGCGCCGACTGCCGGCATGCGCGGCGACGCCGGGCTGACGCCGCTGGGGAGGATCCAGGCCGAGCGGCTGCGCGATCGGCTGGCGGCAACAGGAGAGATCGCCGCCGATGTCCTGATCGCCAGTACGCTGCGGCGCGCACGCGAAACCGCCGAGATCATTGCGCCGGCCCTCGGCTTAGCCATCGAATGGGACGACGATGTGCAGGAGCTGCGTGTCGGTGAGCTCGACGGCATTCCCTGGTCGGAGGTCGAGGCCACTGTCCCAGACTTCCGCGTCGAGCCATATCGTCTGTTTGCGCCCGGCGGTGAAAGCTGGCCGCAGTTCGTGCTGCGCATCGGGCAGACGCTGGACCGCATCACGCGCAAGCACGCGGGCAAGACCATTGTCATCGTCTGCCATGGCGGCGTCATCGACTCGTCCTTCACCGTCTATTGCGGCCTGAGCTCGCTCATGCCGTCGCAGGTCGAGTTCTCCACGCGGAACACGTCGATCACGCATTGGGAGCAACACACCCACGACAACGGCGCGGTACGCTGGCGGCTCGTCACATACAATGACGATATCCACGTGCGCGACATTGGCGCGGAAGAGCGCCTGCACTGGCCGCGTATGAATCCCGCGACAGGCGGCGCGGAAGCGCCGGCGGTTCCGCTGCCTACCGAAGAAGAGTGAGGCGGAACTGATCGGGCGCGAAAGGTCTGTATGCCGAGTTTATTTACGTTGAAGTTGGTTGCGGAGCTGTTCTGGCGCGGGCTACGGCTGCGCTGTCCGCGCTGTGGCAAAGGCAAGATCTTCCGTCGCGGCTTTACCACGTTCGAGACCTGCCCCAACTGCGGCTGGCGCTTCGAGCGCGAGGAGGGCTACTGGACGGGCGCGATGGCCGTGAATCTCATCCTCTCCGAGATCATCGTGGCAATCGTGGTGATCCCGCTGGCCGCCAAACAGGTGCCGCCGGTGCCGCTGCTGACGATTGGCGTGCCAGCGGTGGCGCTGCTGCCCGTGCTCTTCTACCGGCATTCGAAGGCCTTGTGGATGTGTCTTGACTTTATGGTTCATCCCGTCGGTCTGCTTTGACACCAGACGCGACCTTCGCCGCGCGCTCCGCGAGCCGCTGTGCCCGCGCGCGCAGGCGCCCGCTCTGCGGCAGCACCCACCGGTAGCCGCTCACAATGGCTCGCGCGGCCCGCGCGGCAACTGGTCCGCGCACCTGCGACAGTGGCAGTGGCAGTAGCACCGGCACGTTCGCCAGCGCGAGAATCGCGACGCGCCCGTCCGTGTAATAGGGGTCGCCCAGCGCGTTGTGCGTCTCGAAAGGCCCGCCGAAACTCAGCTCCCAGGTCTGATCCACAACCCAGCCCGTCGCGATGAGATCCCGCAGCACGATGGTGCGCTCGCCGTCCACGTCCGGCGCGATCTTATGCGTCGGCAGGTGCGAGACCTGCGAGAACTCCACGGCGATGTCGTGCGTGGCGGCGCCGAGCCAGGTATCGCGCCCGTTCCTGCTGCGCTGGCCGCTCTTCCAGAAGCGGATGTGATCGCGCTCGCGCACGGATTTGCCTGGCCGCTCGAAGGCATAATCCTGCCGGCGGCCAAACAGGTAGAGATTACTGATCGGCGCGGTGGGATAGTTTCGTGCGAAAAGCGAGTCGAACACGATGCGCAGCGAGGTAACGAAATCTATCTCGTCGGCGCGATACCACCCCGCCGCCGCGAACGCGGTGGTGAGTTGCGACTCCGTGGCGATGATTCTCACGTTAAGCGGGTCGCCGGCGACCCCGTTGCGCGTAAAGCTCGTCAGTGGATGCGAGCCACTCTTCTCGGCGGAGACACGCCGGCCCCCAGACCCCGCGGCCCGAAACTCGCGCACGGTGCGAACGACGGCGACCAGCAACACGAGCGCCAGGATCGCCAGCACGGCGACGACAGCGGCCAGAATCAGCACCGGCAAAGGAATGCGCGCAAGGTCGAGCGCGGTAAGCAGCCCGGCCCGAGCCGCCGCGGCGCACACCAGCTCGCCGCCCATCCTCCGCTCCTTCCCCGCCTGGCGCCAGGTCATATCCCGTCGTCACCATCTGGCCACGTGCCCAGTGCCCGCGCGTGCATAGCGCAACGCATTCTAACAGGCGCCAGGGAATTCGCCTAGTGGCATGAGCCGATGCAGACGGGGTGATGCCATGCTGTTCCCCGAATTCGTCTCCAGAGCGCTTGTTGTGCGCGGGCGCGAGCAACCTCATAGAGAATGGTCCGCCGCAAACCGCAGGGTTTCAACCCTGGCGGTATGGCGGGCTTCCAAGGCTTGAGCTTTTGCTCATGGCACCAATATGGTGTATAATGGCTCCATGAGTACTGAACGAAACGAGGTGCGCATCAGTATTCGGTTCCCGCGCGAAGTCGCTGAGACCATGCGGCGGCTGGCCAGGGAACATGACCGCTCGATCAACGGCGAGATGATGCGAGCAGCTAGGGAGTACATCGCGCGCCAGCAGAAGAAACAACGGGAAAGGGAGCAGCCATGATTCGCGCGCAGCCCTTCCCGTGCTCACTCGCCAAAGCGGACGCGGATGCCTTGAATCGGGAGAGCGGGCGTGTCTATACCAACATGCTGGTATGGCACTGCCGCATCTACCGACGCACGGGACACTGGCTTTCTGAGTATGCTGCCAAGCGGTTGGAGGACTATCTGGGTGGCGCTACGATTCTGCACGCCCATAGCCGCGACGCCGCGCAAGAAGGCTTCTACGGCGCTTGCAAAGTCGCCAAGAGCCAGCGGCGGATGGGGATGGACATACGCTATCCACACCGGCGCCACTTCTACCGTACAACTACCTGGAAGAACACCGGAATCCGTGTGCGGGACGGCGCACTGCTATTGGCCCGCGCCCGTGGGCTGGAGCCGATTCGTATGCCGTTGCCTGCCAATCTCAGCGCCTATCTCGCCGATGCATACAAGCAAATCGAATTGGTTTGGGACCGCGCAGACAGGCACTACCGCTGGCATGTCACGTTGGAGGACGGGGCCGAGCCAGCGCCCGCGCCAGGAAATGCGCTTGTTGCCGTAGACCTGGGCGAGATTCACCCGGCTGCCCTCACGGACGGCGAGGCGGCCGCGGTCATTACTGCGCGGCGCCTGCGTGCGACGCACCAGTACACTGCCAAGCGGTTGGCCGAGATACAGTCGAAGCAGGCCGGCAAGAAGAAGCATTCGAGCCGCTGGAAGCGGTTGCAAGCTCGCAAGAATCGCTTTCTGGCGGAGCAGAAGAAACGTACCCGCGATAGTGAGCACAAGGTGAGCCGGGTGGTGGTAGACTGGGCGAAAGAGCGCAAGGCCGGCACGCTGGCGCTTGGCGATGTGCGCGATGTGGCTGACGGCAAGCGCCTGGGCGCCAAGAGTCAGCAGAAGATTGGCTTGTGGTCCCACGGCAAAGTGCGCGACTACATCACCTATCAGGCGAAGGCCGAGGGCATCGCCATCGAGCTTGTAGACGAGCATCTTACCTCGAAGACCTGTCCAGCATGTGGGCACCAGTACAAACCCCGCGGGCGCGTGTATCGCTGCCCGACGTGTGGGCTTGTGGCGCACCGGGATGTGGTGGGCAGCGTCAATATCCTGTTGCGGAAGGTGCATGGGGCAGTGGGGGTGTATCCTGCCGCCGCCCCTGGCTGCGACGATGTATCGTTACCCTGCCTGGCAGGGAAAGCGTAGCCGCCCGGACACGGCGCAAGTGGCTCGCGTGGGCGCGTCCCTACGAGAAGCCGCTGGGCTTTAGCCCATGCGGAGTGTCAAATCGTATGAGAACGGGACGGAGCATGACCTCTCAGTGACGCGCCTGGCAGCTCACGGCGGCGCAGCGCCGCCGTGAGCGCATGCGAACGAGAACGCACGTGAAGGGTTGCCGACATGGCGATTGAGAACGAAGACACAACACCGAAGGCATTCAACACGGCTGCCATCCGCAAGGCCGTGCGTGAGATCATTCGCGCGGTGGGCGAGGATCCCACGCGCGAAGGGCTGCGCGAGACACCCCGCCGCGTAGCGGACATGTATGCCGAGGTGTTTTCAGGCCTACGGCAGGACCCGGCCGATGTGCTTCGAGTCGGCTTCGAGGAAGGGCACCAGGAGCTGGTGCTCGTCAAAGATATCCCGTTCTACAGCATGTGCGAGCACCACTTCTTGCCGTTCCACGGCCTGGCGCACGTCGGCTACATACCGAACGGCCGCGTCGTCGGCCTCTCGAAGCTGGCGCGCGCGGTCGAGATACTGGCGCGCCGCCCACAGCTGCAAGAGCGCCTCACCAGCCAGCTCGCAGACGCGATCATGACGACGCTGGAGCCGGCAGGCGTTGCGGTCGTCATCTCCGCGTCGCACTTGTGTATGACCATGCGGGGAGTCCAGAAGCCGGGCAGCATGACCGTCACCAGCGCCATGCGGGGCGTTTTCCAGCGCAACCCAGCCACGCGGGCAGAGTTCATGTCGCTGATCGGCGAGCGCTGAAGCGCGCGCGTGGCGTGGGGAACTCTACCGCGACTCGATGGCGGGAACCTGTTTGGCGCGCCGGCGCGGCTCGGGCACCAGGAGGCGGTATGCCAGCGCCGCCAGCGCGCCCGTCAGCGCGGAAATCACGAACACCGGCAGGTAGCCCCAGGTATCGGCGATCACGCCGCCGACGATCGGCGCGCCGATGACCCACGGCGCGTATGCCACCGCCGCCAGCGCGATGTAGGTTGGCCGGCGCTCTTCCGGCCCGAACTCGGTGATGAAGGTAAACCCCGCCAGCATGGTCGCCGAGAGGTTCAGCCCCAGCAGCAGGAAGACCACCGCGTACGCCAGGAAGCCGTGCGCCACGATCGCCAGCGCCGCCGCCAGCGCCGCACAGGTGGAGCCATAGATCAACACCGTTCGCTGCCCGAAGCGGTCGCCGATAGTGCCCCAGAGGAAATAGCCTGCCGTCGAGGCGACGAAGAGCACCGTGCTCTCCACGCCGACCTCCGCATCGGAAAGCCCGCCACGCTTGAGCGCGGCCACCGCGAAGAGCGCGCTGGCCATCGTCGCGATGCCCGCCAGGCCGTTGCTGGCGATGAGCCGCCGCAACCCGCCATCCTCGCGGACGAGGGCCACGATGTCGTGGGCCTGCTGGCGTAGGCTCGCGCGCGTGGAGGCCGGCGCGTCGTCGCCGGGCAAGTCGCGTACGGTGCGTGCGGGCTCGCGTCCCAGCGACAACAGCACGAATGAGAAGATGAACGAGGTGAAGGTCAGCAAGAAACACAGCGCGAAGCTCCCAGGCCAGGGGAGGTTCGCGATGATCGCCGCCGCCAGCGCCGCGCCGCCGATGCCGACCAGGCCACCCAGCCCAGACCAGAAGCCGAAGAAGCGGCCCAACCAGTCGCTGGGAATCGCGCGCGCGAGCATATCAAGCCAGCCAGGGTAAGTCAAGCCACCGCCGAGAGAGGCAATGAGTATCATCAGCAGAAAGATCGCCACCAGCGCCTGTGGATGGCTTGCGGCCAGCCAGATGCTCGCGCCGGCCAGCACCAGATAGGGTACTCGCTCGAGGATCGTCACCTTCAAAAGAAACGGCAACACGTGTCGCCGCCGCTCCACCAGTCCCGCCACCAGCAGCGGCGGCACATAGGTACCCAGCGCCCGCATCGCCGGGATCAGCGCCACCGCCTCATTGTTCGCCGTCAAGTGGTGCACGAATAACGGCAGGATGGTGTAGGCCGACGAGATCGCCAATCCGAGGCTGAAGAAGGCAATGTCGGCGCCGAGCACCGTAAAATTCCATCGCGTGTGCGCCGGCCCTGCCGGCCGCGCCTCCGCGCCGATTCCCGCTGCCACACCGACCCCCCGCAACGTGTTTGATATTCATCTGCCGCATGCCATCTCAGGCACACTAGTTGTGGAGCATAGCATCCGCGCCGCCTGTGGCACAAGGGCCAGGGATCGGTGGCGGTGGCACAAGTGCGGGCCAGGCAGCCGAGCTGCCAGCGCCACCGACGCCAACATTTCCACACCTGGTAGGTGTTATCGAACGCCTTTGCT
>Ga0209647_1001479_pt1 | contig 19916 bp, 17 predicted proteins | sample GraSoi_2013_60cm_FD_185827 | JGI IMG/M metagenome (GOLD analysis project Ga0209647, IMG submission 185827) | Grasslands soil microbial communities from the Angelo Coastal Reserve, California, USA - Sample 9_17_2013_60cm (SPAdes) (version 2) | ecosystem: Environmental > Terrestrial > Soil >... | reverse complement strand
CCTATCTGCGAGCGGACGATGTAGCCGGGAGCAGCGCGAATGCGCAGGTGAACCTGGTACATCCCATGTTCTCGCGCCAGAAATATGCAGCCGCTACGGTGCCTTTGGTCAATACGGCCAGTCAGTTTACAGGCGTTTCTTTGCAGAATACTTCCGGGACTGACGCGGGCATTGAGGTAAGGCTGCTCGATAACAGCAACGTAACAGTGGCTGGTCCAGTCAATTTCACGCTGCCAACCGGCAAAAAGATTACGCGCGATGTAGTGGCTGATTGGTTCGGCGGCTCAGTCCCGGCTGGCGCCGTCAAAGTCAAAGTCTCTTCGGGGCCTGTCTCCGTCCAGATGCTGGGAATGCTCGGTGATACCAGCGCCGGCACGATCGTGCCAGTCATTCCGCAATAGCCGGACCTTAGCGCTGGACTTGAGTCCTGGTGTTGGAAAAACCAACAGCCCCGCCCGCAGCAAGGCTTTTTGTCGAAGCAGAGGCAGGCTATTCGGGCTTTTGTTGGGGCCTTGCTTCGGCCACATCGACGGCTTTCAGTTGCTCCACTTCAAGCAGCGTCCTGGCCCAGCGATCGTGCTTCTTTCGGATGGAGTTGGGCGCGGTCGGGTCCTGGAAGAACGCCAGAATGTTCTTGCGCAGCTGCGGCGACGCTCCAGCAAATTTCTTCTCGGCCAACTTGTCCAGCAGTTTCGCGTAGGCTTCATCCGTGAGCGGGTATTCACCCGGCTGCGTGGGCCTGCCGGTATCAAAGTCCTTGTTTGCCAGGGTCAGCTCGCTGGCGTTCAAATCACGGATGTAGGCGCGATATTGGTCCACCGTGTCATTCACGCTCTTCAGATACTGGGTCTCGGTGTCCGGGTAGGGCATTTTGAACGCGATGGCCTTGAACGGGCCGACCTTGGGAATGATTTTGAAAATCACGGCCAGTAGCTTGGCGCCAAATCCCGGTTTGTGATAGTTCTTGCCCCACTCTCTTTCGTAGGCCGTGCGCTTTAAGTTGTAGAGAAATTTCTTTCTGGCGAAGCTGGGATTCTCCCTCACCATCTCGTTTTTCTTGGTCAGTAGCGCTACACGGGTCATCTCCGGAATTACCCGGCTGATGGACCAGCGAAAGGTGCCGATCGATAAATCAACATCGCTGAAAATATCTTCCAGCGTGACCCCGTAGGTTTTGACAAACGCGCGCTGCAGCACGGGTTTTGCCACTTCAAAGCCGATAAAGTCGTGATATTTGTCAGAGGTATAGCGTTGTTTGGCTACCTGGACCACGTCAAAACCAAATTCTGTCCGGATGTGCGCCTTCTTGTTTTCCGCATAGGTCACGGAGGAACCGTATTTGGCCCGCAGCTTGGGAAACTCGCGGGCCACGGCAGCGTTGACCACTGGATGGCCGACGATGTCGGCGGCGTAATGCGCCAGCGCTCCAAGGGCAAAGGCATATTCGTTGATGTCCCTGGATTCGTCCAGCAGGGCCTCCACAAAGTCGCCGCTGCGCACATAGTGGACCAAGTCACTGAAGAGTTTGTTGCCGAACGGATAGTAGCCCATGTCCTGGATGAGGCATCCTCCGTAAGCGTAGGCATGCGCCTTGCGCAGGTCTTCTTCAGTTGCCGCGGGATACTTATGCAACAGGAGCGGTTTGAGCTGATCAGTCCAGAGCAGGTCAACGATCTCTTCATGGGTCAGGACCGAATATCCATTACAGGGCTGGTGGAGCACGCAGACGACCAGCACAGAGGCCAGCAGTATTCGAAGAGTGCTTCGCATGGTTTTTTTTGGCAGCATTCCAGAACTTCTGCTCCAGTGAAAGTTAGATGCGAAAACGACAATCCAGAACGGCTCATGGGAGGGGATCATTTTTCAAACGTAATTCGGACGATGGGGCGGCGAAAGTAATTTGTCCCTGACGGCAGGCTCTCGCAAAAAAAAACCGCGCAACGAATTTTGACTCTCCGTTGCGCGCTTGATCACGTTGCGCGATGTGCCTTACTTCTTGTCGCTGTCCTTGGCCTCGTGCACATCAGCAGTGTGAACGACCTGAGAAACAGCCTTCTCGAAGGGAGCGGCCAACTCGGGCGTGGGCACTTTTCCCGTCAGGACTGACCTGAAAGGCACGTCCTTGCCGTAAACCGCGGTGGTGGAATCGTTGTCTTGCTCGATCACTGCTCCCTCCAGGGTAAGACCTGCGAACGCACCTTTGGAACGTGAATAGGTCAGCATCTGGGTGTCCAGCTTCCAATCCGTACCGGCGGACGCGTGACGTCCGACGGGACCCGCAGCCGCGGACCCTTCACCACTGACCTGGAATTTGCTGGAGAGCAACTGCTGCATGCCCTTGTCATTCATTATCAGCATCACCAGGTCCACGCCTTCCACGCCAATCTGCAAGCCCCAGCTGCCGCCGCCGACAGAGATAAACGCCGGCGCGCTCCAGCCATTAGCGGTACGGCATGTAGCTACGCCACGGCCATGCTTGCCGCCGAAGACGAATCCGCCCTTGACCAGGTGCGGCACCACGGCAATGCACTTAGCTTTGGCCAGTACTTCTTCCGGGATCCCCTTATCAGGAGCCTGGGCTATTTGAGTCAGGACCTCAGCCGCTTTCTGCAGGCGATCGGCCGAATCGTCTTTTGCGGTCCCTGCCCAGCCCAAAGTGGCCAGACTAACCATTGACAAAAATGAGATGAACTTTTTCATAGACCTCCTTGGTCTCTTGTGAAGAGTCGTTGTTGGTTCCGCTGCCGCGGGGCCCCAGGTATTGGTTTGGGGCGTGCGCTGCATCTCAGCTCAAAGACGCGCGGCGAAAGACCTGCTTTACCGCGAGAAAAATTGTCCCCACTACGAGCAGCAATGGCATAACGTTGGCGCCAAACTGCAGCGCGAGTCCGAGCATCCACAGGAGCACAAACACCGTGAAGATTGTCCAAAGCAACGCTGCACCTCCCGGACGCGCTTCGCGTCCTTTCCCGGTCTAACTGGCTCAAAATTGAGTGTTTGGGTGAATCACTTACGGCTTAAGTCTTTGACCGGTAGAAAGCTGACCGGAATCCCCATAGAAGTACCTAAGTACCGAGCCTGCTTAAATTCTAATCCCAATTCTGGGCCGCGGGTTGTTCTCACCTCGGCGTTTCACAGCAGGAACGCGGCAACTGGCCAAGAGGGGCTAGAACCTGTACATGTACGGCTGCCTATATCAATGAGAAATAGTTCATGTCTGCCCAGACAGCGCCTTAGGGGTGAGCGCGTGCTTAAAGCACGACAATGCTGATTCCTTTGTTCCTCTTTCCCAGGTCAGAGTCCTGCTTCCACTCCGGAAAGCGTTTGAGCAACTCCCAGGTTTTTTCGTCAGAGACGCGCCAGTCTTCTCCGACGATGAAAGAACGGAGGCTGCCCGCCCCGGCCAGACGCTGAAGCTCCTTCTGCAATTCGATTCGCAGGGAACCGCCCACGCCGCTGGAGCCGTACCCGTGGATCAGCTTCACCGCCGCGTATCCCTGCTGCCGAGCGATGTGAAGCTCGCGTTGCATTCGCAACCGGGCCTCCTCCACTTTGGGCATGCCGTCTTCCAGGTCGATGATCTTGATAGGAACCGGCTTTCTCGACATGGCATTTAGTCTAGGACGAAACGAAAAGCGAAGCCAGTTTTGCCGCCGATCTCCGGGGATGAGCGCGAATTACCGTCGAGCCAAAATCCAAGAGCCGGGAACCGGCCGTAAGAGGCTCAGAACCTCTGGTCAGCAAGAGATCATTTAATATGAGTAGCGTTGAGACCGAGCTTGCTATGAGCATGAAACAGATTGCTGATTGGGCGTTGAATACCGTTACGCAGCGCGGCGCCGGCTATGCCGACGTCCGCATTGTAGACCACCGCCAGCGCGCGCTGGCTACCAAGAATGGCAAGGTTGGCCACGCCGGCAGCGCGGAAACGCTGGGGATTGGCGTTCGCGTGCTGGTGAATGACGCCTGGGGATTTGCTTCCACGGACGACTTGAGCCGCGAAGCTGTGGATAAAACCGCGGCGCAGGCCGTGGAGATCGCCAAGGCTTCCGCGAGGGTGAAAGAAGAGCCGGTGCGGCTAGCCCCCGAGCCAGCGGTAAAGATTGAGTGGGCATCGCACTACAAGATCGATCCATTTACCACATCGATTGAGCAGAACTTCGATCTGCTCAGGCGTATTGACGCTGAACTGCTCGCCGTGAAAGGCGTGACGCTGGCCGAGAGCAACATGCAACTGGGCCGCTGTGAGCAGTGGTTCTATAACACTGACGGTTCTGACATCCATCAGACGCGCGTGATCACCGGAGCCGGCTTCAGCGCCCTGGCTTTTCAGGGTACCGAGATCATGAAGCGGTCTTATCCGAATTCTTTTGGCGGTCAACACCAGAATCGAGGGTATGAGCTGGTTGACGAGCTGAAACTGGTGGAGAACGCGCGCCGCATCGGTGAACAGGCTGTGGCGCTGCACAAGGCGGAGCGTTGCCCGGAAGGGAAGATGACGCTGGTGCTCGATTCTTCGCAGCTCGGTTTGCAGATTCATGAATCAATCGGTCATCCGATCGAGCTGGACCGCGTGCTGGGTTACGAGGCGAATTTTGCCGGCACGTCATTCCTTACGCTGGAAAAACTGCGCAAACTGCGTTATGGCAGTGACATTGTGAACGTGGTTGCCGATGCGACGGAACAGCATGGTCCCGGCCTGGGAACCTTTGCCTATGACGACGAAGGCGTCCAGGCACAGTGCACGCCGATCATCACCAACGGGCTGTTTACCGGCTACATTTCTTCGCGCGAGACGGCGCACACGATCGGCGAGAATCGCTCCAACGGCACCATGCGCGCTGAAGGCTGGAACCGCATTCCGCTGGTCCGCATGACCAACATCAGCATTCTGCCCGGAGAAAAGCCGCTCACGTTTGAGCAATTGATTGCCGGCACCGACGACGGCATCTTTATGCAGACCAACCGCTCGTGGTCGATTGATGACAAGCGCTACAACTTCCAGTTTGGCTGCGAGATTGGCTGGGAGATCAAAGGCGGCAAGCTGGGCCGCATGTTCAAAAACCCGTCGTATTCCGGAATTACCACGGAATTCTGGAACTCCATGGACGCCATCTGCTCCCGCGACCAGTGGACGCTGTGGGGCACTCCCAACTGCGGCAAAGGCCAGCCCATGCAGACCATGGGTACCGGGCACGGCGCGTCGCCGGCACGGTTCAGGAATGTGAAGATTGGCAGTGCTTACAAAGGCAATTAATATTCACCGCGGAGACGCGGAGGCGCGGAGAAGACGTGAATGCTTGATAAGAACCAGGCAGAAAAGATCTTCGAAAAGATAAAAAAGTTTTCGTCCGTTGACGAGCTAGAAGTCATTTTCTCTTCGACCGATTTCTCGTTGACCCGCTTTGCCAATAACACCATCCACCAGAACGTGGCAGAGGTGAATGAAGCCGCGTCCATCCGCGTGGCGTTTGACGGCAAGACGGCCCGCGCCACCACCAACCGCTTTGATGATGAAAGCCTCAAACGAGCGGTGCAGTCGGCGGAGAGTATCGCACGGGTACAGGAACCTGATCCCGATTTACTGCCGATGGCGAGCGCGGAAGAGGGTAAAGGCTCTGAAGCCCCGTCGCGATGGTTTGACCAGACGGCCGCCATCACCCCCGCTGACCGCGCTGAAGGCGTAGGCAAGATTGTTGCTGTCGCCAAGAAGAACAAGCTGGTGACGGCCGGCATTTTTTCCAGCTCGCAGAGCGCGGAGGCCGTCGTCAACTCAAAGGGTTTAAGCGTTTACTATCGCCAGACATCGGCGGAAGTTTCCATCACCATGCTGGCGGAGAACTCTTCCGGATGGCAGAAAGCCAACTCGCCGGACGTCAACAATATTAGTCCGGTGCGACTGGCGGAGACTGCCGCGCAGAAGGCCCGTGACTCACACCGTCCGCAGGAGCTTCCGCCGGGGAAATACACGGTGATCCTGGAGCCAGCGGCCGTGCTTGACCTGGTGGGCTTCATGTTTTGGGATTTTGGCGGACTGGCAATCCTGGACCAGCGCTCTTTCCTGAACAATCGCATTGGCACAAAGCTGTTTGGCGAGAACGTCACCATCGTTGATGACGTCGCTCATCCGCTCCAGTCCAATGCGCCGTTCGATGGTGAAGGAGTGCGCCGCCGCCGCGTGAGTCTCGTGGAAAGAGGCGTGATTCGCAACCTGGTCTATGCGCGCGGCACGGCGGAGAAGATGCGCAAGTCTGAATACAAAGATAAGGTCGGCGAGATCGCTGCGACCGGCCACGGCTTCCCCCTGCCCAACGAGATGGGCGAGGCGCCTACTAACATCGTTTTCATCACGCCCGGCGGAGAGCAAACGGTTGAGCAGATGATTGCCGGAACGGAGCGCGGCATCCTGATTACGAGGCTGTGGTACATCCGCGAAGTGGACCCGTATGAGAAAATTCTTACCGGCATGACGCGCGATGGCACCTTTCTGGTGGAAGGCGGCAAGGTGAGGCACGGGCTGCTGAATTTCCGCTTCAACCAGAGCCTGATTGAAATGCTGAGCAACGTTGTGGCCATGGGAAAAGCTGTGCGTGCCAGCGGTGAAGAGGCGTTCGATATGGTGGTCCCGGCCATGAAAATTCGCGGCTTCAACTTCACTGAAGTAACCAAGTTTTAGGCCCGTTTTGGGCCGTTGGCACAAGCGCATGTCCTTCTGGTGTGCTGCGAATACCAAAGTAATCTTGGGGCGTTTTCACTATCGGTATAGCCTTATGGTCAGAGGTGCAGGGGTGAACGAGGTCAAAACTCCCGTTGCGGGCCTGGGCCCGGCTGATACCAGAAGCTCGGTACGTTTTCCACTCAGACTTCCCATCACGGTACGCACAGCGGACGCGCATGAATATTTCGCCGAGACCGCTGACATCTCCGCTGGTGGCGTGCTCTTCCATACCAACAGCTCACTCGACGTGGGCACGGTGATCCACTTTCGCATCGTGTTGCCTGCTTCCGTTCTGGGGACCGATACCGATGTCCAGGTGAATTGCACCGGGCGAGTAGTGCGCTCGCTGGACGAAAAAGGCAAGAAGGCGGTGGCAGCGGTGATTGACGAGTATTGTTTTGAACGTATCGTCGCCAGCAGCCTGGCGACAAGCTGTTAGCCCAGGCGCGCAGTGCGTCAACTTGCCCACGCACGTGCCTGATTTTAAGTTTTCGTTGGTTGGCTTTGGTTGGCGATCAATTATAAGATATTCAATGCGCGAACGCAGCGGCCTGATGGCCGCTGTTTTCGTTTTAGTGCCAGGGATCGCAGCGGAGACGGGCGACACGGCGAAGCGCTCGCGCCTTCGCCGATCCTGCAGCAAGCGGATCTTTAGCAGCCTGTATAATGAGTGTGTCCCAACCTGCGCCGGAGAGATGGCCGAGTGGCTGAAGGCGCACGCTTGGAAAGCGTGTTTAGGGGAAACTCTAACGTGGGTTCGAATCCCACTCTCTCCGCCACCTTCTTCAATATCAAGCACTGCGTATGCGAAAATGAGAACGAAACGCCTTAAGAATGCAAGTGCTATGTAGCTAATTGTCTGAACGCTTCGGTCACCGAATGTGACGACAACATCTTTCCAATCGAGCAGCGCGAGTTTGAGCAACGGACTTAGCCTAAATGAGTAGAGTTGGAAACTACAGTCTTATCGCTGTCGTCGCAATGCTTACCGTCGACCTGCTTAGTTGTGGAGGCCAGTCACGAACTGTGATGGGAGTGAAGGTTGCGCCACCCCCGGGAGTGCAATCAACCCCATTGGAGGCCAGCACTCCTCTTTTTAGGTTTGTTGTTTATGGAGACACGCGCACGAACCATGCCATGCACAGAGAAATCGTAAATAGCGTCCTGGATAGCAAGCCAGACTTTATTTTGCAAACTGGCGACCTCGTTCAATTTTCCGCTATTCGGTCCCAATGGGAGCGTTTCGATCAAATCACGAAACCAATAAGGGACGAGAATATCCCGTATTACCCATCTCGAGGGAACCACGACTCAAGCCGCGGCAGCCGGTATCAAACCGAGGTTAGAGACAAGTTCGAATCCGGGAATAAGCTTTACTACCGCTTCGACCGCAACGATCTACGATTCATTTCGCTGGATACGGAATCAAAACTCGATGAGACGACGAGTCCTCAATACCGATGGCTGGAACAGGAATTGCAGCTGGCAAAGAAGGAAAACAAAATAGTGATTCCCTTCTTTCACGAGGCGATTTTTTCAGTCGGCAGGCACGCCGGCGAGAACCGGAAATTGCGGTCAGTCTTACATCCATTGTTCAAGGCATATGGAATCAAACTTGTTTTCCAGGGTCACGATCACCTCTATTATCGGACAGTACGCGACAATATCACATATGTTGTCACTGGAGGGGGTGGAGCACCTAATGGAAAAGGGTGACGTGGCAAGACGGCTTCATCACTTCTGTGTTGCCGAAGTATTTTCCGATCACATTGACGTCAGGGTATTTGGCAAGACCCCGGACTCGTCAAGCATGAACAAGATAGATGAGTTTTCTGTGGCCTTCACTTCTACTGTCTACTGAAGGAGTATGACAATAACTGTTTGCGGGCACTTGATAGCGCATCACTTGCGTTCCTAAACGCCTGCCGCCGGAATAGCCTGCAATCACGCAGGCTATTCCCTTCGTCACCGAATTCACGCCGGGCTGATTGCGGCCCGGCTTCTCATTGCCGGCCAACTCAATCGCCCAAACACTCTAATCTCTGTTAGACTGCGCTCAATTTCCTTCTGAGGTTCTGTTCCGGTGCTGCTGGAGCTACGGGTTGAAAATTATGCCGTGATTGACAGCCTGGCGGTGGAGTTCGCCGCGGGGCTGAACCTGCTCACAGGCGAAACCGGAGCGGGTAAGTCCATCCTGATTGGCGCCCTATCATTATTGTTAGGCGATAAGGCCTCAACGGAGATGATCCGCCATGGCGCGGAGAAGGCCGTGGTGAGCGGTGTGTTTGAAGCCGACGAAAAAGCCCTGGCACGGGTGCTGGAAGAAAACGGCATTGAGCCAGAGGGCAGTCAGATCATCGTCAAGCGCGAGATTGCCGCGGGCGGCAAAGGACGCGTCTTCGTCAACAACCAGCCGGCCACGGTAGCGCTGCTGCGGGCATTGGCGCCGGCGCTGGCGTCCATCCACGCGCAGAACGAGACGATCATGGCTTTTGATGAAGCGGCGCGGCTGGCGCTGCTGGACACGTACGCGGCGCACGATCTCAGCGATCTCACGGAAAAATATGCGGCGTGGGCCGGAGCGCGTGAGCGGCTGGCGCAACTGGATCGCGACGAGCAGGACCGGCTACGCATGGCCGATCTGTGGAGCTTCCAGAAAAAAGAGATCGAGGCAGCCAAGCTTCATCCGGGCGAAGACCAGAAGCTGGAAACGGAAAAGCGCGTTCTGGCAAATTCAGAAAAACTTTTTGGCGCGGCGACGGCGGCCTATCAAGCGTTGTACGAAGATGATGCCTCGGCGTTGACCAATATCTCAGCAGCGCGCAAGCAGTTGGAAGAACTAGCCCGCTTTGACCCGAAGTTTCTGGAGGCGCTGGCGGCGTTGGAGTCGGCCAAGGCGGCGATTGAAGATGTGAGCGCCACAGCGCGCGATTACGCCGACGGCATTGACGCCTCACCCGAGCGCCTGGCCGAAGTGGAAGACCGGCTGGCGCTACTGGACCGGCTCAAACGCAAATACGGCAGCAGCGTAGACCAGGTAATCGCCTACGGTGACGACGTGGCGCGCAAGCTGAATCAACTGGAGAATCGCGAAGACGTGGTGCGCGAGTTGAAGAAAGAGCTCACAGCGGCTGCGGCGGCGTACCTGGGCGCGGCGCAGGCGGTGTCCAAGCGGCGTTACAGCGCAGCGCGAGAGTTGCAGAAACTGGTGGAAACGGAGATCAACCAGCTGGCGATGAAGGCGCAGTTCAAGATTGAAGTTTCGGGATCGGACGAGCCGGCGAACTGGACTGCCTCGGGTTTTGATGGCGTGGCCTACCTTATTTCTCCCAATCCGGGCGAGCCGCTCAAGCCGGTGGAGCAGATTGCCTCTGGCGGCGAGCTTTCGCGCGTGATGCTGGCGCTTAAAGCGACGATTGAGGCGGGGAAGAAAAGCAAGAGCGGAACGCAGCGCACGCTGGTGTTCGACGAGATCGATACCGGCATTGGCGGGCGCGCGGCGGAGGCCGTGGGCAAGAAGCTGAAGTCGCTGGCCCGGGCCAATCAGGTACTGTGCATCACCCACCTGCCGCAGATCGCGTCGTTTGCCGACCATCATTATCTGATCGAGAAGCGCGAGGCGGCGGGAAGGACGCGAACGCTGGTGCGGGCTCTCAGTCCGGAAGAGCGTACGGAAGAGATTGCGCGCATGTTGAGCGGGGCGAAGCTGACGGAGACATCACGGCAACACGCGGAGCAGCTGCTGAAGGCCAATGGATGAGACTAGTCGCCGCTGGTTTTCGCAGATGAGCGCAGATTGAAGGGCAAAATCTACCACGGAGACACGGAGGCACGGAGAAAAACCTTGGGGAATTAGTCAGCAACCAATTTGCGCTGCACACGTCTATCTTTATTCAGCAACAATCAATCGAAAACTGGGGAGAGTGATGAATTCAACACCTGGCGCTTCTTCGAGCGCGTTCCTCGCCATCTTCTGGGGAGGGCTGGCGTGTGGTGCTTTTGATATCACGCAAGCATGTATAGCGTACGGCATTCAAAATCACTTGCCGCCGATACGGGTATTTCAGTCGGTTGCGGCGGGGTTACTGGGGCCGAAGTCATTTCAGGGCGGAACTTCTACAGCAGCACTCGGGCTTTTTCTGCACTTCTTTATTGCGTTCAGCTGGGCGGCAATCTACTACGTCGCGAGTCGAAAAATATCGTTCATGACGGAGAGCCCAGTCATTGCTGGGCTGCTGTACGGAGAATTGGTGTGGCTGGTGATGAACTGCGTGGTGCTTCCGCTGTCGGCGCTGCATCATGGGCCGAGATTCGACAAAGCATCGATCATCACCGGGCCGATTGGTCATCTGTTTCTGGTGGGGCTGCCGATAGCGTTGGCGATGCGGAAATGGGCGCCTGTGAAATAGGTGTCGCCCCTCCGGGGCTCTGAGTCCCTTCACGGTACCCGGGGCTTCCGCCCCGGGCTTGCAATGTTTCGCGTGTGTGGCGCTGCGGCGGGCGAGGGCTTCTCAGCCCATGCAAGCCAAAACCGGGCTCGCATGGGGCCCGGCCTGCGGTACATGAGTTAACTGAGAGCACAAACCGAAGGCGGTCCGCCAGTTCGTCTCTGCGGAAGCAAGGCGAAGGAACCGGCGATCCACAAAGGGGGTCGTGCAAGGGTGCACTGAAACGGTTAAAAGCCCTCCCCATTCAGCCCCTTATACACCCTGATTACTGTTAAATATCGATCTTTCAACGGCTTGCCGTGGCTTAAGGCGTTTTTATGGGATAACTTAGGAGAAGGGAAAAGTGTCTAAAAGGGTATAATCAACAGGTCACAATGACACAAGAAGCCAAGACTTTGTTGCTGCTGAAGCCCCGGGGTTTTTGCGCCGGAGTGGTTCGAGCCATTGATATTGTCCGCATTGCGCTGGATGCCTTTGGGCCGCCAATCTATGTGCGCAAAGAGATTGTCCACAATCGTTATGTAGTGGAAGACCTGAAAGCCAAAGGCGCGATCTTTGTGGACGAAGTTTTTGAAGTTCCGGACGGCCAGCGCCTTATTTACAGCGCTCACGGCGTTTCACCGAGCGTGCGCGAAGCCAGCAAGCTGCGCGACCTGCGGGTGATTGACGCTACGTGTCCCTTGGTGACCAAGGTCCACGTTGAGGCGGTAAAGTACGCCAAAGGTGGCTACAGCATTATTCTGATCGGCCACCATGACCATGATGAGGTGATCGGCACTCTGGGCGAAGCGCCGGACGTGACCCAGGTGGTAGGCAGCGCCGATGAAGTGGAAAGCCTTGAGGTTCCTGATCCCACACGAGTGGCTTACATCACGCAAACCACTCTCAGCCTGGATGAAACCAAAGACGTGATTGAGGCGCTGCGAAAGAAGTTCCCTCTGATCGAAGGGCCGCACGCGCAGGACATTTGCTATGCCACGCAGAACCGCCAGACCGCGGTGAAGGACGTGGCGCACCAGGCCGACCTGCTGCTGGTGGTCGGCTCTGAAAACAGCTCCAACTCCAACCGGCTGGTGGAAGTTTCCACCAACCTGGGCACGCCTTCCTACCTGATTGACACAGCCGATGACATCAAGGCGGAGTGGCTTACCGGCATTAAGACAGTGGCGGTCACAGCGGGCGCCTCTGCACCTGAGGTGCTGGTGGAACAGGTAGTGGAGTTCCTGAAAGGCAAGGGCTTCAACACAATTCGTGAAGTGGAGGTCATGCCGGAGAACGTGCGGTTTGGCCTGCCGCCGGAGATTGTGGAGGCCATTGCAGCAGCCCCCGCTGCCGCGGAGTAAGCCATGGGCAAGAACTTTGGCGCGCGACCCGCGCAGATGCTGTTTGGGAAAATCGACGACATGCTGGGCCGCGTGGCGCATGGCGTTGGGAAAGCGCGCGCCTACCTGTTCGCGCAACAGCATACGGACGGCTACTGGTGCGGTGAACTGGAAGCCGATACCACGCTCGAATCCGATTACATTGCCATTCACACTTTGTTGGGCACCGGAAACCGCAGCCGCATGGAGCGCGCGGTGCCGGAGATCATTCGCCACCAGAACGCCGATGGCGGCTGGCCGATCTATGCCGGCGGACCTTCCAACATCAGCGCTTCAGTCAAGGCGTATTTTGCGCTAAAGCTGATGGGATACAAAGCCGAAGACCCGATACTGCAGCGCGCACGCAAGCAGATCCTAGAGATGGGCGGCGCCACTGAGTGCAACACCTTCACCAAGATTTATCTGTGCTTTCTCGGCCAGTATGACTGGGAGGCGGTGCCAGCGGTCCCACCGGAGATCGTGCTCTTCCCCAACTGGTTCTGGTTCAACCTGTATGAGATTTCGTCGTGGTCGCGGGCGATCCTGGTGCCGCTCTCAGTGGCCTACGCCAAGAAGCCGTTCAAGAAGATTCCGGCGGAGATGGGTATTGACGAACTCTTTATCGGCGGCCGGCACGGAAAGCATCTCCACCTGAAGTGGAGCGCAAAGAAGGTTTCCTGGCGGAATTTTTTCCTGGTGCTGAACCGCGTGGTGCACTTCTGCGAGCGCTTTAACATCCGGCCGCTGCGCTACCTGGCGCTCAAAAAAGCCGAGCGCTGGATGCTGGACCGCTTTGAGAAATCTGACGGCCTGGGCGCGATCTATCCTGGCATACTGAATTCGATCATCGCGCTGCGCTGCCTGGGCTACTCCAGCGACGATCCGCAGCTGATCCGCGCGCTGGATGAATTTGAGAAGCTCGGCATCGACGAGCCCGGCGCTCCTGACCATTCCGAGCCGACGTTCCGCATGCAGCCGTGCATGTCTCCCGTCTGGGACACCGCCTACGCCATGTTTGCGCTGGGAGAAAGCGGCGTATCGAAAGCTGATCCGCGCATGCAAAAAGCGGCGGACTGGATCCTGAGCAAGGAAGTCCGCAGCAAAGGCGACTGGGCGGTGAAGGTCCGCAACGTGGAGCCGGGCGGCTGGTACTTTGAGTTCAACAACGAGTTTTATCCTGACGTGGATGACTCGGCCATGGTGCTGCTGGGTCTGGACAAAGTGGAAAACCCGCGCGAGCGCTACCAGCACGACATATGCAAGCGCGCGATCGACTGGATCTTTGCTATGCAGTGCAAGAACGGCGGCTGGGCGTCGTTCGACAAAGACAACACGCGCATGGTCTTCCAGCACATTCCTTTCGCCGATCATAATGCCATGCTCGACCCGCCGACGGTCGATATCACCGGGCGCGTCCTGGAAATGCTGGCCGCCTACGGCGTGACTAAAGAGGACACGCGAGTCAAGAAGGCGATCCAATTCATCCTGAGCGAGCAGGAGCCGGATGGATCATGGTTCGGGCGCTGGGGCGTGAATTACATTTACGGCACCATGCTGGTGCTGCGCGGCTTGCAAGCCATGGATGTGGACCATCATGAGCCCTACGTGCAGCAGGGCGCGGAGTGGCTGCGCATGGTGCAGAACGCCGATGGCGGCTGGGGCGAGACGTGCGGATCGTATGACGACCCGACGACGCGCGGCATTGGGCCAAGCACGCCTTCGCAGACGGCCTGGGCGGTCATGGGACTGCTTGCGGCAGGCGACACACGCAGTGAATCCGTGCAGCGCGGCATTCTGTATCTGCTGGAAACGCAGCGCGCCGACGGCCACTGGAATGAAGACCGCTACACGGGTACGGGCTTCCCGCGCGTGTTCTACCTGGCCTATCACCTGTATCGCGATTACTTCCCGCTGATCGCGCTGTCAACGTATTCGCGGGAGTTCTCCGCGCTGTATGAAGAGGGTAGCGTGGGATACGCGAGAGGATAGAAGAATCGGGTGATCGCCGGAATCGCGCGTGATCGCCGTGATCGGAAAAGCAGAAACTTACCACTGATCAGCACTGATGAGACTGATCAGAATACTTAGCAACAGTCGAGTTTAGGAGACAAGATTTGCCGGTACCAATTTCGCAGATGTGGACGGTCGCGAGCTACGTAGTCAAACAGAAGCTCGCCGGACGCAAACGCTATCCGCTGGTGCTGATGCTGGAGCCGCTGTTTCGCTGCAACCTGGCCTGCGCCGGGTGCGGCAAGATCCAATATCCGGCCCACATCCTCAAGAAGGAGCTCACGCCGGAGCAGTGCTTCCGCGCGGTGGACGAGTGCGGCGCGCCCATGGTGAGCATTCCCGGCGGCGAGCCGCTCATGCATCCCCAGATCGGCAAGATTGTGGAAGGGCTGGTGGCGCGGCAGAAATACATTTATTTGTGCACCAACGCGCTGCTGCTGAAAGAGAAGATCGATCTGTTCAAGCCGAGCAAGTACTTGACGTTCTCCGTACACATGGACGGCCAGCGCGAGCACCACGATTTCTCCGTGTGCCGCGAAGGCGGCTATGACGCGGCGCTGGAAGGCGTGAAGGAGGCGTTGCGGCGCGGCTTCCGCGTGACCACGAATACGACGCTGTTTGACGGCGCCGATCCCAACAGCGTGCGCGAGTTCTTTGACGAGATGATGGAACTGGGCGTGGAAGGCATGATGCTTTCGCCCGGATACTCGTATGATAAAGCGCCGGACCAGAAACACTTTCTGGGTCGCGCGCGCACGCGCAAGCTGTTTCGCGCCATCTTGTCGAACCGCAAAAAGACGTGGCAGTTCAATCAGTCCCCGCTGTTCCTCGAGTTCCTGATGGGAGAGCGGCATTACGCCTGCACGCCGTGGGGCATGCCGACGTATAACATCTTTGGCTGGCAGAAGCCCTGCTACCTGCTCCAGGATGGCTACGCCGACACCTTCAAAGAGCTCATGGAGAGCACGGCATGGCAGGAGTACGGCACGGAGTCGGGGAATCCCAAGTGCGCGAACTGCATGGTACATAGCGGATATGAGGCGTCGGCGGTGAATGACACGTTCAGCTCGCTGCGCGGCATGTTCGCCACGGCAAAAGCGACGCTGTTCACCCGGCACAAGGACGAGCACGCGCTCAAGCTCCTGAATGAAACCGTGCGTCCGGTGCATAGCTATAATCCGCTGGTGCAGATCGAGGAAGCGTCAGGCCAGCTTGAGGAGACCAACGCATGACCGGCCCGGCAGACGGCAAGACCATCAAGGACGCCGATTCACTGGAGGTCGCGCCCGGATTCGCGCATGAAAAGCTTGAGGGCTGGGTGCCGGAGTTGGCCGGCGAAGAAGAGGTCCGGCAGGCGCTGGAGAAGGCGTTTGATTATCGCGGCGACGTGACCATCACGCGCAAAGACGGCAGCACGGTTGAGGGCTACATCTTCGACCGGCGGTCGGGCAAGACGCTGGCCGACTCTGCCGTACGGCTTTTCCCCAAAGACGCGGACCAGAAAATTTCTATTCCTTATTCCGAGATCGCCGCGCTTACCTTCACCGGTCGCGACACCGCCGCTGGCAAGAGCTTTGAAGCCTGGGTACGCAAATACTGGGAGAAAAAGGCGGCGGGAGAGAAAAATATCGGGATCCAGGCGGAAGCGCTGGAGTAGGCGGTGGAAGATTGCCAAAATCGCCGAAATTGCCAAAATCGCCGAAATTGAAAACCGAACCGCAGGCCCTACCGCGGATTTACGCGGATGACCGCGGATCAAAAATGACTTCTCAGGTTGTTTCCTTCAAGTTAGTTTTGGGTCTCCTCTTTTGCTGAGCCTGGGATTCAAGAAAGCAATAGAGACCCTTCGCTGCGCTCAGGGTAAAGAAAAAGCATGAGAGCCTTCATCACAGGAGCTACGGGGTTTGTTGGCAGCCACGTGGCACGGGCGCTGGCCGCGCAAGGGGCAGAGCTGCGGTTGCTGGTGCGGTCGACGAGCCGGACCGACAATATCGCCGACCTGCGGGCTGAAGTGGCTAAAGGCGACTTGCGCGAGCCCGAGTCGCTCAAGAAAGCCATGGCCGGCTGCGACTTCGTCTTTCATGTGGCCGCCGACTATCGCCTGTGGGTGCGCGATCCGGAGCAGATGTATCGCGCGAACGTGGAAGGAACGCGGGCGATCATCAGGGCGGCGCAAGAGAGCGGAGTGCGGCGGGTGGTCTACACCAGTTCCGTCGCGACCATGGCGTTTACCAGGCAAGGTTACATTGCTGCGGAAGATTCACCGGTCTCGATCCGGGACATGGTGGGGCACTACAAGCGGTCGAAGTTTATGGCTGAAGAGATCGCGCTGGAAGCGGGACGCAAGGGCGCGAACGTGGTGGTGGTGAATCCCACAACGCCGATCGGCGAGTATGACATCAAGCCCACGCCAACCGGACGCATTGTGGTTGATTTTCTGAAACGCAAGTTTCCCGCGTACGTCGACACAGGCCTGAATCTGGCTGACGTAAAAGAAGTGGCGCGAGGGCACGTGCTGGCGATGGAGAAAGCGCGCCCCGGGGAACGCTACATTCTGGGCGGCCACAACCTGACGCTCAAGCAGATCCTGGACAAGCTGGCGGAGCTCACGGGCTTGCCTTCGCCCACGATGAAAGTCCCGCACGCTGTGGCCATGGGCTTTGCCGTGTTCGACCAGTTTTTTACCGGGATGATCATGGGCAAAGAGCCGCGGGCCACGATTGACGCGGTGAAGATGGGGCGCAAGAAGATGTTTGCCTCGTCGGCCAAGGCGGAGCGCGAATTGGGGTACAAGGTCATACCGGTGGAAGATGCTTTGCGGCGTGCGGTCGAGTGGTTCCAGGCGCACGGCTATGTAGAGCCGGTGGCGCAGGTAGCGACGGTGAACGCATGAGCAAAGTCGTCATGGTCGCCGCGATGGAGCGCGAGGTTGTGCCGCTGGTGCGAGGGTGGAGCCGTTCTACAGCGCGGGACGCCTCACGAAGCTTCGTCGCTTTTGAAAGTGAAGAGCAAGTAGTGGTAATCAGTGGGATTGGCAGAAAGAACGCGGAACGCGCGGCGCGGGCGGCGGTCGTGCAATATGGACCAGGTGCGTTGATTTCGATTGGTCTCGCCGGGGCGCTGATTCGCAGTTTGAAAGTGGGCAGCGTGGTTACGCCTAGTGTGGTGGTGGATGCGGCGGATGGAAATGAATACCGCTGCGCCGCCGCGGGCGACACCATGGGCGGAGGCATTCTGGTTACGGCCGATGGAATTGCGAGCTCGGATGCCAAGCAACAACTGGTTGACCGCTTTCATGCGCTGGTTGTGGACATGGAAGCTGCGGCGGTAGCCAGGGTCGCGCAGGAAGCGCAGGCCGGCTTTCGCTGCGTGAAGGCCATCTCTGACGAAGCTGATTTCGTGATGCCGCCGCTGGCCCAGTTCGTGGATCAAGATGGCAATTTTCACTCCGGCAAATTCGCGACTTGGACGGCGTTACGGCCGTGGCACTGGGCCAGAGTTGCGGCCCTGGGCAGGAACAGCAATCGGGCAACGCGCGCCCTGTGCGCATGGCTGGAGAAGAACCTGGCCGCCAGCGCAGCACCCGCTGAAGTTGTTACACTAAAGAGAGCAGAGTTCTCGGAAATAAGGACTAAGCAGGCACACTGATCCATGCCAACCGCCACGCGGACGGAAATCGGGACGGGCAAAATGGTCGTTCCCAAAACCATGCAGGCCGCAGTGTATCGCGGCAAGGACGACGTTCGCCTGGAGACGGTTGCGGTGCCGGAGATCGGCGCGGGCGAGCTGCTGGTGCGAATCCATACCTGCGGCATTTGCGGAACTGACCTTAAAAAGATTTCCACGGGCTCGCACTCCGCGCCCAGGATTTTTGGCCACGAGATGGCCGGTCAGGTAGCGGCCATCGGCGCCGGGGTGAAGAATTTCGCGGTTGGCGACCGGGTAATGGTCTTCCACCATATCCCCTGTGGCGAGTGCTATTACTGCCGCAAGAAAGTCTTCGCGCAGTGCCCGGTATATAAGAAGGTGGGCACTACAGCGGGTTTTGAGCCCAGCGGCGGAGGCTTTGCCGAGTACATCCGGGTGATGGATTGGATCGTACGCAAGGGCGTGGTGAAGATTCCGGACCAGGTTTCGTACGAGCAGGCATCCTTCATCGAGCCGGTAAATACCTGCATGAAAGCCATTGAGGCGCTGCAACTCCAGCCAGATGAGACGGTGCTGGTGATTGGGCAAGGGCCCATCGGTGTCATGCTGGCGGTGCTGGCGCGGCGGACGGGCGCGACCGTAGTAACTTCCGATTTATATGCCCAACGCCTTAGAATAAGTGAGAGCTTTGGGTTGGGGCACAACGTGAATGCCGGGACGTCCGATCCCATGGCGCGAGTGCGAGAACTCACCGATGGACGCGGAGCAGACGCGGTGATCCTGGCGACGGCGGGCAACAGCCTTATAAAGCCAGCCATGGACGCGACTCGGCCCGGCGGGAGAGTTATGTTGTTTGCGCAAACCCAGCGCAGCGAAGTGGCGATTGATCCGGCGGCGGTCTGCGTGGATGAGAAGACGCTGCTCGGATCGTACAGTGCGTCAGTGGACTTGCAGCAGGAGAACGTGCAGATGGTGTTCAGCGGCGAGATCGATTTTGCCCGGCTGATCTCGCACCGGTTCCCGCTGGCACAAGCGGTGCAAGCGCTCCGGCTGGCTTCGCATCCGGGGCCAATGAAGATCGTGATCCAGCCCGGAATGGATTGGGAGAAAAGTATTTGAAAGGTAAAATGACAGCCGCGGTCCTCTATGGCAAAGAGGACATCAAGATTGAGAAGGTGCCGATTCCCACGCTTGACACCGGCGAGGTGCTGGTAAAAGTGAACGTGGCGCTGACCTGCGGCACCGACCTGAAGGTTTATCAGCGCGGATACCACGCGCGCATGATCGTGCCGCCGGCGCTGTTCGGCCATGAGCTCTCCGGAGTGATTGAAGAAGTTGGGCCGGGCGTGCGCGACTTCCGCCGGGGCATGAAGGTGGTAGCGCTCAACTCCGCGCCGTGCGGCGCATGTTTCTATTGCCTGAAGCACCAGGAAAATATCTGCGAGGACCTGCTGTTCAACAACGGCGCTTACGCCGAATACATCAAGATTCCGCGCCGAATCGTTGAGACCAATATGCTGGCGCTGCCGGACGACGTGAGCTTTGAATCGGCGGCCATGACCGAGCCGCTGGCTTGCGCCATGCGCGGGCTGCAGGAAACCGGCGCCGACATCGGCGATACGGTGACCATCATAGGGGCGGGCCCGTTGGGGCTGATGCTGGTGCAGGTGGCTAAGCTGACAGGCTGCAAAGTGATTGCCGTAGTCAAGCGCGGTGAGCAGGTGACGGCGG